>Ga0307517_10006878_pt1 | contig 16726 bp, 11 predicted proteins | sample 23_EM_MG_FD_194515 | JGI IMG/M metagenome (GOLD analysis project Ga0307517, IMG submission 194515) | Populus trichocarpa ectomycorrhiza microbial communities from riparian zone in the Pacific Northwest, United States - 23_EM | ecosystem: Host-associated > Plants > Roots > Unclassified | place... | reverse complement strand
CCGTTCTTGGAAATCAAATTTTCAGGCTGGACGGTTTAAGAAAGAGGATTGATTAACATTACTTGTTTTTGCAGAGGTTCCAATATTTTATTAGCGAAGTTCTCTCCCCGCCACACACATATGAAGGCTTTTTTTTTGGGGGTCCAATGGAGTGGTGCTGCAAATAACCTGCCATGCTAGCTTAGGAAACAAACTTGACATGGAAACCAGGTGAAATCCAGGTCTGTTGAGGTAACCCTGTTGTTTTAGATTTAGATTGCATGCAATTTTATATAATTAAGGTTATTTTGTAATAAAAATAAAAAAAAAATCCTAACATGCATTCTAAGAACGTAATTGAATGTTATACTTAAACTAAAACAGTGTGAGGTATTTACTTGTAGAATCTGATTTAGGTATAAATTTATTTTTCTTGACGGGCAATTATTTATCGTTAAGATTTTATTACTTATATTTTAGTGCAAATAGAATGGTGTCAATAAGCCCAACAACATTATCTTGTTTAATTCCATTTCAAAATAAAATTCACAAACTCAAATAAATAAAACTCAAGATTTTTTTATAAAAAAACCAAGAATCTTAAACTCTAGAACAACACAAAACAACTAAGCAAAAGTGGAGCCTTTAGAAAATGAGAAAACAATAAAGATGAAGGCAAATGGTTGTTCCATTGTATATTTTACTGAACCCTTTTTCATATTATTTATACAACCAAAACTAATGTAGCCATAATTAATTCTCAGCAAAAATAATTTTTTTTGGATTTGAAATCTTACATTTTATGTACAGATAAAATCATTCAGATAAAAAAAAATTATTCAAACTCTTTATTCATGAGTTTAATAAAGAAATGAATTGGTAAAAAATAATTTTTTATCAACTAAAAAATTATTTTATAACAAACTCAAATTCATCTCCGTAATAAGTTGGCAAAAGACAAAACCAAGACTAGGGGCTCAAGCCGAGTAAATGTATATGACTTAAGCTCAAATTCATTTTTTTAAGCTCATTTATGACTATATAACTTTCCACCGTATAAACTACAATATAATCTTATATTTTTTCAATGTATGATAGATGGTTTTAGGTTTCATAAAAACACATCAACAAGAAATTGTTTTAGGTTAATTTTTTATTTACTTATAATTTATTATAATCATGTTAATATTTCATATTAAATAACTTTTATTGAAGAATAATTTTTAAAATGAAGTTTTAACTCCATTTTTAATTTAACATAAAAGTCCATGAAACATGTTATTAAAACAAATTTCACACAAGGCAAAGACCATTACCGGAATCTGTGGATAGTTGGCAGAGGAAGTCACCAATATTCTAATCACTCGCCCTTCATCACTATGTGTAATTTTTGCTGTCTCAAGTGCGCAAGCCTTTAGATCTTCTTCACAGAACATTTCAGTGACCGATTCCACTGTAAATTGTTTAATTTTCAGGAACAATGAGCTGATTCTGAACTTGAGGAGATATGACCACTCAGACACCATGCCTATTAACTTCCAGCCATATTCATATGACCAGGAGCGGTAAGGTTCTACAACATGTTTTTGTTGATGTTGATATTGTAGTATTAATTTGTACTTGAAACCACTTATTTTAGAAAACATGGGTAACATACTTTCAAAAGATTAAAATCATTTTCTACCCTAAAATATTCGAGTTAATTATAATAAAAACCAACTGGAGAGGGACCTCCTGATATATTATTTATTCATTGGAAAAGTGATGTGTTTTTTTTAAAAAAAAATAGTTTTTCTTTTCATTTTTATTCTTTAAGTTTATGTTTAGGAGCTTCATAAATAATATCAAAGATGCATTTTCTATGAGGTCAACCCAGTATTATAACTCATGTCATAGGTTGGCGGGTTAATCCGATTAACTCGGTTTTTTTTGTCCTTCTTTCAATTGAATTTCAATCTCTCCTTCAACGTTTCATTGATTGAAAATTAAAATTTTTAATTTGTTTTTATTTTCTTTGTACGCGGTTATCTTAGTTTCATGATCCAAATTACGAGTTTGGTTGACTCAGGTCATTTTTTTGTCTTATTTTTATTTTTATTTTTAAATTTCATCCTTCAACATTAAATTTATTGAGAATTAGGTCTCATAATTTGTTTCAGCTTGTATTCTATAAGATTATTTCGGTCTCATGACCCGAGTCAGGAGTTTTGACAAGTTAACCCGAGTTAGTCTGGATCTCTTTTAAAAAAAAATTGATTTTTTTTCAACTCCATCTTTCAATATTAGGTTAATTGGAAATTGAAGTTCATAATTTATTTTGATTTATTTTTTATGGTATTATCTTTGTCTCGTGACTTGAGTCACATGTTTGACAGGTTAATCCGAGTTGATGTGAGTTTTTTTTTTTAATCGAGTTTTTTTTCAATTTTATCATTCAACATTAAGTTGATTAAAAATTCTGAATCATAATTTTTTTTAATTTTTTTTCTATAAGATTATCACAATCTCATAATCCAAGTCGTACATTTGATAAGTTAATTTAGATTGACTTAGGTGAATTCAAAATTTTGTTATCTAATTATTTTTTAAAAAAATATCATGTTGAATTGTTTATAGTCAAATTATATTTTTTTTATCAACTATTTAAATTTTATTTCAATCTATCAAATCAACTAGATCATATCAAATTAATTTTCATATTATTTAGCTTTTTTATATTAAAAAGCAATATATTATGCACGAATAATCTAGTAAAATCAAAACATCACTATACTGTTTGGTAGAAGAATATGTAATAATAGTGTGATTGACAGATAAAAATTAGGATTGTGATATTTCTACTCCACGACTTATTATTTCCACTCTATTATTTTCTATAATGACTAATATGTTTATATTTAATATGTGTCTTAATTACTCTATGATTTTAAATTATAAAATAATTCCTTTTTATGTTGCTTTGAGAAAAATATTAATAAGAAAAAAAGACTATACACAAAAAAACCTATATTTCAAGAGCTTTATTATGTTCAATTGGTTGAAATTTTATAATTTATAAAATATTTTTTTTAATAATATATTTTGAAGGATCTAACTTGCAAAATAGAAATTGTTATCTATAGTTACTACACTTTCTGGTTCCTAAAATATTTCTTTGATAGTGAAATCATTATAACATAAAATAATATCAAATTATTATTAATAATTTCTGATTTATAGTATATGATCATTGGAAATAAAAAAAAAAAGATCATGATTCATTGAATAATTATTCACAAAACTCAAACTTAATTTTAAGTTTGTAAGATAAATATTATATATGACTTATATTTTTAGAAAATAAAGTCATGAATAATTAGGCATAATTTACTCTTTTCTTTCTCTCTTTTTTGAAAATAAATAAGGGACATTTTAAAAAATTTTACTTTGAAGAATTTAATTAAATAAATAAATATTGAATAAGGTTATTCTTATATATATATATATATATATAAAAAAAACAAGATGGACCAATCATCAAAATACTTTCAGAAATTGATGGTGTTTTATGTTTTGATGATCTTTTAAAGGAATACGATAATCAATCATTGCAATTTTAGAATTTGAATTTTTTTACTAGGATTGATAGTGATACTGCTAGACGTTTGTTTGTTATATATTGGGGAACTTTATTCACCGGAAAAAAAATATTTAAAATATATTTTGTACGGTGAATGGATCATAGAAACAAAGCCTAGATACGTTGGGTCTCTTGAACAAAGCCTGGATATATTGGGTTTGGGAGACCAAAACATGAGGGTACCAACTACCAACATCAGCCTACAGCTAAAGTCCATTTCATACCTTAAATTGATCTACAATTGAGAGTGACTACGTGCCACATATGTAAATTATATGCAAAGTAAACTTAAAAATTTGGGGGGAATGATATCGTTTAATTTTTTTTTAATGAAATGGCATACTTTGATCTTATCACGCTTCTGAAATGTGACATTCACTAAAAGTCATGTTCTTAGAGCGCGACACTAAAAATCATGCTCTTAGAGCGCGACATTAAATGAATATCGTGATCCTGAAGCGCAATATCAATTAAAACTTTAACATATCAAACACCAACAACACACAGATGCTCCCCCTTTATCTCTCAAAAAACACCCATTATCTCCCTCAGATCTCTCTTAAAAAATTCATTAATCACTTAGATTTGGCCCTTAAACAACTAAAAACCGAACACCTCCTAATTTTAAAGTATCATTTGATGTTTTTATGTTGAAAATCCACCATTCCCTTTGCTGCCACCACCATTGTCACCACTGTCATCGCTTCCCCAACCATTCTTGTAGTTTTATAAGCAAGATAAACATACTACATTGCTATTAATTTGTTTTTGGTTTGGTTAAAATCAAATAATTATTTAAGTTGAATTTAGAATTTGTTGAATTAATGATAAATTAGTTAAAATACATTTAATTAGAGTTTATTTGATATAGTTGAACATTTAATTAAGTTGAATTAATTATTTCAATTAATTATGTATTGTGTTTAATTTAGGTGAAGTTTTTGAATTAGGAATTTTGTGTATATTGTTAGAATCAGCTAATAATATTGCTAAATACACACACATGTTCATGTAATAAAGCATAAATGTAGTTGAATTATGATGAATTATATGTTTCATTAAATTGTTGATAAGTTGATGAATTTAGTATTTTCTTTGAATTAAATTAATTTGCTATGAATTTGCGTTTGATTTAATGCAATATCAATTGATAATGTATCATGAATTATGTTTAATTATTTGTTAAGTTTACTTTAACGTTAAATTTTGGAAATTTAATTGAATTCGCTATGAATTTTGCCAATTAGGATAATGCAATTTAGTTAAAATTACATTAAATTGACTAGAATCTATTTTTTTTTTTTACAAAATATCTAATAACATATTTATGTTATGTCATTACGATGACAATATTGTTACTGAAGTGAACAGTAATATCATATAAAATAATGGGAGTAGTTTGTTATTAACTGGTAATTAGGCATGTCGTATGTGGAAATGAAAGAAACCATTTGTTATGGACATGGGTGGAATTATAATGATATTGATGTTGAAATAACTTGGAGGTGTCAAATTGGTGAACAATAATATTGTGATATATCGATTGTGTGTGATGGTAGTTTTAAGACAATGATTGATTCTTTTATTCAAAATGGTTTGAACATAATGATATTGTATATGAGTATCCAACCAAAATCTATGTGTCCCAACTTCTGTTGGTCTTTCAAATTTAATTGGTAGAGGTAAAAATAGTTTATTGTCGGATGATTCGCTGCAAAAAATAGATGATACTATGTTTGACAATCATTTTTATAATAAAAATAGATTTATCTATTCTAAACCTAGTGACAATGAAGATGATGTTGATTATGATGTTAATAATTATGATGTTCACACAACGAGATAGATACAAGAGAAGGTCATGCATATTATAGGTGTAGTATATGCAATGACACAAGGCATAATAGAAAAACATGTCCTAATCGCCAACGTATGTATAACAATTTGTTAGGTCATGTTATGATATATTACAATATTTTTTAAAGCATATTAAACCTATATAATTTCACATCAATCATAGGTACTATTACACAAGATGTCACGCACTTGATGTTGTAGATTGTCTGCTCATGATGAGCATCCATATTTGGACGATGATCGGGGTGAGCATTACTATGAGCATGAAGAGCATGCCTATGATATTAATGTAGAGCATGAGTATGAGCATGCTAAGCATGAGTCATAGATGCCTATTGGACCCGCCAACACTTCTATTCCACGGTTACAGGATCGACATCAATCGAAGGATGTATTCACTGGCATTGTAAGTATATTTAATATTTCAATTTATGTTTTATTTAATTATCATTAAATGTTATATTTTAAATAATTATAATTAAATTGTTGTGTAGGATGAGACCCCTATTTACTTTCGTACACATAGGCTGATGTGACTACATGAGTGAGTCTAGCCATTTGTGGTCCAAGCTGGTTTTTTGTATGTCAGTTGTCTTGGCCACATCGAGCTTGATCCATGCACTAATTGAGTGATGGAGATGTGAGACATTCATGTTCCATCATTAGGCATGGAGAGATGACATCGACACTATAGGATATGATGGTTTTGCGTGGATTGCCTATTGATGGATGAGCAGTCACATCTACTGATGTTCATAATAGGATTGTGCTATGCAAGCGATTGTTTGGATTAGCACCCCCTTCTTCTGAATTGAATGAAGAAGGGTAGCACACATCTTAAGTGGATTGAGGAGACATTTTCGACACCACCAGACGATGGTGATAAGGAGGTCTTGCATAGGTACAAAATAAATTATGGTTTAAATATGTTGATTATTTGTTATGATTGCATTAATTATTATGATGATTTTAATTCTTTTACAGGTATACCAGAGCATATATACTCCATCTGTTTAGTAGTGTATTATTATTCATTGACCTTACATGAAGATATATTCATTTGCTTTATCTAACGCTCCTTGAAAATTTCGATGTTATCCTCATATATAGTTGGGGATCTGCTGTATTGGCATCCTTATACAGACATTTATGTCTTGCATGCATGAAGGGGGCCCAAGAGGTTGGGGACTGTTTGCTACTTCTACAAGTATAAAAAAAAAATCTGAATAACTACTTAGATTTGAATGTTTTCATGCACAACAAAATTAACAAAATGTTTTTATTTAATAATAGTTATGGTCATGAGAACATATCCATGTGGAAAGGCCCCAGATATCGATATTGCCGGATATGATAGTCCGAACTATGAGGGTTACACTTTATCTTCCACTAGGATGCATGTATTGCAATGTTATTTTTGCAATTATATACATTTATATTGTGTTCTTGAAACTTTGAAAAAATACAATTAAACTGACATGTTTTTAATGCTAGGTAATATACTAGACGAGTTTTTAAAATAATCCAGCACATGTGCTAGCATTTTATCAGAGTGAGCTCGATAGACAACATGTTATCCAGGTATTTTTTTTTTTTTTGAACTATTTGTTAAATAAAACAATTAACTACACCAAATTATTATTATTTGATATTCATTTCATTTGGATACCTTACTCAGAAGAAAGATTATCCGTTGCTCCAGTTGTTTGCACTAGCGAGATGGATATATGGACAATAGTGGTTCCACTAATATGTTTTGAGATGGTTGAGCTATGTTGCCCGGATTGGGTAATGCGACAGTTCAACTATAGACATCACATTCCAGTCAATATTAATACAAGTAATGCTTTGCACGCCATTACTTGTACGGGTAAAAATAATGATTACGACTAGTTAGGCTGATATAATGCTTATGGATCACACTAGGATGCACAAAAGAATGGAATATTTATAGAGATGCATCCTATGATTACTAACGAGTATATGATTTGGTACATGAGTATAACATGACGGGTATTACTCTAGATCCTGAGCAGGTCCCTCCACCTAGATACATGCAGTACGAGCAACATGCTTAGTGGATTCAACATCACGTAAAGTAATAAAATCTTTTTATGATTAATATATGTTAACCGTTGACTTTTATGTATTTATCTTTTAATTTAACGTTAATATTTTATTAATATTAGGTTGGCTTCTTGTACGGGAGGGTCTAAAGGTCACATATTATCTTTGTAGTACTGACAAAGAAAGCGAAGTTCACATCGTAATGTCCCAATGGTTAAATGTTTGTCGCACTAAACTTAAAACCTTTAGAGAGAGGCTAACTCTTGATGATGTCGTGGCCAAAGACGAGGCCACTTAAGCAGGAGTAGAAGTTGGATCTAGTCGTGTTACAGATGAGCTCGAATCATTTAGTAGACGACGTAAACATAGATAGATAAATAAGTTGTGTTTATATGTTTGGTGATTATTTGAATATTGTATTATTGAATTATTTTATATTCATTTTGCATATGTGTGTGTGTGTTGCATTCTTGGAGTTACTTATAATTATTAAATATGAGAATATATTGAGTTTAGTTATAATTTGTTGATTGTGGTTTTTTTCAGGTTTTTTTTTAATTTTTTTTTGGAATAGTTGTTATATAGAGAAAACTCTATTCAAATTTTAATAAAATTGTAAATATTTTAACTCTCTAAAATCATAAAGTAAATAAAATTTAGATTAACAAAAACTATAATTTTTAAACTTTTCAGGCTTAAAATACGAAAATGATCCAAAACCTTATAGTAGCCAAAACGGTTAGATTGTTTTAACTACCGTGCAACAATTTTATCAAATTTCCAGTCATTTTTAAAAAATAATCTTCTTGAAAATATTACGATTTTGAACTATAATATTAAATCAGATGTCGCGATTCTAAAATCTAATATGTATCAAATATCATTATTCTAAACATGATAATACGGAATATTACGTTTCTTAATAATGATATCCTCAAACTACACTATTTCAATCAAGAAAAAAAATTATCCTGTACTATTTCAGCATATTATATTTTGAATAATCCAGGCTTTCTCGAAACCAGACAAACCGAGCTTTGACATGTTCTAAAAGCAGCTGTTGTTGGATCGGTGTATACCCCAAGAAACGTTGCTGACCACGGGTCCACACGCTTTAACATATGGGCCTGGCTTGTACTGAGCTCAGATAGATGGCAGAGACGTCGTCGTTTCAAACAACAGTACACTGTACTGATAAAAGAAGCATTGACCAATAACCATATACATATTTATATCAGTGGTCACTGCGTACCGCATGGTTGACGATTTGATGGGAATGTGTAATCCACCACCGTCACTGCTCCTACCGGGGTACGAGTAGGAGTAGGTGTAAGGTTCCTAAAGAGGTACTTTTTTTGGTACTTGAGATTTAGATTTGGACAGGTTGACCCCACGCGCAATTTGTCTGAAAACGACAACATCACGAACGACATGTAAGCTGAAATTACTGTTACCGAGATTGCGACTTTTCAAATGTGAATGTAATTTTTTTCCTAACACCGATTGCTAGGCGGTGATTAGAACAGTACAGTGTGGGGTTAGCCACAACAACTCTCACGTCATAAGCGGGGGAGATTATTGTACTGCTGCCTTGGCATTAGCAACAAGATGCAGGTTCGACGGTAGAACTGGGCGGAATGAAGAGGGTTATCACATGCCAAGCTCAAGAGGCTATGATGATGCTAATGTTAATTCCTTTTAGAGCTAGGAGAGGAAGAGTCTAATTCACCGTATAGGTTGCTTAATTTTCTTATTCTAGCGTAGTTTTGTGACCTACTTTATGACATTCCCAAGCAGAAAGGTGATGTGAAAGCATTCAATTAGGCTAAACAATTTTCTTGGGAGGCCAAAGTTATGATATTACGGAAATTCTAAAGACAGAGCAACTGGTTTTTGAAGGATGGATGTGAAAAAATCAGGCCTCATTATATGCATGGTGTTGACTCTGTTGAGCATTTGAAAACTTACGGAGCCTGCCTATGACTGCATTCAAATCACTCACAGATACCAGTGAATTTCCATTCAAAGTCGTCAATTAAAGGGTGAATGCACAAATGAGAACTAATCTTAAGGACGTGAACAGGATTGTGAGAAAATAAAAATCCATCCCAAATTGCAAATACACGAAAAGTAAAGTACCTAGCCAAAAACCATGGATGAAAAAGAAGTAACAATGGAGGAGAAGTTGAGACAAGAAACAACTCCATGCTAAGAAAAAAAGAAGCCAGAAAGCACGCCGCTGGCGGCTGGTCGTCCGCAATAGCCGCTGGTGTAGTGGCCCATAAAAACCTCTACTCACTGCCATGCCACATGTCATCTATCCAAGCCTGCACCGCATCTAATCTCTTAAAAACTCTGGCTATGTCACCGTACGCCCTGCTGTCACCCAAAACCTCGCGTGCATGGTAGGCCATTTACTATCCTTTGACCGAAGCTCAACAATCTCTCTCTCTAGGCTTATAGTCTTATATGTTGAAGCACGAGCCAGCCCAAGCGTGCACAAATGCATGCGCTCTGTGAGATCCCGACGGTGATGCGATGCGTAGTTGTAATATTAGTGGTAGGGCGTGTTTGGAAGTTATTCTGGTTTTGTTTTTCTTTTTTATGCTTTTCACGAGCGTTTTAAATTTGATAAAATATAATGTAATATTTTTTTATAATTTTAATATTTTGATATTAAAAATTATTTAAAAAAAAACTATTTTCAAAATCATCATCATCACAATCCCGAAACAAAAATAGTCGTAGTGCCTTCCCTTCTTTCCACGCTCATCATTTGTTTTGTTTCTTTTCGATCTCTAGGATTACGCCACGTTTTCTGTGACATTTGATCGTGTGGTATTGATCAGGTGAGGAGGAGGTGCACGGGAGAAGCAGGTACGCTGGTGTGGAAAGATAAGACGGCGTGTTATTTAAAAGTTGTAAGTCGCGTGTAACACTTTTTCGCATAAAGTCTGATGTCTCCTACTGTATCCGGAGATTTGGTGGTCGGAATTGGAAGATTTTCTTCTTTTCTTCTTTTCTTTTTGTTTTATTTTATTTTATTTTAACTTCTTTTAAAAAGAAAATCGAGATAATTATACTGGTACGGTACCAGTAAACCTGTAAGTGCTTTGGAATAGTTTAATTTAATTTGGATATCAGGGTCATTATAACTGATCGACTAATTAAAAAAAACAAAAAACAAAGGGAAAGGCGATTTCACTGTGTTTACACAGAAACATTTCGTGGAATGATATCCATGACTTTCTTAAAAGAAATAATTATCTTGCATTAGGGATTTTTTTTGTCTTCTCGTACACTTTATTAATAGTTATATTTTTATTTAAGGGTATTTTTATCTATTTAAATTTTTAATAAATAATAAAATAATCAAAATACCCTCAAAGTCAGAATAACTAACATTGTTGATGTTTAAATCTTTTTTTATATACAATTAAATTATAAATATCCTAGAAGCCAAAAAAGAAATCAGGGGTATTAATGTATTTTTGCCTTTGTTTTTGTTAAGTGTTGGTTTGATCCAGGTAATAACATCATTTAGCATTTAATTAATTTTTTTTAAATTCAAAAACATATTGGCATGTGTTGTGCATGCGCCAATGCATGAGAGTTGTTTCGCACTTTGGGCAGTGCATGCAACGACTCCTGAGAGTGAAAAATATGCTTCCACCATCTTATTCTATTCTTCTTCGTCTCCTCTTTTTTTTTGGGTGGCGCATGCCATCTTACGATAGATGATTTATCGTCAGTGAAACTTTTTTTCCCTTCTTCTCTTTCTCCTACACCGAGAAACGCACTTTAGTCCTCGTTGTTATTGGTGTTTCAGATTTAGCTCTTTTGGTTTTGATTGTTTATTTTTTCTTTTCTTTTTTATTAAAGTTTTATTTATTTTTAATTTAATCCTTCAATTTTAATTTGTATATATAATATTTCTCGATTCGATCATTCTACTTTTGATTTTTTTTTCCTTGTCTCTTTTGTCAACGTTTAATTTTATCATTCAAATCAAGTTTATGATTTTTGTTTTTGCAATAACAATAATAATTTCAATTTGGTCCTCCTAGTTTGATTTCTTTTTTTTTTTCTTTTTTTTTTGTCAAAGTTTTTATAGTTTTCAATTTTATCATTTAAATCAAGTTTATGATTTTTGTTTTTTCAATAATAATAATAGTGGTGGTGGTGTGGTGGTGGTGATGATAATAATAATGATGATGCTACTTTTGATTTTTTTTTCTTTTTGTCAAAGTTTAATTGTATCCTTCAAATTAAGTTTATGATTTTTATTTTTACAATAATAATAATAATAATTTCAATTTGGTCCTTTTAGTTTGATTTCTTTTTTCACCCTTTTTTTCTCAAAGTTTTATAGTTTTCAATTTTATCATTCAAATCAAGTTTATGATTTTTGTTTTTTTCAATAATAATAATAATGGTAGTGGTGGTAGTAGTAATTGTAATTATAATTATAATTATAATAGTGGTGATATCAGTGATAATAATAATGATACTAAAAAAATACTAATAACACTACTAACATTGATAATAATGGTAATAATAATAGTGATGATAATAGTAATAGTGCTAATGATATATAATTGTAATAATAATAGTGATAATAATCAAAATAATAATGATGGTGTTGGTGGTGGTAGTGGTAGTGGTAGTGGTAGTAGTGGTGACGACGACGGTAGTCGTAGTGGTGGCAGTAGTATTAATGGTGGTGGTAGTAGTGATAGTAATGGTGATGGTGGTGGTCGTAGTAGTGATGATAGTGGTAGTTGTGGGATAAGAATCTATGAAAAATAAGCAGTACATATAGTGGTGGTGGTGGTGGTGGTGGTGGTGGTTGGATAAGAATCCATAACAAATAAGAAGTCCATAAATCAAAAGAAACGAGATAACCTAACTCATACAATAACTTATAGTATGTGTTGTGTTGCCTTATTGAATTCTAATTGATTTTAAATTTTAACCAGATGTTTAAAAATATGTCTAGAAATGCCTGGTAGATTTTCAGTCTCATCCAACAATTAGATTGAGAGTTACATCTATTTCTGTAAAATTAGGCAATTGGGGACATTATGCCAAAACCAAATATGATCATTTTTTCGTTGCCTGGATCGTATCATAATATCAATAACAATTAAGATAATAATGATAATGATAATGATATTACCACTGCTAATAATAGTGGTAGTGGTAGTAGCAACAACAACAATAGTAGTAGTAGTCGTGGTGGTGGTAGTCATAGTATTAATGACAGTAGTGGTAATAGTACTAATAGTAGGAGTAGCAACAATAATGATATTAGTAATAGTAGTGGTAGTCGTAGTAAGAGGAGGAGGAGGAGTAAGAGTAGTAATGGTAGTGGTAGTCTTACTAGTAATGGTAGTAATAGTAGTAGTGGTAGTTGTGGTGGTGGTGGTCGTAGTAGCAGAAGTAGCAATAATAGTAGTAGTAGTAGTAGTAGTAGTAGTAGTAGTAATATTAGTCGTGGTAGTGATAGTAGTAGGAGTAGTAGTGGTGGTGGTGGTGATGGTAGTGGTAATAGTGGTGGTGGTGGTGGTGGTAGTCGTGATAGTGATGATAATAGTGGTGGTGGTGGTGGTGGTGGTAATGGTAATAATAATTAAGATAAGAATAAAAATAGTAGTAGTAGTAATAGTTGTTGGTGTTGTTGTAGACACAATTTTGATCACCTGAAATTAAATAAGCACATACACATGTGTGTGTGTGTGGAAGTACAATCTTAATTTAAAATATTCTTATCAAAGAATAAACAATCCTCATATTCTTCCCTTGAATTTGATATGTGGTGACTTAATTTATTTGTGAAATCAAGACAAGATTGGTGCTTTGTAAGAACATGAATCTAGGCGTGTATTGCGAAGCGAGATTTGATGATTTGTTGCTTTGAAGAGTGCTTTTGAGTTGTTTTTAAAGTGTTATTGAAGAACTCTTATATGACGTTTAGGCTTTGATCTAGTAGAGCTTTATTCTTTGCAGACTTCAAGCATGGATAGAGGAGGCTTGAGAGCTTTTGTGAGAGCTTCCTTGTTTGAAGTGTTTGTCTTGAAGAAAATTTTGTATCTCCAAGTATTATTTTTATCTAGGTCACTCGGATCCTTTTTTTAATGCCATATGACATTATTTTATTGATTGATCTTTATTTATGAGATTTTTTTATAACAAGATATTTTAAATATATTATCTCATGTGTCAAACTTTCATTAATAAAAAAACATATGAAGATCTATTTATTTTCCATGTCATTTATTTCAATTTTGTTTTATCATTTCATGTAAAAATAAAATAAAAATGACACATGAAAATTTTTTATTGGTAGAAACGTTTTTTGTTTCTACAGATATCCCTTCAAGACAAGTTCACTTACACTTAAAAATAAGCGGACATCTCTCTAAAATATACCTAAGAGAGTTATATATGTTGAATATATTCTTCGACTAAAATTTGATTTAATCATATTAAATTTTCACAATAAATTTATATAGATATATTTTATCGTGAACATAAAATATAATTGTCAAGATTAGATATTTAGGGATGAATTTTGATTGAAATTTATCAAATCAAATAATAAAATCAAAGTTTAATGACAAATTTAAAACAATTAAAGACTTTAAGGAACAAATAAGATTTGTCCTTTGTATGAATAGTAACTAGTAACTTTGACCGGCCCACAAGACTCTTTTCTTTCACTGGAAATGCTTACTGTGACATCTTATTTTGAAGGTCCATCATCCTAAATCCAATGACCCAATCCGTTTGTGATTCCAACTAGTGGTTGATTTGTTATGGCATATAAAAGATTTTAATTCCTTTTCTCTCTCTTATCTTGATATACGTGCACTCTATTCTTTAATGATTGTTTTCTTCATTCCCATTCAAGTGTTCTTGCATGTATAATTCGTTGTATTGTCTTCCGATAGAGGGCAAAGATAAGGGTGTGTTTAGAAAATTGGTGACTTATGCGATTACAATTAGTAAAAAATAGGTTTTAGAAAATCAGTTTTAGTTGTGGTTTGTTGTAATAAAATATATGTTTGGTTGTTGACTAAAAAGCAATTTAGGTGGTGGTGGTGGTGATGACAGTGGTGGTGGTGGTGGTGTGATAAGAATCCATGACAAATAAGAAGTACATATAGTAGTAATGGTGGTGGTGGTGGTGAGATAAAAATCCATGACAACTAAGAAATCTGTAGATCAAAAGGAACTAGATAACAAAACCTATACAACAGCTTCTAGTCTGTGTTGTGTTGCCTTATTGAATTCTGGTTGATCTAAAATTTTAACCCAATATTTAAAAATATGTTTGGAAAAGCCTGGTAGATTTTCAGTCCGATCCAACAATTGGATTGAGATTTTCATCTATTTCTGTAAAATTGGGCAATTAGGGACATTATACCAAAAATCGAATATGATTGTTTTTTCATTGCCTGAATCATATCATAATATCAATAACAATAAAGATAACAATTAAGATAATAATGATAATGATACTACCATTGTTAATAATAGCAGTGGTAGTAGTGCTAGTAGTGGTGATGGTGGTAGTAATCATTGTCGTGGTGGTGGTGCTAGTAGTAATATTGATACTAATATTAATAATACTAGTGGTAATGATGATGATAGTAGTAGTAGTAGTAGTAGTAGTAGTAGTAATAATAATAATAATAATAATGATATTAGTGATAGTAATAATAATACTAATGGGATTATCTAACAACAATAACAACAATAAGAGCAATAATAATAGTAATAGTAATACTTCCTTTTTTATATCGAAATGTAAGAATATATTAAAGATAAAAAAAATATGCAAGGCTGGAGAACCAGCGAGTTCAATATACAAGAATTTAGAAAAAGGGAACATGCTCCCTAACTAGGAATAAACATCCAGGCCTGCAAAAAATACAGATAACCAAGCAGAAAATGAGCTTGGTTAGATTAGGAACCTAATCAACAATAAGGTGCCCAACCTAACCAAAAGCAAAATAACAGTATAAAATCAACTAGTATTGCTGAGAGGCTACCAGCTCATAAATCCCGAACAATGAGTCATGCTGCATCAAAGCAGGCATCAAGGAAACCTCAACATTGAACATGCAAAAACAAAGAACCAGCAGATATGAAGCACACCCTTCTAACAAGTCGAGAAGAGCAAAATCCTTAAACATTGCCAACATAATAGAGGCCTGACGACCAATATGGATGGTAATACTTATTAGTAGTAGTAGCAGTTATTCATCATTCAATTTTAAATTTGCTAGGGTTTGAGTTTCATTGTTTTTTTTTAATTATGGTACTTCCGATCTAATGACCGAGGTTATGTGTTTGAAAAATTGATGTTGCCTACCATTCTCTTTTTATTTTTTTTCCTTATTGTTTTTTATTTACTTTCTCATTTCATCGTTCAACACTGGTTTTTTAAATAAAACAAGGTTTTGTGGTTTTTCTTTAAATCTCTACTCTATCAGGTTAACTCATTCTCATAATTTGAGCCACAAGTTTTGCAGGTTAATACGAGTTAGCTCACCCCTTTTTATCTAGCTTACATATCTATCATACTAATTCGGATTGACTCGATCTTGATTTCTTTCTCTATTTTTTATCCTATTACATAATTCTAAAGGTTGTTTTCCCCATGTTATCATGGTCTGTTTTTTTTTTAAAAAAAATTGATCATTTACTATCATTATCAATTTTTTTATTGTTTAATTAAAATAAAACCAACATATTTAAATCTCTACTCTATCGGGTTAACTCATTCTCATAACTTGAGCAATAAGTTTTGCAGGTTAACACGAGTTAGCTCGCCCCTTTCTATCTACCTTATATATCTATCATGCTAATTTGGATTGACTCGATCTTAATTTTTTTCTCTATTTTTTATCCAATTACATAATTCTAAAGGTTTTTTCCCCATGTTATCATAGTCTGTTTTGTTTTAAAATTTTTTTTTGATCATTTACTATCATTATCAATTTTTTTATTGTTTAATTAAAACAAAACCAACATATTAAGCCCGGACAAGGATATAATTCAATTCATTTGTTTTTTTTTATTTACTTAAAATGAGCTTGTAATGCTTAGACATCATCTTTTTCATGGAGAAAAATATGGACCCGCAGCATAAGGCAAGCCCATATCTAGTTTAATTACTACTTTGAAGTTGAAACT
>Ga0307517_10006877_pt1 | contig 16729 bp, 16 predicted proteins | sample 23_EM_MG_FD_194515 | JGI IMG/M metagenome (GOLD analysis project Ga0307517, IMG submission 194515) | Populus trichocarpa ectomycorrhiza microbial communities from riparian zone in the Pacific Northwest, United States - 23_EM | ecosystem: Host-associated > Plants > Roots > Unclassified | place... | reverse complement strand
AGTTAATTAGAACAATGTTTGCATGCATCACTCAGTTTTGCTATGCAATATCAGAGATACGTAAACTCTACTTTCTTTTTCCTGTCAATGTAGGTTAGGAGTTCCTCCTGTTTAGCGAGGGCATCCTCAAGTGCCTGGGCAAACAAAAACATAACATAAGGCTCAAACATTACATTCAGTTGATTTTTCTCATACTGGAAACAGCTGTTGAGAAATTCGATGTTTTATAGCATTTACCCCCTTTGATATGTCGATCAAACGATCCAGAAAGAATATTTGTAATGTTGATGATCTTATTGTGATTTCAAAAGTAGCTGGAGAATCAAGCTCCTAGTTAAACTATTACCCCACAAGAAGAATATGGTCAAGCCTGTAACCAGACGGAGAAAGTAGATGGTGGTATTGACAGATTTAGAAGTCAAGAAAATATATCGTTTGTTTTCATGTCCTCTATTGACATGGTCTAATTACTATTATAGAAAAAAACAAAATGAGGTAGCTGTTGGCCGTATAAAACACACTGTTAACACGCTAATAAATTAATCTGAATTTCCATCGTGATTTTTTTTATTCTGATTATTGAAATTTTTTTCTCATATCAATTGTAGAATGCATGGATAATTGTTAATCAATGATAAAATTCAAAGAACAAGAATTAAAGCGACTAATGTTAAGAAAGTAGATGGTGGTTTTGAAACTAGCATCAGAAGATTCCTTTTAGTCATACTTTCTATGATTGATTTTTGGCCCTTTTAGTTTTTTAAAATTCAATTTTAATATAATTCTTTTTTCAATCTTTAATTTCTGGTAATAGAGAGAGAAAGTCTTAGTTGACACTAATTCCCACCACTAAAATAATTGATCTCCATTTAATGAGAGGAATTTCATTGAGGTATTCGTAACATTCATATCGTCTAAGATTGTAGATTTGAGCTCGAGAAATATTTTTGATTCACGTTGGGTTTAGGATTATTTAAGGCACTGATGGATTTATCAAGGTTTCTATGGCATTTAAGGAAAAGAAAATGGGTTGAAAATCAAAGTTTTGGACATAAAACGTCTTTGCCTTGATTTTTAGCAACCCTATGGTCATCTAATTACAGGGTTGCAGGATACGCATTGCCTGCATCTTTTTTAAAAAAAAATAAAATAAAGAACAAACAACATGTCATCTACCTTTTAATATAAAAACATTATTAGGCCCAGCGCGAGGCTAGGCTTTTTTTTTATTTACAAATCCAATGCCATAGTAATTTTATATAAAAAATAATTTGAATTTTTTTTACAAAAAAAATTGCCCCACATACTTGGTTTGATATGATTTAGACAATGATTTTTCATGTTGAACATTCAATTATGTGTTTGAGCTTGGATGGGAAGCTATTTGACCAATATTATTTCTTGCCTTGGTTTTCCGATTGAAATGCAATTAGCCATAAAGGGTTTCTTGCTTTGAATCCATTTGACCATAAGAGGGTTTTAGCATGGAGTAGGCTTGGTTAGCCTTGGGTTGTGTATGATAAGGGGTTCAATCCAAAGCTATTAATCTTGCATTTAGCAAGATTTGAGTAGCTTATATATGGTCAAATTTGGGCAACAAAGTAAGCTTGTTGGGAGCTTGTATCAGGTCTGATTTGAGTTATGTTAATGTGTATGAGTTTGGGCTAAATGGAGTTCAAAGTTGGATTAGATTAATTAAGGTGCTGAGATCATTTTTCTACAAGGATTTATCAAATATCCTAGTTAAATTAGGATGTATGGATAACACCTACTTAGTTGTTTGTAAGAGGAAATTTTCTAATATTCAAGGGAGAAACAAAGAATCGGCAAGGGTTGACTTGAAGAAGAAATATTGTTTTTCCATGTTGGGCAAGAAATCCATGCCTAACATGGAAACAGAGAGGCAACAACATATGAGAATTATTTTCCATCATATTTTGGCCTTTAAATGCAAGGAATCATTCCTTAACATGGATTAGAAGGGGCAACTAGAATTGGAAAACTTTTCTTATTATTTTTTTCCTTTCTCTTGTTGGATTTCTGTATTAAAAAAAAAAGATTATGAAAGGCTATTTAAATAAGATATTTCAGCTGCTTTTATTTTTATTTTTTAGAGCATACTTTCAGCTAAACAAGAAAAGAAACTTCAGCATTCTAGATAACAACTTTCAAGTAAGGAAAGAGGATTAATAGATGACACAAAGGGACACTTTTTCTTTTACAAGTTTCAGATCAGCTACAAGGGATCCAATACAAGGGGATATGATTTTCGGGTTTTTGCTCTAACTTGTATTAATCCAAATATTTATTAAGGTTTATTTATTATTTTAATTGATATTTAGGATAATTATATTTTAGTTTTAGAGAATTTATTTTTGTTGGGTTTGTTTTGACCCAAAATCAATGTTTATGCTTGTTTTAGGCATTAAACTTGTGCTTAGTTGAGTTTTAGTTAAGGCTCATTGATTTGTAACCTAATATGAGACCATTAGGGTTATTATTCTTAGACTATATCATGTCTTGTTTTGATGCAAATTTAGGCAGCCTTTTGATATTAATAAAATTTAGTTTTTCTTAAACAAACTTCTTCTTCTTTACTGGTAGAAAGAGTAAATCAGACTTATCATGGTATAATTGACCTTGTAGCATCATTCATAATCATCTAATACCTCTAGTTCTTAGTTACAGGTTAATCTTGAGTCAAGGTTTAACCAAACCTAATTATTTGAGTTTCTTTAGAAAGTTATCATATTTGTTGTAGGTTACATGGCCACGAGGTTCATGCTAGTTGATATCAAAACTAAGCTATGAAATCATGTTATATCTTTCTTGTTGTTGTTATCTATTTGTTTCCATGACAATTGTTTTTCTTTTTCTTTATTCTTTGTTTCGGTCAGAATTGCATAAGTTAGTTTTGATTAGTTTTCTTTTTCTTATTATGTTTGTCCTTGTTTACATGTGTTAATTGTGTTTATTCTTAAGTCAAAAAAAGTTACACACCATAAAATGTTATTTTGGGTCTAAAATGATCTATTATGTTCATCAACTGAAAAGTCTTGTAATTTCATATTAGTACCATTAAAAATCAATTTATTTAGTTATTTTGGGTTGGTTACCACGTTCAAAAACACCTTTGTTTGCTTTCTGTAAAATCTGATCCAGAAGGTTAGATTGCAATTCGAGTCTAAAACAATATTTTTCTTATCATAAACTCTATTTTGGTCGTGTCTTTGTCCATTCTTGATATTATCTTTGCAAATGCCATCAATACAAACTTTTTTATATTAAAACCACTTATAATTAAAAGCTTTGAATGAAACATGAGAGAATTGGTGAGAAAACACAATTTTTTTTACCATTAATGAATTTTATAAATTTGTGATAGAAAAAAAAAATGGTGAAATATTACCAACTATATAGACAAACAACCTCAAACTTCAATTTCAAAGACTAATGCAAATGTTACAGAGGTTTAAAATGGTGATGAATAGAGTGGGAAGACATTGTAATAATAATGATGAATGGAGAAATGAGACTAATCAAAGAGGTAACTTTAACAAGAGACCTGAATGACATGTAAGCAACGATTTTAATGATAAAATGAGGATAATGCTTTAAGGATGAGGTCACAAGACATATGAAAGGTTTTTGACAGCTTATAAACCAATGAGATAGTGAATTTAGGTTTAAAAGCCAATTCCAAAACTATAGATGGTGACTTGGAACTTTATTAAATTAATCTCAAGGCTTATTCAAAATAGAAGAAAAGGTAGAATAATTTTTTTATTGTCATAATTTTTCAAAATGAAAGTTTAAAGTTTTTTTTTTCTCCTATTAGTTATTTTATTGTGTAAATAAAAAAGTTTCATTATCCCCACTGCGGAGGCCAACATTTTTTGTTGAAAAAGGCCAAATTATAATTTCATTGTTTCTAAAGTTTTAAAAAAAGAAAAATGCTACAGTAAATGTGGCATTGTTAATGTTAATTAAGACGGCCCTTGACGAATTCCCAGAATCTCTAGTGTTGCTAGCATCAACAAATTGATGCTGGCGCCGGAGAACAAATTTCCTGTCAGTTTCCCACGCGTTCAAACTCAGAGCACCAAGAACCCAGTTCCGTGCCTCTGGAATTACAAGTATTCAATCACAATGATTTCACGTCCTCCTTTGGAATTGTAATGGTGTTTCTCTTCTTCACTGAAAACCGACTTTATGGGTTCTGGAGTGGATTTTCTCATCTCAGACATAAAGAAAAGAGTTGCATAATCTTGCCCAAGTGTTACTGACAATAGGAGAAGAAGCGGTTTATAAATGTGAAAAGGTGGTTTATGGGATTGGATTTCCTTGAGAGAAACTTCGCCGCAACCGTTCTGGAGAGCATTCTGTTCTGATGCCTCTAACTGCTTGTGATGTTTTCCTTCAACCCGGGCACAACAGACAACCAAACCAGACTGTTCAAGAAAAGTAAGAACTTGCAAGCAAAAAATAACTTGCAAAAGTTGCCAATTTGAGACTACAGTACCTCCAGAAAAACAGGGCGCCTCCCTACATTTAAATTTACTACCCGTTGCTAAAAAAACATATGATGAAAACAGATTTTACTTCCTGCTAAAGGTTTAGGATCCCTGGACGTATGGCCACTTCTGTGCTGGTAAAAGCTGGATAATTATGTATTCATGTGGACAACTATTGTTCTGTCAACTTCTGCTGAAAACAGGGTGGGGGGGGGGGGGACCACTGTAATTTTTGCAAGTGTGTACAGATTAGCACATGAACCTTTTGCAGCTTCAAAATTCAGATCAGCACATCAAACATATGAGAGCAGATCCATCTTTCATCAGGGAAATCTAAACCGTTCGCCCAATAAATTTTCATTAGAGAGCCTCCTAACATCCAACTGCAATAGATAAAAATATTGCAACAGTTGAGATCTAATAATTTGTTATTGGCCTTCTCCACAAGAAAAGACCATGGGCTGTGATTAACAAAAAGAGGGGTACTCACCATGATACTTGTACAAGTTTGTACCCGCTAAAAAAATCCTATAATAAACTTAAATCACTTCTTCCTTTTTCCCTGCAAAACAAAATCAGGTACAATTTTATCCACACAGCACCTCTCAAAAGAAAAAAAAAAAAATTGATGGCGGATTGAAACTTGCCATGTTTGGGTAATCATCCATTGATAACTGTTTCCGCTTCTTTAGGGAAGGAGGGCTGTCGGTCTGTCTTCCCATGGAACGCTTGGACGGGGTCATGCTCTGCTGTATATGATAATCATAAATAGTTTTGGCGTAAATGATTAAAGATGACCCAAACACATAAATCATGCAAACCCAACATGAAGTGTAAGAAAAAGGACAATAAATGATAACCCGGCATGCAAATGCATGTGATTTTGGTGGGTAAGGTTGGATAGTGAGGATCATAAATAGAACCTTGGCAAGCTTCTTTTCTTTACGAGCCTGTCTCTCCCTCTCATCATATTCTTGGTTTTCCTTCTCCACCAACCGAATTAAGGTATCACATCTCCTTGCAAGTTCTTGAGTTGTACGAGACTTCACAAACCAATCAAAACGAAACAAAGCCGATGTACGGAATGCCGCTTTCAGCTCATCCCAATTCCCATATCCAAGCTTGTGAACCATGCATATCTATGTGTTGCAAAAACGTCATTTAACATCACTAGATGTTTAAAATTCAAGGAAATAAACAAGCAGTTTGTATGCCATTACTACAAATAAAGAAAAGAGAATACTGCACCATGAAACGATCGCATTCTTCATTGTACAACTTCCCTTTGTTCTGACCATACTGGATCTTCAATTCAAGCCAAGGATTCTTGTAGCGATCCAACTTCTTCCCTATTGCTTTCATGATCTCATCTTTACGAGAAATTCTGGCCTCCCCTCTTTCAATGTTCTTAATGATCCTATCATAATCTATACATATGCCACAATAAAAAAGAAAATGAAATATAGATTAATCCTTTTCAAGGTCTAATAAACTAACAAATTCAAGTTACCCAACAAAAGAAACCCAACCAAAACCAGACCCATCTACAACCAGTAACAATCAAACATAGTTTTAACAGCTGTTTCACACACAGGTGACCAGGATAAAACAACCAGTACATGCAGACAAAAAAATGTGAAACATCCAAATAATAGGTTAGTGCAACCAAATGAGCAATTTCCAGGTGTTTTGTTTTGCATACATAGCATGCTGGTGCCAGTTCTGTTACCAGAGGACCCTTGCACCCAATAATGCCATATGACCCCACTTTAACAGGCATGATGTTCAATCCAGGAGAACTTTATCAACAGCCACTAATAAACAACATCTGAGGAAAAATAAGAACAGCAAACAATCTGGCATCACTTACCATTTAACTCTTTGTATCGCTCTTTGAAAACTTTAGCATATCTTTCAACTTCCTCCTCTGTTTTCCCTTCCATTTCAGTAGCAATACTTCTTATGTCATTCCGACCATATTTCTCGCAAGCCCTAATAAAGGTATTGAAGTCTCTTCTACTCCACGAGGAAAATCCCTGAAATTATACAATGAATTGTAAGTAAAGAGACCCATAATTATTCAATCAACACTTGAAATTGCATTCACCTCTTCCAAAAGCCGTTCTTTTTCTTCCAGTTCCTCAGCAGTCAATGGATCTCCAGTCTCTATATATCCAATAATCAGTCAATGATTAGTAAAATGACATAAAAAACAAAATGAGGACAAAACTGGGAGCAAGTGAGATAAAGTACCTTCAGGTTCATCCACCTCAATTGTATCTTTCAGTTGATTCTTTTGATGTGCTTGCTGAAATTGTGATAAGCAACCCAATAAGTAAGATGCACAAGTACCTCTGAAAGCACAACTAGATAAGGCAGAATTAAAACTTGTGAGATCAATGGCATCACCCACCATGAGGTAGCGTACTTCTTTTTCATACAGCTCACTAAGCCTTTGTGTGTTGAAAAACTGGAAATCATGCCTGAAAACAGCAGACAAGAACATTCAAACACAGGATCTCAAAATTCATATCCATTCCGAAGCGAAAGCAGCAAGTTTTAGAAGCACTTACAATTGAGGCATGCGAGGAATTCGAGGTTCTTTTGGTTTTGCTGGACCACCCTGGCGCATTGTTTGCTTGAAGTATTCAGATTCTGAGTAACTGATCAAAGATTGCAAAGAAGAAAAATGTGTCATATAATGCTGAACCAATATGCTTCAATCTCAAAAGATAAAGGAAGAAAGTAAAGGGGAGCATTACTTGCGCTTCCGCTCCCTCTTTGGAGGTTCAATCCAGTTCTCACTGACAATTTTCTTGAAGTCAAACTTGTTCTCATCCTTCATCAATAAGAATCAAAATAGAGTCACTGAGAACATAAGGTAATGAAAGCAAGCCTCAAAGTACTACTAAAAAAAATGGAGATCAAACAGAATATCCTCCATTGCCTAAGAAGAATGGAAGGATTGCACCTACCTTATCGTCATCAAAATCATATAATTCAGCAGCTGCCAGAAATCAGAAAAAATATCAGCACTATTACATGTACACTAGCATTCAAATCACCAAGCAAATAAATACACGAACAGTCAAAATCTCAATCTGTCTGTGGATTCACATACTGTCATCCATTTTAAACTTGATTGCATCTTCTGTAAACTTCTTCATCTTGGCATCAAGCTCAGCTGTTGCCTCTTCTCCCTTAGCAATGATTCTGTCAATGTCCTCATCGGTAATGGTACTATCCTTAGAGCTGAAAACCATTTCAGCCCCAAACCTCACCATTTGAAGCAGCTCATCTTTATTAACAGCTGCATGAAAGAAAAAGGCATAAAAATGTCACGCATGCAAAATTTTAGCCACCAATACTATTTAGTGCTCAAAATGAAAATGCAACTTACTTTTCTGCTCCGCCAATCTTCCTTGTTGGATAACCAGGGCATCAAGTGCAAGCTTCTTATAAGCCCTCTCAATCACTTTTTCCTCAATTGTATACTGTTTCACAATCAACCATAATGAGAATTAAAATTAGCATAGCTTGGCTTCTACCTGAGCACATCAAAGATCAAATGCAAACCTCCGTGCAAAAACGGAACACTTGGACTTCTTTCTTTTGACCAATCCTATGAGCACGGTCCTGAGCTTGTAAATCAACTTGTGGGTTCCTACAATAAGAGCCGCATCAACAACCTTAACAAGACACACAAAAAAAAGGCAGCAGCAGCGCAATGAGAAAGATTGAAAAAGAGCCTCACCAATCACTGTCATAAAGAATGACAACATCTGCAGTGGCAAGATTAATACCCAGTCCCCCAGCTCTTGTTGACAACAAGAAGCAAAATTTCTCACTTCCTGGCTTGTTAAAGGCATCGATGGACGCGTCACGATCTTCTCCACCGGTATTTCCATCAATCCGACAATACAGATACCCACGAAACATCAAATAGTCTTCAAGAATGTCAAGCAACCTTGTCATCTGCATTAAAGGCAGAACCAACCACGAGATCAGTAATAAGGTAATTGAACTATAACATAAAAGCCTAGAGACTGCAGAGGGGCATTTCAAATGTTAGTGTACACAGATTAATAATCTTAGCTATCCAGCCAACAGTAGCTATGAACAACTTACCTGTGAAAAAATTAAGACCCTGGAATCCCTCTCTTTGAGCTTAGGAAGCAACTTATCCAACAAAACCATCTTACCTGGAAAAGGAAGAAAACATAAAGACCAATTTCTGCTACAAACTTATGAGCACAAAAACATCAATAAAGTCCATATCCACCAGAAGGTGAAGCTTACCAGCATTGGTAACAAGATGGTCTCCTGTAGAGTATGGTGGACCAGGTTCAGCACCCTGGAAAAGATATGGATGGTTACAGCATTTTCGGAGCTGCATTGCTATGTTCAAAAGACGCTTACGTTCTCCACCAGCATTTACAACTTCAAGATCTTTCTGCAACAAAGCCTTGTAGTACTGTTTCTGCATCTGGGACATGCCAACCTTCAGTATGGTTTCCTTTTTGGGAGGCAAACCTTTCTCAACATCTGATTTCAATCTTCGGAGAAGAAATGGCCGAAGGACCTTGGAAATGCAAAATCCATGGAGATAACATATCAGATGGCTACTAATTGTGGCAAAATAAATAGAATCCAAATATTTTTCCAAGACATTTGATTTCCTTCAAGGCTCAACACAAGAAGGTAATTCCTTACCTTGTGCAGTTGTTGAACAACTTCCTGCTGGTCATTTTCACCAGAAATTTGAAACCATTCATCAAAAGTTTCAGCTGAGCTAAAAATCTCTGGCAGAAGAAAGTTGAGAAGAGCCCAGAGTTCGTGAAGATTGTTCTGCACATAAAAAATATAAGATAACATTATATTTATGTAAGAGAAACTATACAGAATGTTTTGATGTAATTGCAATCAGAAGATAGCACAAAAATACAGTAAATTTCTGTGCAGCCTCATGACCACTCAACATTTTGTCAATCTCAATGAAGTTAACCAAATCTACAGTATGGTCCAACTTGGCAACTTTCAATGTCCTTACAGATCCAAACAAATACCTGAAGTGGAGTTCCAGTAATGAGGAGGCGGTAGTTAGTGTTATAAAGCCTCATTGTTTTTGAAAGGAGAGAATTTTCATTCTTAATCCGATGAGCTTCATCAATGATAATATACCGCCAACTGAAGCGACGCAAGGTGGACTTCTCTTTGATGGCCATTTCAAAGCTTGTAACACAAACATCAAATTTCCCAGCAGCCAGCAACTCTTCACGTATATGTTTCTGGCAAAAACACCAAAAAAAGACCATATGCAGTATAGAATTATCAACTAATTCATTCATATAAATTAAAAAAAAAAAAAAAACACATGCAGCAAAAACTATTACTAAACTATACTTAAAGCTAAAGCAACTTACTCTTTCATCAGGATTGCCAAGAAACTTGACAGCACGTAAAACTGGACAAAAACGACGAATTTCATTCATCCAGTTACCAAGTGTAGATTTTGGAGCCACTACCATATGAGGACCAGTGATTCCTCTGAATTCATGCAAGTAGCCCATTAAAGAGATTGTTTGTAAGGTTTTGCCAAGACCCTGGATTGAAAAATGAAGATGATATTAATAGCACAAAAAACTACAATACAGAATTACTTGAGACTCTAGAAAACAAAACCAAAAGCACTTTTAAATTAGGATAACGCCAAGACCATGTCTTATTTAGTGCATACCATTTCATCTGCAAGAATTCCGTTTATACCATTCTCATACAGTCTTATAAGCCAGTTCAATCCAGCAAGTTGGTAATCCCTCATCTTTCCTTGAATACCTGCAGAAAAGAATAAAAATAAATCTTAAGCCACCAAGATCAAGCTACCTCAAAACAATCACATCAATGAAAATACTTTGGTGTTATGAGAATATGTAATTAGCCAGACACCCATCAACAATGATGCATGCTATTCTTCAGCTAACATTAATTTTGTTACATATAAGTTAAGGATGGACAGTCAGGTTAAAAATCTTTTCACCATTAATGTGGATCATCTCGTTTGCTTAGCAAATGATGGAATAAGAAAGAAATAGCAATGAGCCAGCTAACAAAAGATGGAATATTAGTGAATCCATAAATCAAATGCAGCGATACATAATATAACGAAAGTGTATGAATGCAAACAGCCTGGGGAATTTATTTGGACCCAAATCAATAGCGTACAAAATTACAATATACTTAATCTAACAGTCAGTCAGAGAGATGCATGTGTGTGTATGCATGCATGCTTGCATAAAAAAAAAATACATGTATAAGGTCCCTTACATGATGGCTGTGTCACTAGCCGTGTGTTTCCTGACATACCATCTTCTTCCTCCTTCAAGCATTCTTCATCTTCCTCCTCCTCAGTTACTTTTGAGGCATGCCGACCCCTAGATTAAATTATGAAACCAAAGTATATCACAGTTAGAAGCATTGAGGCATGACCAGTATTCATAACCTTGCCAACAACCATGCATGGTGAATTCAGAGCATAAAAGCAGTTCAGTCCACTCTAAGTAAATCAAGGTTCCTGCAAGAGTTGCATGAAAAAGTAGAGTAGACTTGAAATGCATGTGTAACCAATCTTTGCCCAGCTTGATAAGTCCAATTATTAAACTCATGATCTCAGTAAACTATCATGATAAATTAATGAAAATCACGGTCTGCTACATATTGATGCATGCCCTTCTCTCCACATCCTAGCTTTTTATTTGCTAATGAAGGTAAGAATATGTGCATCAGCCCATCAACACCATTCCAGTACTACTTGGACTGACATCCAAAACCTAGCCTTCTATGATTTTCACAAAGTCCTTTTTGCAATAAAATCTCTGAAATAAATCATGAATCTTATTAAAACACAGTTAAATGACTAATGCATCGTCGATACTTATACTCAAATAGGGAAAAGTTTCCGGCAAGCAATTAACAACATACACTAGTTTGTTAGATGAATTTCCAACAAGTATAGCATCAAAAAAAGTACTGAATCAAGCAACTACAGTATGTAAGTTTCACAAAGTATGTGTTCAGATAGCCCAAAATCTCAATGATTAGCTCTTGCTCTTCCTGTCAAAAAACAAAATGAATTCTTTTGAGAAGGGATCTTCTACAAACAACAGGTATACCTTCCCTTAGCCTTCTTCTGGGATGATGATTGATCATGTTTAGCAAAATGAGCAAACAACTCAGTTTGCTGCAGCAAATACTGCAAGCGCCCCTTCCCCTTGTTATTCTGCAATTAAACTAACTTAAGTAAACTTATCCAATATTTTTTTCCATATACTACATGCAACAGATATACATTGAGTAGTCTTGTAAAACAAACATACCATATCAGCATCTATAGCAGCATTTTGTTGATCCAGTATCTCCTGAATCTTGTGTTTCTTCAATTTCTGCATTTCTTTGAGTCTCTCCCTTTCACGCTTGCTAATTTCATTGTTGGTTACTTCCTGCAGTTCAAAAAAATCCAAAAAAATAAACATCATCAAACTCATTTCAAAAGTACAAGCCATGATATAATATATACCAAAACACCCCGAGATGAATTGCAAAAGCAAACAATACAGTTAACAACAACTTCAGAATAATCAATAACCAAAGAGCCATCATTGAATCTAGGAATCTCTCCCAAAAAAGGCCTGGGAAAAACAATGCATGTGAATCTAAGTAATTTAATTAACAAATACCAACTCTCCTAATTCACTTGATTTCCTTCAGTTTTTCCCGCAACCCATTAACACAGTGTTATCACAACATAAACACAAAATCACCTATTCGCATCATCGCATTACATGACTAATTTCTCAGCACCTCCACCTTTTCGAGCCTAATTTAACTAATTTTGCAAGTCTCATTCGCTATAAAAAAAAACACCAAACAGAAAAACAAGCCATGGACTCTACAAGATTCTCAGTAACAAATAAATGTTAAACCTAACCCTGCCCCATAAAATCCTTGAAACACCAAAACCCTAACTAGATCCAAACATATAACAAACTTTCAACCATTTCCAGTGGCAAGACCGTAAAACTACCTCATCAGCCTCGTCGCCTTCGCCGTCGTCTCCTTCAGCATCTCCGGCGGCCTCATCTTCATCGGAGTCAGCTGAGCGAGCCACCGCTTCGATCTCCTCCTCATCTTCCTCTTCGCTGACCTGCTCGTTAATTGGCTCTTCCTCCGAAGACATCGCCTCATCAGATGATGTTTGCTGCTTCGAAGGTTTCGCCATGAGAAACTTGCTCTTCTCTTTCTCTCAGATCGAGGGTTACCAACTTTTCTTTTTTTTTTTTCTAGAGAGAGAGTGTGTTTGGATTTTTCGAAGCGACTTTCAAAGGCAGTAGAATGAGGGGGCTAAGGGCAGGTTTGGAAGTTTAGGGATATATATATATATATATATATACACACACACACGCGCACGTACGCATGCTAATTTATCTAGGTTTTTTCATTATTTTATTTATTTGCGCTTTTGAGGTTCGTGTTTTGGGGTGAAGTGGAATTTCCCGCCTTTTATTCCCGCCCCATGTGGAAGCTGGTTAGCCCTGGGTCAATGGTTAGGTTTGTCGACTCGAACCTTTGGGTATAGATTTTGTGTGGTAGCAGGTGGTTCACCTGCAGGGAAACTTGGGGTAAGGATATGTTCATGGACATGGTAAGGATGGCCCGTGCATGATAAATGTGATATTTAAACTCCCTAATGTTTTAAATTGATTTAGGTGATGTTTAGTATTGTGATTCAATTGTATTTTTAAAAAAATTTGAATTTTTTCAGTTTTTAATTAATTTATTTTTATGTTTTTTTATCGTTTTGATTGATGATGTCAAAAATAAAATTTTTAAAAAACAATATTTAATGCATTTTCAAGTAAAAAAACATTTTAAAAAGTAGTATTTACCACACTTTCAAACAGAAACTTGATATATTAAGTTCAACAGGCATGCATGCATTTATGTGAAGTTCAATTTAAAATAATATTTTTTAAAAATAAAAATAAATTTAATAACATTTAAGTATTTACTAGTTGGATTCATGCGCTACACGGCGAGCTTAATTTTTATTTTCATAAAAAATACACTAAAAAATATAATACAAAAAATAATAATTTTTTTAATATTAGTAATAATTTTTTTTCAATTTTATTAATAATATTAATTATAATAAAAATACTAATATTTATAGCACAAATGATAAAAAATTTAATATTCATACTATTAATTATAATAAAAATAATAATATTTATCAAATGATGATTATAACACAAATAATAATATTTTTTATATCAATAATTTGAGCTATAATAAAAATAATAATATTTAAAATACAAATAATAATATTTTTGATATGAACAATTTGAATTATAAGAGAAATAATAATATTTATAACACACATTATTATATTAAGAAAACCGACGTGGGGTTGGGCGTGGACGCGTCCAGGTCCAACACGAAGTTGAAAGCAGTCGCATCCCCGCCCAATGTGGGGTTGGGGGCGGACGCGTCCGGGCCCAACACGGGGTTGGGGGCGGACGCGTCCGGGGCCAACATTGCATTGAATATTTTCATAATACAATGTTGCAGGCTCACTTTTTATTTGTATAAAAATATCTAAAAAATTATAATATAAATAATAATAACTTTTCAATATTAATAATAATATTTTCTTTCAAATATATTAATTATTTTATTAATAATATTAATATTTATAAAACAAATAATAATATTTAGAATCATATGACCCAGGAACCTTGGGTCCAGCACCATGACCTAAGCGCCAGGTGTCCCCAAATGGGGCACGGGCATAGTTTATTCCCAGCGCAGCCCAAGCACCACGTGTGCGCTGGGGTCCGCCCAGCACACGGGCAGTAGGTCAAGCACCACGTGTCCCCACGTGGTTTTTCTTCGAAAGTAATAACAATTTTTTAAAATTTATTAGTGATGATAATAATAAGAGGGTGTTTGACAGTGTGGTAGTGGTTGCTTTTCGAATAGCTTTTCGTGCCGAAATACATGCCAATGATGTTTTTTTATTTTTTAAAAATCATTTTTGACATCAGCACATCAAAACGATCCAAAAGGTATAAACCGCACTCAATTTTAGCAAAAAAAAAAATTGAAATTCGGTCAAAAGCAGGTTCAACCGCAGAGCCAAATAGGCTGTAATTATAGTAGTAGTAATTTTTAATTTTATCTTTCAAATCAAATCTATGGTTATTTTTCAATATTAAGAATAATTTGTTTCTAATTTAGTGGTTATTTTATTAATAATATTAATTATTATAAAAATAATAATATTTATGACATAAAAGATAATATTTTTTATATTAATACTTTTTATTATAGTAAAACTAATAATATTAATAACACAAATAATACTAATTTTAATTCCAAAAATATTTAGAACATAAATAATACTTTTTTTATTTTAAAACATTGAATTATTATAAAACTAATAATATTATAACACAAATAATAATATCTTTGATATGAATACATTGAATTATAAGGAAAATAATAATATTTAGAACACAAATAATAATATTTTTTATATGAATAGTTTGTATTATAAGAAAAATAATAATATTTACAATGCAAATTATAATACTTTTTATATTAATACTTATAATTATTGAATATTTTTAATAATATTGTGCCGTGTGCTCACTTTTTATTTTTATAAAAAATATCATAAAAATTTATAATATAAATAATAGTATGTTTTCAATATTAATAATAATATTTTCTTTCAAATTTATTAATTATTTTATTAATAATATTAATTATAATAAAAATAATAATATTTCTAAAACAAATAATAATATTTAGAATCTTAGGACCCAAGAACCTTAGGTCCTGATGAAGGACCCAATAGAATTGGATCCTTACGCAAAACCCATTGATCTTGGGTCCAGTGTCATGATCCAAGTGCCAGGTGTCCTAATATTAATGAATATTTAGTGACAAAAAATATTAAATATATTATAGAATCTTGTAACAAAATTAGATAATATTAAGTTTATTAACATTAATCACAAGTCTATCAAAAAGCCCATCAGAAAGCCCAAAAATGCAAAAAAAAACAAGTTTTGAGGTTTTTTTTGTTAAAAAAACCGAACTGAACTGAAACCGGTTCCAGTTTGAATTTTTCAGATTTTAAAAATTTTATTTTTGTTATTTTTTTAGATAAAAACCAAACGAAACCAAACCAAAAATGCTCACCCCCACTCCTGCCCCCAACAGAATCAAAGCGTCGGGCCGTTGTCTTCTTTTTCAAAAGACCCAACAACGTTAATTTTTTGAATTTGTAATTTTTGAAATAACTTTTGACAAGCCAGACCCGGGAAATTGAAAAAAATTTAATTTACTTTACATCAACTTTTTTTTCATATTTTTGTATTATTTTTTCATATTTTTTTAAAAATATATATTGAGATTGTCTAGAAAATTTTAATTTTTTTTAAATATATATTGCGATTTGTATCTTCTTCTTCTTCATTTTAATTATAATTAAATCAATTATTATTATTATATCAATTATGATTATTATTGACATAGGTTTTGCATCCCCTTCCAGACCCACGAACCGAGACTCAACAAGTGCACCTAACCCATAGTTTTAAAAATACTTTGAAAAAAAGTTGAAATTTTTTAATTATGTTTACTTAATGAAGCTCTCTATAAATTTTTAGTTCACATCCTATACTTTATAATTTTTGATATTATATAAGAGATTTTAATGGGTCAATGGAGTGAGAATCTTGGTGCTGGAATACATGATAAGCCATGGAATGGCATTTGCAGTATGGAGTTTCCCATCCGGAACCAATGCTATTCCATTTTAAGACAATAAAACAAAGGGATCAGATCACTCCCTACAGTGTATGCAATGCTAGATGCCTTGCAAATCCAAATGTCGTGGACAAAAATAACTTTCTTACATGCCGCTTCGCAACACTAGCGGGAGATTTTACAGTTTGGTATTGGGTCCTATTGGGTATTGGATCCTGCAGGGTGCAGAATCCATATTAGCTATGGGTCTTGCACCATGCAGGACCCATTGTGTGCTGAGTACTGTTAGATACACGACCTAAAATCCAATTAATTCCTATGCCTTGTTTGTTTCTAGGAATTCACTTTTTTGGAAATCATTTTCCTCACTTTCCCATGTTTGG
>Ga0307517_10006876_pt1 | contig 16730 bp, 8 predicted proteins | sample 23_EM_MG_FD_194515 | JGI IMG/M metagenome (GOLD analysis project Ga0307517, IMG submission 194515) | Populus trichocarpa ectomycorrhiza microbial communities from riparian zone in the Pacific Northwest, United States - 23_EM | ecosystem: Host-associated > Plants > Roots > Unclassified | place... | reverse complement strand
TATATAATCACATAATCAATGTTGAGACTCCACCATCAGTGGGATTCCTTCATCAATACTCAAAATAAATTAATAATCATTTCTTTGTGACCAAATTACCGGGATTCCTTAATTTTAGCTGGAATGCGGGATTCGGGTTATGTTTGGATTTGGAGATTGTAGCTATTTAGTTATTTGTTCTAATTATTCTTGGACTTTCCTTTGCTGGAGAACGTTGTTGTCTAGGACAGAACAAGATTTCTAGTAGTAGAGGTCATTGAATCTTGGACTTCTAGAGGCTAATTGGTTAATTAATTACTCGTGGAGATCATTGACGGGGTATAAATCTTGCATATTTTTAGCTTTGTTCTTTTGTTTCATGTAATTTCTTCGAACAAGAGTATAGGGCAGAGCGGAGAGCAAGTGAAAGACTAGGGTTTCTTAAAGTTTGTCCAGTCGTGGAGATCATTGGCGGGGTATAAATCTTGCATATTTTTAGCTTTGTTCTTTTGTTTCATGTAATTTCTTCGAACAAGAGTATAGGGCAGAGCGGAGAGCAAGTGAAAGACTAGGATTTCTTAAAGTTTGTCCAGTCGTGGATTTCGAGCCCTTTTTGAATGATAGAATGCGTTAGTAAAGGAGCAAAACCCTAGCTATATGTACTATGTGATCATTTGGAGGAGGAACATATATATGTGAGCTGGGTGCGTGAGGATCTTTCCTATCAATGATGATTTTGTGATTGTCTATCAGTGATTTCGGGTTCTGTAATGCAGAATCATGCCCTAATCTGCTGGCTCACAAAATGCAATATTCTTTTCTTTTTGTTCCTAAGGAGGTTGGTAAATGGTTTAAATTTCTCCTTTGTTATGACCGGATAATGAGTTTATTGCATCTCATTTGCCTTTTTTGCATTTTATTCTTCTCCTCCAGTTATGGTAAAAACACATCATTCATTGATATACAACTTAAGTAGGAACATGACTTATTGGTGGTTTTCAATTGCTAGGAACATACTCACCTACAGAAATTTGCCTGCAATCTATTGTCAGAATATATGATCTTTATCAATATCCATGATAATTTTGTTTCTCATAGATGATCTTTGTATACAGGAAGAAAGAGAACTACAAGCGAACTGTATTTTCCTGCTTCATTCAAGCAGTTTACTTGCTTGAAATTGACAGACAAGAGAACAGAACAGAAGAAAATGCGCTAGCTCCAAATTGGTGGCGAGGCTTCAAATACAAATTGACCCAAACCTTAATCGATGAAAGAGATGGATCTATATTTGGTGCGGTCCTAGAATGGGATCGAGCTGCAGCATTAGCTGACATGGTCCTTATGAGACCCAGCGGAGCACCAAAGGCTGTTTTAGCACTCCGAGGAACATTACTCAAAGGCCCTACAATCCGGAGGGATATTGAGGATGACCTCCGTTTTCTGGCATGGGAAAGTTTGAAAGGTTCTGTCAGATTCAAAGTAGCGTTGGAGGCATTAAAATCAGTTGCTGAAATGCATGGAAGCAGCAATGTATGTGTTGCTGGTCATTCCTTGGGGGCTGGTTTTGCTCTCCAGGTGGGAAAAGCATTAGCTAAAGAAGGTGTGTATGTGGAGGCCCATTTATTTAACCCACCTTCTGTTTCTATGGCAATGAGCTTAAGAAACATAGGAGAGAAGGCTGGGTTTGCTTGGAAGAGATTTAAGTCAATGCTTCCTTCAAACGGTGAAACACAGGCAACCGGTGATGACGGAGAGAAGACCTCTACTTTAGGATTGAGGAGTTGGATACCTCCTTTTGGTTATAAAACTTCTTCTATGGGATTAAAAAATTGGGCGCCTAATTTTTACGTGAACAATAGTGACTACATCTGCTGCTCCTACACTGATCCGGATGGAACTGAAGATAAAAAAGAAGCTGACAAGGAGAATGCAGGTCCTGCAAATGGGCAAGTTGCTGCGAAGCTGTTTGTTATGTCCAAGGGAAAACAGAAGTTTCTTGAGGCTCATGGATTAGAGCAATGGTGGTCTGATGATGTGCAACTTCAACAGGCTCTACATAACAGCAAGCTCATGAGCAGGCAGCTGAAATCATTGTATACTTTCCCAGCTACACAACCAACACAGCGAATGCCACAATGACATAAGGTTATATGCTCTCATTATTTGCCAAATACCTCGTTTTCGTTCCTGTTTCTTTCACACTACCATTCTCTGTTTGTAATCTGTATCTGATAGATACCAAACAGAAAAGGAAAAAGAAAAGAGCAAAGCAAAATTGTATTCATAGATTGTCTTGCTGGCAAATTTGTGTTCATCTAATCCAAGCATGGAAAGGTAAATGTGTACCCGCATTTCATCATTTAATCTTTTTTCTTCTCACAATAATCTTTTGTAATTTATTCGTTTCTTTCTTTGACGTGTGAAGAATAAGACAGAAGATTCCATTTTCTTCCCCCATACCGAAGTTTGAAGGTGGCAAAAAAAGTTCATTCACCTCACAATAATGAAAACTTCTCTGTCAACTTTCATCTTCTCTTACTTGTATTTTCTAAAAGATTCATAATCACGATCTTACTTCAGCGAGGTTCTCAGATGTTAGCACTAAAAATTGCACTTTTTTTCTTCTTTTTGCGGAAATTTAATTGTCCTGTAATAGAGGTCATCATGTCTTACATTTTCAAACAATTAAGTGTTAAAAGAATCTGAATAATACTGGTGGATCAGTGAAGGTTTTGTTAGAAATTGGTTTGAAATATATTTGAGATGAAATTAAAAGGTAAGGTTCAATCATATTTGAGGTTAAGATTTTATTGAAAAATATTCTTTATTTTAATATATCTAAAATTAATTGTGGTTGAATGAGATATTAATTTCAAAGAATATTTAGTTAATAAATTTTCAAACCTAAAACACTCTTAAATCCCACAAGGAAAGATTTTTTGTATATATAGTGATGTCCTATATAAGAAGTAAACATTGGAAAAGATCTTATCTAATGGGAGTTTTGTGCTTAAACCTCGTGCACGTGTTTGGCTCGGGTTTGAGGTAATTGTAAATAATTTTTTGAAAAACAAAATCAGGTATTTATACACAAAACAGCACCTATAGCTCCATGCTTGCTTCAGTTTTCTTCTCTTTTTTTCTAATATTTTTTTCTAGAGCTTTAGATTTTTATATCATAGAAAAAAAATCTATTTTTTTTGTGGTAGATCTTAAAGGGTAGTGAGATTTTTTGAGGAGGAGGTGTTAGAAACTTTGAAGGTTTCCATCAAGCAAGGGACAATTTAGTTGAATAATAGAGGGTATAATCTTTGACAGCAATATTTTTTTATATCTTTTTTTTTCATCCAAATAAATGCATCATTTACTTTGTTTTTAAATTTTGTGCCTACGAATATAATACATTTGTATATTGTTTTTTAATACATTATTAAATTATTTTTGCTCAGATTGTTTAAACACCAAACAATTTTTTACCAACTGATTTAGTTGTGAAAACCAGAAACAAGAACAGCTAAGAGAGGCAGGCGAAGATATCTTTCAAGAACTAATAGAGATAAGCCTAATCAGACCGTCTTCTGATAAGCCAAACCCAGAGGGAGTGGGAGGGTAAATGCCTGTTTAATATATACACCATTAATTGGATTCTGTTCATGTTTCTCATCTTCTATTTCTTCTCAAAACCTCTTAATGATCCTACTGAAGCTCTCAACTACGTACTTTCTGGTTTTTCTTATATATTTTAAGCTTACTTAAACAGAAAACGAGAAAGATCATTCTGCTTGTAGAATTTTCCTTGAAACTGCAGCCAATAAACTTCTCAAAGTAAGAATAATATTAGCCTTTTGATGACGATAAGGAGCTCCCAATGAAAGTGAATAGCTATTATGCTTCGCCGCAGAAATATTCTACAAGAAAGTGGGGCAGAAGAGGATGTCTGGCGTTCCTGGAATGCCAATCCTAGCTGTGCAATGAGTCGTTCCAAGTTAATTTGTATCATAGGAAACCATGTGAGAAGCCAAAAAGATAGCACTAATCAACAAATTACTTTCTTTTTCCATATTTGTCTTCTGATAAATGCGTGTCTAAATTCAATATATCCACGGTTATAGAAACTTGGGAGGAGGTCTCAGTGAACAATTTTTCCATGACTTAGAAAGACCAACCTATAAACATAACTCTCTTCTGCCTTATCCTGGATCCCTTACGAGTTAGATGATACCTTAGCTACAATCATACAAGATGAAGTCCTCTTATAATGGCTTTAACCCAGCATTTTCCAGTTCGTAACAATCATATTGCATGATCCAAATACCAAAAATGGATGTTACTGTTCTCAAGTTTATGCATCTTCCGTTCGACTTCCTCAAATACTTTTCGTGCATGATCCCCGGTCTCATCATGCTTTAATTTTTTATGGATTGGTAGTTCACACGAACTACGGATGCATGCATCGGTTGGAAAAAAAATCGGTCTGAAATTAATAGGTGGAGAAAACAAGAGAAGCAGACCAAAAACTAACATGGATTAAAGAGGTAAATAATGATTTAATATCTTAACAACCATGAAATCACATCAAATCCAAAATAGATTTAATATCTTAATTATACAGCAGCATGCATGCAATATACAAAGCAAAGAAATTCAAGAACATAATAGTTGTCTCTCTATATATGCAAAGAATACACAGGGAGTCGATGGTGCACTCAGCCTTCCCTGTGTATTAATCATATATATATACTAAGAAGTATGAAGAAAAAGGCGATTTATATCACAAGGCAAAAACCATGCAGAGGTTTTGCTAGCTTTTCTGCTATTCTACAGAAAGAAAAAACCCTTCAAAATATCCCTGATAATTCATAGTCGTATATGCTGACCTCCTCTATCTGGTGAATCTGGGAATAACTGCTAGAGAAAGGATACTGCTCGATACCCAGTAGCAGGGACTCGAAATCTTGATCTGTTAGCATATCTGTCTGTTTATTTATCGTTAGATCATGATCTGATGAAATGTCATCAAAATATAAGTGACTGTAAGGTTGATTTAGTTCTTCAGTAAAAGAGACTAACTGATTGCAGAACTCAAACGAATCGACCGATCCATCAAAGGATGTTTCCATACTATTCTCAGGCTCTCCGTGATTGTAAGGTAGATTTAGTTCTTCAGTAAAAGAGACTACCTGATTGCAGAACTCAAAAGAATCGACCGATGCATCAAAGGACGTTTCCATGCAACTATCAGGTTCTCCATGATTGCAAGGTTGATTTAGTTCTTCAGTAAAAGAGACTGACTTATTGCAGAACTCAAGCGAATTAACCGATTCATCAAAGGACGTTTCCATGCTACTCTCAGATTCTCCATATTTGCAAGGTTGATTTAGTTCTTCGGTAGAAGAGACTAACTGATTGCAAAACCCAAACAAATCAACCGATGCATCCAAGGATGTTTCCATGCTACACTGATCAGGTTCTCCATGAGCTTCAACATTTACAACCTCAACAATCTCAAGTACTTTTAGGGATTTAGGTGGAGGTGGTGGAGAGGGAATCGTCCTTCCATTTCCAGTTAATTCGTGAACAAGCCTCTTAAAGCTTGAGATGTCAGTGATGTAGACCTTTGGCCGCAAAACTTTTATGAAGCTGTTGAGTGGATTCTTCTCGTTCTTAGAGATTTTCGTCGATGCTTGACTTACTCTCTTTCCCATTATTTCAATGTTACTTAGTTCGAAATCTGCTCAGGTTTCTTCGCTTAAGCGGAAGATACCAAGAGCTATAAATATATATATACGTATTTACGAGGCTTAAGAATTGTGGAGACAGGACAAGACACAGTTCGTAATTAAATTAAAGAATCTGAAAATGATCTCTATTTTTCTTCACTACAATTTCTTAATAGGAATTTCCATCCACTCACCAACTTATATTATATTGTGCCCTTTGTCTCTCTATCTGTCTCTAACTGTCAAAGCACTGAACCAATCAAATGAAGAATGCCAGCGTTTGTATTTACATGGAAGGAGTAGGTCAACTCCTGATGCTGGTTTAAGGTGAAAGAAATTGGTGACGTTTTAAAATTTAATATGCCCAGTAATGAGAATTTTTAGTGTTTGAATAGTGGGTAATTATCGTTTCATATCAATATTCTGAAACTCAATAAGTAGATGATTGGTAGTAAAAAACTCAACACCTTCAAAATAATCCTTTTTAGTAGGGTTTATGAATCCTTAAATAATAAAGTTAGTGACTTTTTAGTAAGGAATTGCAATAATGAGATAATGAGCTTTAAATTTCAAGAATAATAATGTTTTTTATTGTTTTTATTTGATAAATGCTCTAAGAATTAAAGTATAAATACTTAAAGAAAAGAAATTGTGAACTTTTTACCTGGATGGTTTAAAGAGTATTTATAACTCATAAACCTTGTTGTTTTTGCTGAAGTTAGAGGCTGAAGAGTCATTTTCTTCTAATAGCATTAATGAAGGATAAATATATGATCTTATATAAAATTAATGAGGGATAAAAATCATTTACATAATATTAATGAGGAAAAAATTTTCCTTACAAAATTTTAATGTTTATGGAAATATGATAGACCCTTAGAAGATTTTTATATATCTAATGGTGTAAAAAGATGAGTATTCTTGACATTTACATTTTATGTTAAAAGTCATGAAAATAAATAAATAAAGCCTCAAGGCCTAACACAGGGCCAATAATGATTGTCAAACTCATATCCACTTTGACTTGGCATTATGCCAAACCCATGTGGGTCTAGTAGTTTGTTAAATCCATATCTATTTGGGCTCAGCGCGTAGCTGAACTAAAAGATGTTGGGTCTAACATCTCTTCAAACACATGTGTAGTTGGACTTGGCGCATAGCTGAACCTAAGAATGTTGGGTTTGATAACTCGTCAAACTCATGTCTTCTTGAACTCAACGCGTAGTTGAACCCAATGATATTGGGTCTAGCAACTTGCCAAACTCATGTCCACTTAGGCTCAGCCCGTAGTTGAACCCAAGAATGTTGGGTTTGGCATGTCCGTTTAGGCTTAGCGTATAGCTAAACTCAAGGATGTTGGGTTTGGTAGCTTGACATATCCATGTCTTCTTAGGCTCAACATGTAGCTGAACTCAAGGATGTTAGGTCTGGAAGCTCATCAGACCTATGTCTGTTTGGGCTCAGCGCGTAGCCGAACTCAAGGATATTAGTTCTAACAACTTGCCAAATTCATGTCTACTTGAGCTCAGCGCGTAGTCGAACCCAAGAATGTTAAGTCTGGCAATTTGCGAGACCTATGTATACTTGGGCTCGACACGTAGTCGAACCCGGAGATGTTGGGTCTGTTAGCTCGTTATACCTATGTTCGTTTCGGCCCAGCGCATAATTGAACCCAAGAATGTTAAGCTTGGAAGCAAGTCAAACATATGTTATATGGGCCTGGTATTCTTCCAAGCTTAGAGAAGTTGGTTATAGACGTAAGCCTCATCCTCTTATAATTGGATTATCACCTTGCGCCCTTTTAAATATAAACTCAGGCTAAAAAATAAATTTTATAAATATATTGATCCATCAGAAATCAAAATAATGCCTAGCATGAGATTAATTGAAGTTGTTTGTGAGTTACAAGGGCTTTAAAGGCACAAAACCTACTATTTATGGAGTAATTTTCTTTTGCTTGTGCTTCTAGTCACATTCCAGTTGAGATAAAGGATGTTGAAATTTGATGGAAAATAACAAATAAAGTTTATGACGACATCATAAAAAATTCAAGTAGCTTAGGGGGAAGGTTTATGTGTTGGATAATAATTAATCTCTTAATTCCAGCAATCTGATTTATTCTTCCTAGCTAAAGTAGTTGGTAACTTATATCTAGTGCCTGGTAGCTTGTACCTAGTAAGTCAAGGTAGCTAGTGGTTGGTACTTGCAAAACATTTTCTTTTGTAGATTTAGGGACTGTTAGATGCTTAAGCAAGTATCTTTTTAAAGAGAGAAAATACAATGATATTTTAGAGAGATAGACTCTGAAAATATATGTGCTAAAAATGTTAAGAATGAAGAGATTGTGAACTTAGAGCTTAAAGGATTCATGAGATATTTATAGTCCATGAGTCTTGTCTTTTTATGGAGAGAAAGGGTTGAATAATCATTCCACCCATGTAATACTTTGAGTTGTATTATATTAAAAAATAATACGTATTGGATTAATATAAAATAATAAAAGACCTGCGTAGGGGTCCTGAAAAAATACCGAGAGACCCGCACGGGATCCTGAAAAAATTTCAAATGAGTGTCAAGCTTAGAACGCGTGTCCGAGCCTATGAAGATGCATGCTAGGATGCATGCCTAGCAAGGCGTCGAGCGTGCGCCCATTACCCAAAAATATTTAGGCAATGGGAGTTAGGCGTACACCAAATATCCTAAATTAATTGGATCCAAGTATTATACCCGAATCTAATAATAGATGTTGTCACCCCTAACACCTAAAAAAAAACTTGGATCAACCTGCACTCCAAACACCTGGATGCAATTAATTTAGGTAATAGTTTGGGCTCGTTTTTCTTTTCTTGGCAGAGGTTTTTGATCCCAGTTAAATTTGTGCATCAGTTTGATAATTATATTATTAAAGAAACATTTTGGCAAGAAATACATTAATGTATTGGTATTGTATCAAACACAAAAGCATTAATAGCAGTACTAATGTCATGGATGCATGGAGTACTGAGGGAGCTGTCGTAGGACACAAGTAATCACATCAGTTCTTGTTATTGAAAATATACGTGTATGCGTTGACGTTGGATTCGTTTAACTTTTAGTGTGAAAAGGAAATGAAAAAAAGTTTCATCAGATAGAATGTGTCATTTTCTATTTGCTCGTCCAATGTCAAATCAAGATCTGGACTTTTGGCGTTCGTTGTCCTTTGGGCAACGTGAAACGAAAATGTGGGGACAAAATTCCTCTAATTAATTATTAAGTGCAGGCTCGCTGCAAGTCACATCATGTGCCTAACGTTCGGTAATACTCCTCGTCAATTTCTTAATCTTGTATGCTAGCTGCAGTTATGGTTTACGCATTGCTCACGGTAACACGCATGAAACTCCTCGACGTGGAAAGCCTGTCCGATCTTCGCTGGAGATACAAATTTTGTGGGATGGCGTGTCCTGTCCATGATCGAGGAAAAAAATTTCTGTCACAGTGGGTGATATGAAAAATGATTCATTTTGTAGCAAGTTCTTATGAGATTTGTTCGTCCATGAGCAGTGTTTAGCATATGTCCATTTAGACCATGTCAGCAAGATGTGTTAATCGGTTAATTAACTTTTGTGCAGAACTTTAGCTGTCTGTACATATTTCTCTTATGAGCATCTATTTAAATCTTGTTCTTTTCTCTGATAGTGGAATAATTATTTACTTTTGTCAGCAATAAATAAAGTTCTGGGCATATAGGGTTGGAAGCAAAGAAAGCTTTTGATTGCATTTTAATCTCTACTGATTGCCAAGTTTTTCGTTGTTAAACATAACATCTGTTGCAACTTGATCAGATTGGATTGACATCTCCAACAGTTTTGGGAGGAAACACGCGCACCACTTTCATGGTAATGGAGTTCTAACCAAGACGATTAGGAGAAAAAACAACAAGAAGGATTAGTGATGATAGAAAGATTCTTCCCCAAATCATTTCCTGAAAAATATTCTATCACTTGATATATGGTGTCCACCCATTCAACGTATGAAACTTTTCAGAAAGTCATTTCTGGAAAAATAATAGGTTAAAATAGCATTGCTAGTCTAAATTATAAGGGATGCTTTCACAGGTTACTTCAAGTAAAATTCCCCTTGGGAAAAAAGAAATCCGAGCGGCATGATGTATGCACGAGGCTGCTCAGTAGGAACACAATATGACAAAAGAATCCTCTACTGGTTAATGAATAATTTTATATTAATTTTCCAATATGAACTTGGAGGTTTCTGGCCTAAATTTTTCATGTGTTTAGAAGAAGACCATCATCTGTTTTCTAGGCTTGGCTGCTCAACCAAAGCTTGCATTAGATTCCAAATAACTAACTAATCATGTAACGACAAAAGAATATGATCAAACTGCAAAGATTAAGCTGATTTGATGACTTTTAACTGATATTAATAAACTGGGCGGCAGAAGAACCAGAACACACAGTACTGAAATCTGGTGAAGCAAAACAGAGATAAGCCACCTTGCGTGAACTTTTAAGATCCCATGTTTACAAACCCTCCTACTCTGTTAAATTTTAGATGCGGATAACCTATTGCCCACTGACCTGACCTTGAGGGGTGGACGGTTAAACCAGTCAGGACGTTATGGAGATTCTTTGGGGAAATAAAAAGATAAAGATAGAAAATGCAGTCAGAATTTTTATTTGTGTTCAAAGCTTTTAGTCATTGTATTCCCCTCCAAGGCATTTTCAGACTAAGGTGGCAAGTGATTCTGAGTTGGTAAATACTAAACAGCGAACTAAATGAATGGCTTTCTTTTACCAGCATAACCAGGAGGAACTGTACTGTTGACCTCTGCTATGAATTTTTCAGTTGGTTTTCTGAGGTTCAAAAGGTTGCTCCTGGCATAGTCCAACATGGTACAAGCACGTATGCCCATGCTTGGACGTCGCGATTGAGTTTCCGATGGTATATTCCAATTTGCCATCCAGTGGGTACGGTCATAAATTTTGTATGGATTCCAGCAAAACAAGGAGTTGAGGTGTGAATTTATCGTTTAGCATTTCTTTACACCATGCTTGTTTCTGTGGAACTCGGCGGGTGATGGACAAGAAGGAATGGGTAACATGTGATGCTCGAGCTCAAGGAAAGAAGACAGGTCTCAAGGTTCACAATTTTTCTATCTCCCCAAATAGAAAATTTTGCAAAGGGGAAGGTAATTATTTGTTTATTTGCTTTTACTTTCATTTGTTTCTTCTCTCATTTCTCCATCCAGCCTAAAAAGACAAAATTGGATTCCATATTTTATTCTCCATGCTTATCCAACACTGGATATGAAAAGGGAATTCAAAAGCTGATTCCGACTCTTTGTTCTCTTTCAACCTTTCCTCCTCAATTTCATCGTCCTAACCATACGTAGGTATAGAGTGTAAATGTGCATGAAAGCAGGACATATACAGCTGGCAGCTGGCGATCCCAATCCAGTTCCCTTGTGCCTCGGGGGAACTCGATATTGAAGTTGACAAGCGAGATGGTTCTAAAAGCTCCTAAAGAATCATCAAGCCAGCAAATATAAAAAGCGATGTCCATACATCAACAACTGGATGCATAGTTCCTAAAATCCAGGATTATGTAACAAGTATACCTTCAAATTTGTGAGTTTAGATGCTGGTATGCTACTCTGGATGAAAATTGAGCGGGAAGAGTAGAAGAATCAAGGCACGAACTTCAAGATTCCAATACCATAAGGTAAAGGCGAAATAACCAAGTTATTCAAGATGCAAACATCAGAATTTCTACCTGTCAGTAAGAACAATTAGACATTTTCATGAACAATTAGCTTAAAGTTTGATGTTTTCCTGGAACAATGATTTATCCCTTGATTTTCATAGTTACACACATGGCAATTAAGAAAAAATGACAGTATAATTGAAGTGAAAAAATTGTATGAAGAGAAAAATGTACCTGGAGAGCAAAATTAGCACCACTCCATAGGAAGCTTCCTCAATTTACTCATATACATTGAAGATTAATGGAAAAACTTAAAATGAAAGCAAAAGTCTAAAAAATGCTGGTTTTCTGTGTATACTTGTTATTGGTGCTTTTGGGACACGGCAGCATTCTATGTCAAAGACGATCCTAATTGATGCATCAGGGGATATACAGGGCTAAATTCCTTGTCTCCTCTTGATCTAATCTTCGCGGCATAATCATCTAAAGTTGCTTTGATACCTTTCCAAATCTGATCCTCCCCTTGAGAATCCAGCCACAGTGAATACTGCAGAGGTGTAAGCCTGTTCCTTTGCAGTGGTGACTCCAATTCATCAGGGCCTCGGGTGTAAAGGTGGTGAAGTACAACACTTGGTGGCAGATCTTGAAGGAGAGGAGATCCTCCCAACTGAGATGTCTCCAGGAAAATAAGGGGCCGGAATGCTCGGAGTGCCCGGTACGGTGGTCCAAGTTGTTCTACTGGGAACAAACTCTGGCCTACAGTTAACTCCAGCTCAGCCATGTCTCTAGCCATCCTCAGTTTCCCTGATTCTGAAAGGGGTCGTACAAGAGATGCATGTCTGATAAAGAATATCAAAACCCGTGATGCCATACTTCTCACAAGCTGGGTGCATATAGTTTCTGTCCCTGCTATTGTAGCCCTTGCTAAAGGCAAGAGCCTCGACAAAAACTCGGTGCGAAAGTGAAGAATGCACTTCTGCAAATCCTCCATGTAAGGTGAAGCATTGTTGTCTATTGCAGCATCCATACCATGAGCACCAAAGTTGTGATCGTGAATTTGCAGGATGCATGTCTCAAGACGGTCAATCATTGCTTTGAACAGGGGTGTCACTGAGTCACGAGCTACCCCATATATTGCACCCAGAGAAGGAGACAACACATCCGCAGCAAGAAAGGGCATCCCAGCAATCATAGATGATATCCGCGTATGGATTTCTTGTAAATGCTGGCACAAAGCAAAGTTCTTGACTTGTGCGGCAGTTGCAGGACCTGTAATTTGGCGTGCCTCATGACCAGCAGATATCTGAAATTTCAATGCAGTTTTTTTATATATGAAAGGAATTCTCCTCTATAAAAAATCATGAGAAAACTAACCCTTCAGAGAATCCAATTACATCCACTTTGGAAAATCTTCATTGCTATATATTATTTTTGAAGGCCTAGCCACAGAAGGAGATCCATGACATGGTCCAGCAACATGATCAAATGAAAACACAAGTGAAAGAAGTTTCCAGCATACAAGTTACTCTGTCCTCAAGTTCCAACATTGGGAATTTATCATAATCAAACAGAAAACACCGCGAGATATGAAGAAACCACTAGCGTTAAATAACCAGATTTGGATAGCATACTAACTAAAACTATGAAAACAGTTGCTTTACTTGAACCAAGATTTCTGTGCATGAAAAACTAGTAAATATGACCGTACCAGGAATTAACCATTTGTTCAACCTTTGAATAGGACAATTACAAGTAACAAGTAACAATCTAACACAACAGATAAAAGAATGATGATTTTATGAGAAAGTCTTAATCAGAAGACCAAACTACACAAACACAACATGAAAAATTGATCAACCATCAGATTGGGGCCATGATCGGAATCCACAGTGGACTCCGAGATGTGATAGCATTTCTTGAAGCTGTGCTCTTGTAGTTCGGTTTATGTTGTTTAGCATTGTGCTACTTTTACAAGAACACATCACCTATAAGTTTATTTAAGAAAAAGGGAAAAAGAAGGAAAGAAAACATCAAATTACTGGATTGAGTAAACGCTCAAGTAAGATATGAAGTTGGATTGTTTTTATGTATCATAGAGGGAATGATGCCACATATATAAGCACGTTATACCAGAAAATTAAGAGCACTTAACGGAGAAACCTGAGCCAACAAACCAAAATACTGTTTGTTTTACAAAATTACCTGGTATTCAGTTCGTCCTGCAAGCAGGAGCAAAACCTTGCCAATTTCACGCAATACAAGAAGAGTCAAATGCCCATCCAATTGAACTGCTTCAACCTCTTCCTGGATACGGGAGAGAATTCTTGAGACTTGTTCTTTGGAAGGAACACTTCCACGGCTGGAAACTGGGAAAACAGTGTTCACAAGATCTGAAAGGCGACTTAAGCACAGAGCCAGAAAAGATGTCTGGAATATTTCAATGGCAGCAGCCATCTGTTCCTTTCCTTCCAAAGTTATAGCTGGTAAAACCCCTTTGACATCTGTATCACGTGAGATTCTTTCAAGTAGATTCTCTATCAAGGAGAGGAGTTTAGGATAGCCCATGGTAAATATCTCCTTAACAAAACTTGATGCAGTGAAAGCAGACTTCATTTGGCTTGCAAAAGCCTTCACAAGTGCCTCCCAAACTCGGTCTGTTAGCATGGGATCACCATCCTACAAAAATATCAGCTTATTGTTAGCATAGAAAGAGAGGAAAAGTAAAGCGGCAGAAAATCAAGTAGCAATCGTAGGTACACATCCGCAGAAATAACCCCGCCCCCCACCCAAAAAAAAAAAAAGCGTAAGCATGAGAATGTTTCTTTCTTGAATTTGTTTATGGTCCAGGAAAGCAACCAAAACACAGGAAACCATCAACAATGACTTGAACTACTCAGGAAGCTTTTATATGGAATGAGCCAGGAAACAGAGCACATAAAATTGCTAAATTTATTATTGAAAAACACCAAGAAAAATAAACGAGTTTTGACTATAGATTCTAATCCACTGAATTGCTAGATCAAGTGGGATGGTCCGTAGCTTCACATGATTTGGATCTGTCCATTATAGGCCTACTACCTCCATGCAATAGCATTTCTTTCTAGATATCAGATTGTGCTAACTTGCTATCCAAGAACATTTAGTTCTGTTATATTCAAAAGTAGAAGATCAAAAACTTCGTTTAATGGTACAAAGATATGCACAGGTTATTACGTTACAAACTAGTGCTATCAACTTCTAGTACAGGATCAACCCAAAACAGATGAATAACTAACAGCGTTACAAGACCTAAACACTACAAACCAACTAAAACTCTGGTTAGCAGTTCACACGACAGAAGGTACCACATTCCAAAACCGAGGCGTATGCATTCATATAATAGCAGCAAACAAACCGAAACATTATGAAAACTAAAATAAATCCCTCTCACCTTAATAACCTCATCAAGCAACAAAACATGGGTAAATGGATCCCTCTTCTTGGACAACACTCTCTGCAAATGCCAAATAGCGACAACAATAGAATGCAATCTATCCATACAATTCCCCATTCTCTGCCAGAGTCCCTCCCTTGCTTTCGCCCCTCCTCCAATGTGTGGAGTCCCACTCCCTCTTATCCCTCCTGGACCAAAACCACCACCACCACTCGTAGAAATAGCCTTCATATCCAATGCCAAACCCACACTCTTTACTCCCATTCCCCTATACTTATTCACCAATTGCTCCACAGTCACCTTCAACTCTCCTAAATTATAGAAAACTTGCAACCCAGTTCCCACTTCTGCCTGATTCAATCCTTCCATTCCTCTCTCTAATACTTTCATTGCTTCGCTTCGCAGTTTTTCCCCAGTTTCTTTAACCCAACTGAGCTCTTCATCAACCACATAGATTTCTCTCAAATCAAACTCATCACACATTGTCAAGATCTCGCGATGCAATTGCGCCGCCTTGGCAAGATCCAATTTTTCAGGCTCTGATTCTGATGCAGATATTAAATCTCGAAGCTTTTTCGACGACCTCAGCGCCCGAGTCGTGTGCTGTAACGCTTGGATGGTTCGATGCAAGTTCGAGAGCTGAATAGTTTTCGGCTGAATAGAATTATGGGGATCAGAAAGCTCGGATCGAACGCGGCGGACGGAGGACTGGAGAGAGGAGACAGCGGATCGGAGGGTGGAGAGGGAGAGTTCAGCGTCTTTAAGGGAGGAGAGTTGGTGGAGGAGGTGGGAATGGCGGGAAAGGACTTCGGAACGGAGTTGGGATTCGAGGAGGCGAATGGCATGGTGGAGGTGTTCGGCAGTGGAAGCAGGGGAACCGGAGGAGAGGGCAGCGGAGGAGAAGGAAGTGGATGAGAAGGAGGAGGAGAGGAATGGGGAGAGAATTGGGTCTTTGGCGAGAGAGTCTAAAGGGGAAGGTGATGGGTTTGTGGTGGTTGAGAATGGTGGAGGAGGAGAGGACGAAGAAGGGGTTTTGAAAGTGGAGAGGCGATGAAGGGGGGAAGAAGAGGAAGAATGTGAAGGAGAAGCGGTGGTGTTTATGGAGGGGAGTTGGGATCTTTGAAGTGTTGCTGCTGATGATGCCATTTTTCTTTTCTTTATGGTTTGGTTTCGATTTGATTTCAGGGGGTAGAGAGCATTTCTTCTGGTGGCAGTCGGAACTAGACTTGAGCTACACCCGAAGAAACAAAAAATAGAAGAGGACAATTTGACCCCTCAAGTATTACCTGTGTCTTAATTGAGTCCTGAGTAATTTTAAATTCGGCCGATATTAAGCATACTTGTATTAATTTGTTGAGTTAATAACATTTTTGGTGCGTAATTTTTCTATTTAAGTATAGTAACTTTTATTTTTTCTATCTAAATAAATAAATTTTTAATTTTTTTAATCAAATATTTATGTTAAATTCTAATTTTTTTTATTAACGTGGGTATTCGGGTCAGTTTGTCCGCACCTCGACTAATCCCACGGACCCTGAAGTTAACAACCATGTAAGCCTTCAATAGCTATCATATTAACAATTACAGAACTCGAATCTGAGATCTCAAAAAAAAACAAATTTTTTAATCTTAAACTCTTATCATCTTCGTCATGTGTACTTGAAGATTTTATTTTATTTTTAATTGAGTTTAGGTGCTTTTATTCCTCTTATTTTTCCACTTTTATTTTTTTAAAATATTTGTATTTTCATTTTTTTTTTTGTTAGTTGAGTGTTTTTAAATTTAAAGGCTAACAAATTTTTGATCAAGTTAACAGTGACAGTAATTTAACAGAAATACTTGATTAAAAAAAAATTTGAAAATCTACACACTCAAGTAGCAAAAATAAATGTTGA
>Ga0307517_10006875_pt1 | contig 16732 bp, 25 predicted proteins | sample 23_EM_MG_FD_194515 | JGI IMG/M metagenome (GOLD analysis project Ga0307517, IMG submission 194515) | Populus trichocarpa ectomycorrhiza microbial communities from riparian zone in the Pacific Northwest, United States - 23_EM | ecosystem: Host-associated > Plants > Roots > Unclassified | place... | reverse complement strand
TAACCTAACCTAACCTAACCTAACCCTAACCTAACCTAACCTAACCTAACCTAACCTAACCTAACCTAACCTAACCTAACCTAACCTAACCTAACCTAACCTAAGGATTAACCTAACCTAAACCCTAACCTAACCTAACCTAACCTAACCTAACCTAACCTAACCTAACCTAACCTAACCTAACCTAACCTAACCTAACCTTTGCCCTTGCAAAGGTTAAAGCAGTCGGCGAGGCATAGCTCCGCATCTCCTCGGAAATGCTCGTGATACACCTCATCCAGGGTGTCGAACAGCGAGGAGGAGACGTGGACGTGGGTCTCAAACTCGGTGAAATTTACATTGACCTTAGACCTTTTGGCGGCCTCGATGGTTTCAGGCCGCAGCCCGAAGGTTCGGTCCAGTTGTATGAGTAAGTCGTGGGAGGTTTTTCCTGCTTCTAAAAAAGCTGTGAGATGTTCGCGTTCTTCGAGGTGTCGATCCTCCCTTACCGGCAAGGCTATCCAGAAGGGCCGCCCGTTCCTTGAGATATTTCCCCTCCGACTCCTCCTTAAATCTGGCCCGGCCATCCCCCCATAATTCCAGCGCTTCGTTCATGTCTTCCCTCCATTTCCTGTTGACCTTCAGAGCCTGGGATAAGATTAGATCCTCACCGAGGACCGGGGTGGGAGCAAATAAATTTAAGGTCCTGTGCAGCATGTGGGTGGCGATGGTGGTGAGGACCTGCTCGAGGGTCTGTCAGTCCATCTATGACAGGTAAGCCTTGGACGAGCTTCGTACCCGGAAGGCAGGGTGCTTGGCGATGCCCTTCATTTCGTTGGCTCTCGTTACCCATGACCCATACATCCCATCTGAAAGTCGGACCGCAGCCGTGGACATGACCCAGACGTGCTCTCTAGTAGTAACGACCTGGACAGCCCGATTCTCACCGACGAGGTGGCTCCATTGATCCTTCCCCTTGGGAGTGCTGAGGTTCCTTTTCAAAATGTCGAAGAGCCTATCGTTGCTCGACTTCATCAACCTAGGCTCAGAGGTGTTCTCCGTAAGGAACCTGAAGAGGACGTGATGGTCATGGGGCGACATTTCTCGACCCCGTTCGTTGAGCTTGCCTATGGGGTGGGCATCGATCAGTGATTCTTTCCAGCTCCATAGGGAGGTAGAGACGAACGGAAATCATAAAACCAAACCGGCCAGACTCGAGCCGCCTCTAGGAGCTCTTCGACGACCTGGATCTCTTCCTTGACCGTCCTGATCGATGCCTGGTCAGGCTCGGTGATGTCGTCGTCATCTTCGTCGCTCCCGCCGGTGCGTGGTTTCTTTAGTTTTTCCAGCCCCCTCTCGAGCTTCTCTAACCTATCCTCAAGAGCCCTCATGGCCTTCTTGGCAGCCGATACTCGGTGGTATCCACCAAGAAGATAAAGACCTGCATTGGGATCAGTCACGTTTGCGGCCGGGAGGACGGGTATGTGTTGGAGTGTGTCGTATGACTCCTCTAGAGCCTCAACATCAATCCTGTCCCGGTCGATGGCCACGACCAATGGGTTCGAACTTGCTCGACAGTCTCCCTGCTCGATGGCCTTGGAGATCTTCTTGATGATATCCTCCTGGACCGCTCTGGTCGGGTTGAACTTTCGGAGATGGAGCCTGCCTCCTGGGTCTCGAATGTTGATCGTAGCGATCCCGAGGATCGCGTCCTGGCAGAGCTGTGAGAGCTCAACCTCTCGTTCTCTTTCTTTCTTCGTTAGTCCGACAGCGTTTACCCGTTCTTTAGATGCCTGTAAAACCCCATCGTCAGTGGGATCCGTTCAAAATCGGTTGACGTCAGCAGCTCACCTGGTTGGCCTTTTGTCGTCTGGTGTCCATCGAGGGCGTTGGATCCTTGGGTCAGGTTGGTAGATGCGGGGACGGAGGGCTCGATGCGCTGGCAAAGGCAGAGCAAAGTTTGTTGTGAATCACGTTTCCTCGTTTCGGATCGCAGAGAAAGAGTCGAGGTGATTATATACAGGATCTCTAAGCTCTAGGCTGTCGACCGTTGATTACGTATTTATCGTACCAAATCCACAGATCGTGCATGTTATAGGCCGTTCTCTGTTGGTTCTCGCTTGCTAGCCATTTAGGCCATTCCGCCTTGTCCTCACACCTCGAGGCAGCGGGCAGTGGACACCCAAGGATTACCTTCATCTGGTCGAACAGTACCTCATTGTGCCATACAGACCAGGCTACCCCCAAGATCATATCCGACCACGGGCATTCCTTCATGTCGTGCCCGACCCCTCGTTCCTTTAAAGCTCTTTGCGGTAGGGCGCATGCGTAACACCAATGGCCGACGGAGGCGTCGTATCTCCACTGCTGCTGTGGTGGGGGGTTAGCACAGATAACGTTCGATCCATACCAACCGCCTCACCTTCGGTTTGTTCCAGTCGTAGAACGATTTGAAATGATTTCCGGTCACCGTGCAGCTCGTGTGTGTCTTGTGCTTCTCCCTTGTCTCCAGTTGACCATCAGACTCGGCATGGCAGATACCGCAGTTGGGTGAGAAAGCCTCGAGGAGCTCGATGCACTCCAAAGCGGTCTGCACCCTAGCGTGTTGAAGGCCGAGCTCCTTCATGGAGTTGGCTATGACCACAGGTGGAGCAAGCTGAGGTCGGAGGGGGACCACGTCCAACTGTGTTGGTGGATCGATTGGCAACAAGGTCGAGGCGACCGTAGTTAGCCTGGTTTCGAGGTTTCCATCGAATAAGGAAGGGTCGAGCTTGTTCACGTCCAGCCAGAGCTGCTTCAAATCGTGATCTGGTTCACAGTTGTCACAGTGGACAGCTCCGGGTAGAGAGGTGCAGCTGTGGCTCTCTCGATCCATACATTCGGAAATTCCCAACCTCCTGCAACGAGACTTTGTGAGCCAATCGACCATCTCCCGCTTACAAGACAAATCGTCCCCGCCGGATGGTCCAAATGGTTTCCCAGCATGGAGAACCACCACCCTCGAGGACTTCCCATTCCTCCCAGCCCTTCCCGCACCTTGGACGAAGTCGATCATGCTGAACGGAGAGGCCACGAACAGCACAAGGTGGACGTCATGGTAGTCGACACCTTGTATGAGGGAGGTCGTCCCAATAATCCAGCCTCCAGACCGACCAGCTTTCCACTTCTCTAGCATTCTTGACCTCACCTGATCGTCCTTGATGTCGGCGTGGATGAAGTCCAACTGCGGGAACATTGCATGGATGTTCTCCCCCATCTCTCTGCTCCGAACAAAGACGATCCCCCTCCTCTCCTCGTAGAGCAATAGCGATGATGATAAGACCACGAAGGCGACAGCGTGGTGGAAGAGCTTGTCCTTTGAGGTCCGGAACAGGAAGTACTGGTGCTCAGGCCGACCTGTTCCCGCTCTTATGACGGTGTGCTGCGGTGGCATGACGATAATCTCCTTCAGCTTCGACTCCAGGCGAATGGGAAGTGTGGCCGTCAAAAACGTGATCGGGATCTTGGTGATCATGAGGTTTTTGATGGTCTTCATCACCGGTCGGAATTCCCGGCTGGTGAGTGCTGTCTGTATCTCATCGATAACAATCGAACCAATGATGAGGTGGTTATCTTTGATCCAGCTGAAGATTCTGTCAGTCCGATTCGGTTCGAGGGGAGTAAACAAATTTCACTCACTCCAACATCTCGGCAGACAGGAGCGTCTCGATGGCCATGATGATCAGCCTCTCCTCGTCTATAAACCTCGGATCCTTGCTAACCCAGCGTTGGAACCCCACTCCTCGATCGATGCAGTTTTGTGCAGCCTGGCTGGTTATCACCTTGAACGGGAATGCGGCGATGGTTAATTGGCCCTGACAGACGGGGGGGAGTTCATAAGCTAGAGATTTCCCACCACCTGTGGGAAGGACACCGATCGTGTGGCGTCCAGATAGCACGGAGTCGACGAGCTGCCTTTGCTCTGGTGACTTGAATTTCGCAAGAGGATCCCTTCGAAGCCTCTGAAGCGCTCGGAGGGTGGGGTCATTTGACTCGACGCCAGTGGCTCGAGAACTTGCCTGGTCTATGGTTTGAGACGGGATCTGACCCTCCTCCGCTTGATGAGGTCCGAGGTGCATTGATGAGAACCTGGCAAGCGTGGTGGATTCCTCCTCGACGACCTCTGGCGTCGGTAAATTGGCAGGTATGATGAACGGAGTCTTGAGTTCTGGCGCCTGTTGGTCTGGGATTCGAGGAATAGTCGCCGGTCCTGGAGTCGAGGTGGCTTCGAGGTTCCCTTCGCCATCGTCGAGCATGGGGAAATCAAAGTCCTCTTCGAAACGGGTCGAGGGAATCTCGTCGTCAGGGTTGGCAGGTATCCTCGTCGACGGGTCGTCGGGGGCGAGTGATTTCCTTTTTGCCTGTGACTGCTCCCCGCTCGAGAGCACCCGCTTGAACCGCCTGTTTGCGTTGGATTCCGAGCTCATGGCAGGTTGAAGGGGTTGTTGAGATGGGGCCCGAGATGGCAGGCCCTTTGTGGGTCTGGTCCCAGGTGGCTCTGGAGCTGCAAAGGTGTTTCCTCGAGGCTGCTCGGAGATCGACTGAGCTGTGAGCATGTATTCCATAGCCTCAGCATTCGCGCTCCGAAGCTCCCTGCTCACAAACGGCTTGAGGTCTTCCATCGCAGACTTGTAGGCGGTAGTCGTGAGCTCCTTAATGAGAGGTAAGAGCGATTCAACCTTCCCCAGTGGGTCTCTGGAACCGGCTGTGGAGAGCACCGAGCTCAGCTGTCGAGCACGTCGTCGGCTGACTCGAAGGGGGACAAGGGGAACGGTTCGATCTCCCAAGCCAATGGCATCGTGGTAGGAGTCGCACCACTCCTGGACGTTCAAGAGGTGGGAGGCGATTAAACCCTCGGGTTGCCCATGTTCGATGGCATAGTGGGCGTCTGCTGTCTTCGAAGTGTGGGATGAGATCAAATCGCCTATGTTATCCCCCCTGTGTACTCTGAGCTCCTCGACGTAAGCCCTTTGGAAGGCGATGAGGATATGCCTGAGGGGATGGAGGCTGAGACCGACCCCTATATGCTCCGAAGTCGTCCTTTCCAGAGTGGTGGAGAACTGAGTCGAGGTCATCCTCTTGCCATGCTTGACGTAGAGGAACAAATCGTACGTCTGGACCGCAATTTCATCCTGGTATAAATGGTGAGCGATCAGTCTTTCCAGCGGCCGAATCACGAGGATGTAGTAGCAGATGGCGTCCGTCAAGTTCTGGGGAAAGTAGCATACGTTGAACGGGTCCATCCCCTTCGCGTTCGTGTCTTTGGAGTGTCGCCTGATCGCGATAATCTGTCCAAAGGCGAGGTAGATGGTCCGGGGTTGGATTCCGTTGCTGATTTGATCCCGGACGATCTCCTCGCCACGAAGGGGTGGGCCAGAACCGATGTGGACCAAGGTGATGATGAGGTCCACGATGTCGGCTGCCTTCCGCATGAAATCCCTGCAGGCGATCTTGTTCCAGACCAGATGGCCATTATCGTCGACTGAACTGAGGTTCCATAGGTCCTGAAGGACCATCGAATGCATGAGGGCGTGATCTCTCGGCTCGGTGTACGCGGCCTGGGTCCAGGACTTTCCCCGTCCGGTTGAAGAAAGATCGTCCACATGTTCGGAAGGTATGGAATGCTTGATGGGCTTTCCACCCGAGAGGTCGTGCATCTTCCTGGTCAGGGCCTCGAACATCGATTGAACTCCAGCGACGAGGTTTTTGACCTTGACCTGAGTCCCCTTGAACTGTACAACCGATAGCGAGCGGTTCCAGATGGTGGTCGGGGCGCACGTCTGGTTGTACACCAGACTCGATACGAGGTGTTGCAACTGCCTGATGTCATCGAAGGTTGAGATTTTACCTTCAGTCAGGTGAACCGGACAGTGATGCTCGAGAGCTCTGTACAAACCGACGGTGAGCTGTCACCATCAGCAGAGGGCAGATGGTTCTCACGTGAGCACAGAGTCCGCTTGTTCCAATTCCACCAGCCTGTTAGCCTGGAACAGGGCGGTGCACCTGAGGAGATACTGCCAGTTGGCCAGCTGAGGGGTAATCTCGGATGGTGCCTTAAACGTGTCGTCGTCGTTGTAACCGTAGCACGCCAGATACACCTGCACCGGACATGTGAATTTCTCGTCCTTGGCGCTCTTGATTACAGTTGTGACGGAAAGGAAGAAGTACTCCTGAAGCTTCCTGATGAGGGGAGTGGGCACTTCGGGCTTGGCTGGGGGTTTCGAATGGCTGGACTTAGCTCGGGGCCCCGAACCCCTGGCTGTGGAGGTTGGGGCCTCGGACTCAACCGAGGACATGGAGACGTCGTACGAAGACTTCGAGGTGTTCTGTGAATAGCTCTCAAGCGCATCGAAAAGCTCTCGAGCCACTTTCTCCAGATCGCCCGTAAGCGGAAGCCGACATCTTCGCCTGTCTCGATGCAAGCTCCGGAGTCCTGCAGCCACAAACCTGGTCAGGGTCCTCGAATAGGCTACCTCCGTGCTGTGTTTCTCAACCCACTTCCAGCGAGCGCTGTCCCTGGGGGAAAATTAGCATCTATCCGTTCTTTACGACAGGTGCGTGCTCACATGGGGCACTGCGCCAATATTCGCTGAGTGTAGTCGCTCGAGCCTGTCCAATAGTCGTGCACCTCATCCATCCACGCCGTGGAGACATCTGGCAACTTGCACAGGACCCTTTCGAGAATGCTATCCTCGCCAGCCGTTTTTGAAACCTGAACTGTGGGATACTGGACGAGAGAAACGACGTCCTTGGGGTCGTTCCTGTATGGCTCCAGGAAGACGTTCCACCGGGTCCCCCGAAGGAGGCTGGGTAACTCCTCGTACATTATTGGTTCCGGATGGGAACCAGAGGACGGTGTAGAGTCGATTTGTCGCATGAACACCGAATATGCGTTTCGGGCACCGTCTGGATGGGTTTCGAGTCCAGTGAGTCCAGTTCGAACCCTGAAATGGTGCCTTAGGTTTCCGGTGAAAAGGGTCTGATAGTCACAGGGATACTCCTCGAGACCGTCAACGCTAGGTCGAGTCATGTCGCCCCGGTGCATGTTTTTGATGTGAGTGTCGATGGTCGCAGTCGTTCCAGCGGGGTAGATACATGGCTCCCCATCAGACCGCTTCATTGGACAGTAGAAGCCTCTCCTGACTTTAATCCCGGATATCGGAGCTCGATCGGGGGGCTGGTGCCTGGCTTCCTTTGGGGGAGCAAAATTGAAACCCTCGAGGGTCTGGTCAAGTCTGTCGGACAACCCGGGGTGGAGCTTCTCGATCGTTTCGCCTTTCATGCAGTGGTTGCTGTTGAAGTGCTTGATCACGGCCTTGAGCTCTGGGTTGAGAGCATGCCGACAGGTCAAGCATATCAATATCTTCAGCTCAGAATGCACCCTGAGGCTCAGCGTGTCCAGAGGTGATTTGGGGCCATGATCCTCGTCTGAAAAAGGCACCAGTTAGGAAGCCACAAGCTTGGGTGAGCAGAGAACGTTTGAGTACCTGTTGGATTCGAAGCATGGGGACCCGAGTAGACTCCATTGTCGTAGTTGAAATCCCAACCTGGAGGCCGTCAGCCTTCCAAACGAACAGCACCGAGGGGCTACTTACCATCGCCTCCATGCCTCGAGCCTATCTCTGGTTCAGCAACACGCCTATGTCGATTTGGCCCTTCGTCGTCTTTAGCAGAGGAAATTTCACCAGAATGCTCATCCTCTGGTACCGGTTGAGCCCTGACCGTCAAGGACGAAGTGCCTCACTTACCAACGTTCATTTCTTCCTCTGAACCACCCATGGCTTCCTCGTAAAAATCTGTCTCAGAGAGTAGGGTCATAGGTACATCAAGGGGCCTGCTAAACCGCCTTACCTCCTGGATCACCACGAGACAGCTCCATATCATCATCATCCCTCACGAAACCTTGGTCCTCAAGTTCGTCATCCTCAAAATGCACCCCGAGACGTTCCTCCTGCCTGGAGCTGCTTGGATAGCTCTCTCGAGCTTGCTGCTGTTCTCGTCCGACCTCTGGGGTGGGCTCATGTTCGTCGTACTCTGGGGTAGGCTCATGTTCGTCGTACGCGAGCATATCATCTGCTGGTTTTTCAGGCTTGGGGGTTTGCCTCGGGTGTGTCGGTGGGACTGAGCTCACCTGCACTGTAGGCACCTATGTCCTGATGACGTTTGGTGGGCTCACCCCCTTGGGTACCTACATCGAGGGTCTGAGAAATGATGGCTCCCCATGAAACCAAGGTCTAGGTCGCCACGAACCTTTCAGACCAAGCCCTCGGCTAGAGGCCTGCTGGCTTGGAGTTGCCCTCTGGGAATCAACCCTTTGTGCCATCTTCTGAATGCATTGTATTAGCTCTGCCTCCTTGATCCTTTTCGCCTTCTCAGACCTGTAAGGCTCGTTCAAGTGAGAGATTTCTGTCACGAACTTTGTGGTCTTTCTCCATGTGGGCGATTAGGTTTGCCCTCGTATCTGAATGTCTCTTGCAACACTTCTTAAAGACGTTTGTCCCCTCAAACATAACAACTGTCGTTTCAAAATAGGCGGTGAGGTTTTCTGATACACGTCCTGGATTCACTACTCACCCTTCTCTTCGACCTGAAATCCCACAACTTCATTGGCCTCCAGGTGATCGCGAAGACCTACCAGGTCCTTGTATCGAGAGCCACAAGCAGGGCAAGAGAATTTAGACATGTTCGTTGAAGGGCAGGATGAGACGAGCAAAGGGTGGGTGTCTGACGTGGCTAAGGACCCCGGGGGCATGGAAATTTACGTACGATACCCCTCTATGCCACGTGGGAGGCCAAACCCGACCATAGAGAGAGTCAGTCCCCCTGTAGCCCCCTACAGAGATCTGAGCTTCAATTACAGAAAACCTCGACCCTCGTACGAGAGCTTGGGAAACAGGTAAGCGTCTCGAGGCACGACGACGACATTCCAGTTGGATCGACGACGAAGGTGCGACAAATGAGAATCGACCAGATTCGGAAGAACATGCTTTGCTTGATTCTATAACAACGAATAGCAGTAGATAGCGTCCAAGTTCCCCGCAGGGAGGGCCATGGACGCCTGCTTGATCGGACTGATACGTAATTTGATCGAGATCTGGGAAACGGAGGTGAAAATTCACGCCTCGCCCAAGCCCCAACTTAGCAAAGGGCCCTGGACGCCTGAGCCCTCAGCGGAAACTCTTTCGGGGCAGTAGAAAGCCTCGAGACCCTTATGACAGCTCAGAAGTGGGCAAGCACCTCGGACGCGGTTACCCTGCAAGCGGGCTGCCTTCCTCCGTCATTTCTTCACACTCCCCTTAGTCATAACTAGAGGCCTCCACCACCACTGTAGGGTAGTTTTTGTTGCAATTTAATTTTCTGGGTCCGCCAGCCAAAGTCAACCTATGCTGGGAGGAACGGAAGGCGAGGTCTAGTCCAAAAACTGTAAAGATGTTGAATAGAAGCTGTTTGAGCTCGACGTTCTACATGGATCTGCTGTCGTCGATTTTACTGCTCAAGATAAAATCGCAGTTTATTTGACGAACAGATACAGATGTGTTCGAGGTGGCATTACGCGTCGGCGTGTCCTTGAGCCGACGATATGCACGAGCCGTCGCCAGGATTGGTGTTGGTTCGAAACCAACAGGAGGATGCAGCTCGTTGATTTCCAGAGGTACGACCTTGGCCTCTGTCAAAGGTAGAGAGCGGCAAAGGTCACAGAGGTATGCCTTGCGCAATACAGAGGACGGGAGGTTTGTTTGACAAAGGTTAAAATGGTTTTTATGGCGAGATTTCCTTCACGACAGCATCGAGCGAAATTCGAAGGCTTGCTCGAGCTTGATCTGACTTCCACTCCATGGTGTATGCCGACATTTTACAACATATCTACCACGCCTTGCTAAGATCGAATCAGCTTCCTCGAAGCCAATTTTTTGTCGATGAGGACGAGGCAAAGGGTAAGACCGGTCATTGCTCGCACCCAACGGACCAACCTGGCCTTAGACTCCTCTACCCCGCCATTGACGACCCTTCCCACCTCCTGAAGAAAAGGGTCTGGGTGAATGTTGTCGACCTCGATCCCAAATGAAAAGTAGAACATTCCTTCGTCGAGCAAAATAACTCCATGATCGGAAATCATTTGTCCGACCGTCTTCCGCGGTTGTTTGGTGGGGTTGTAGGTGGAGGCCGGCGGGGTGTGGGGGATCGTTTGGACCGCAGGTGTAGTGGCACTGAACCTGGAACCCACCATGAGGTTTCGCAAGGTTTCGATGGCCTGAGAGAAGCGAAGCTCTTCTGCCTCTGTGACCTTGATCATCGCCTTGTGGAAGTGAGTTGAAAAGGTTTCGTCCTCGAAAAGCTCGAGGAGCAGCTTCGACACTCCGGTGCTCTCGTTGCCTTCTGCCGGGTGGGATGGGTCGACCAAGCCATACGCATCTAGGATTTCCTCGCGGTATCTCTGAAGGCCATCAGTCCCCGAAGGGGGCTCAGATAGGTTAACGCTACTCACCTCCAACGTGTTCCTTTCCACTTTGTCTTGAGACCCTGCCAGATGACCCTCCGACGAACCCCCTTCGATAAGGTTCTTGCAAACCTCTATCTCACTTCTGGCAGCTGCCAGAGCATGGAGTCTCATTTTGCCCAGAACCTCGATGAAAGGCTCCGAGGAAATCGTGGGTGCTAGGGTTGAGGGCGTCAGAATTGTGACAGCAGATCCGCTCTAAACTCAGCTCACCCTTTGGTAACTCTACTGCCTCCGGGAATTCGACTCGGGCCCAATATAAACAGCTTTCGATCCATTGGACTCTTTCCCACCGGTGGTTTACTATCAAGTCTAGGTAAATCTCCTTATGTGATGGAGGTCAGCATCGGTCTGACGCTACGTGTGAGCAACGTGAGATACGTACCGCCATCTTGGTAAGAGAGCTCAATGCCCCGGGTTCGGGTGTTTTGGACATAGTGGAAGAGAAGATATCCCGGATGTCGGAGACCAAACTTTTGGCCTTATCGTTCTTCCGTACCCAATGCTGGCGAGTTTCCCATTTGGCGGTATGTCCTTCGGCGAATTCGGGCCAGCCATCGGTCGACGGTGACATGGCTGGAGTTGAAACGAGTTCTGCCCACGTGGACCGAGATCGTCGATAAGCAACGGGGATTACCGAAAAAGGAACTATGTCAATCGAGGTTCAACGTTCAACCCCAGTAAAAAATCGGTCAACCAGGGGCGATCGCTGGCAGGTTTGGGCGATGCCGTCGAAGCTGGGCAGCGTGAGGCGAGATCTGGCGTGTTGATCATAAATTAGAACCTGTGTTTCAACAGTTATCTTAGAAGTGTTTCGCAGGAATTGGCGTGTGGTTGAACTCGAAAAAAAAAACTCTGAGTCCTACTCTAAAATCACTCTGAGATGACGCTCCCTCAAAAATACGTGAATCAACTGAGGTATGAACCGAGCACCGGGTTAGGTTAACTGGGAGCGGGCTCTATGATCATAATTACATACCCTGCCGCGATAATCATAGACGACGCTGTACTGAGTTGCGCTGGCCATCACACCAGCAAGCACAAGCCACTACACAGGCAAGCTCACGACAGATCCTCCCCCTATAGTTTACGATTGCGTATTCTCGGTATAGCTGTTATCGATAATCCCCAATACAACCCGCTCGTACTCGCTCTCCCTCTCCAGACAGGCCCGAGTCAACGCATCATGGGTTAGTCGGCGAAGGTCCTCGAGGTCCCAGTCGTCGTGAGAAGGGTCCGGGTTAGCGTTTGCATCTTCGAGGTCCCAGCTGTCGTAGGAAGGGTCCAGGTTGGCGTTAGCATCTTCGAGGTCCCAGCCGTCGTGGGAAAGGTCCAGGTTAGCGTTGGTATCCTCGAGGTCCTGGTCGCCGTGGGAAGAGTCCAGGTCAGCATTGGCATCCTCGTTGATGGCCTTCGCCCTTATCTCTGGATGGATAGACACCTTGATGGTGTTCATCTTTCTGGGGATGTTTATCCCCCAGCTGCATATAACCCTCCTATCTCGACAGTTGTTGCATTTCGGGCGTGCGGTGTTGTTGGGGAGCGGGACGGCTGTACAGGTTTCTTTGAGCTTGTAGGATTCAACGCACTCCGGACACACTTTCTGCATGGCGATCATCATCGAGAGTCCATGAGAGAAGCTCATCAATGGCCCTCACCTGCTCAATCGATTCTTTTGCTGATAAGCAATGTTGCAGCATGATCATCCGGTAGTGGGTTTCGAGTTGATACTTTAGCTTCAACCATGGATACCGTGCCTGATCCAAAGTTAAGCCTGAGCTTTCGGTACGATGGGGCAAGTCGAAAAGACTCACCTTGAGAACTTTCACGTCCTCGGCCCAGTTTTCGAAGGCCTCGAAGCTCAAGATAGATTCCTCCTCAACCTGCTTCATGAGCCGCCCAACCTCCTCGTGAAAAGAAGTGAGATCGCCGTCGGCCTTCTTTTTGCCGATCCATTTTTCGATGGGGTAGGGGACTAGGATGTCATTGTGAAACTCCTTGTCAACAAGCCTGGCCATGATGGGAAACGGCTGAACGTTGACGGATCGGAGATGGTCGATTGGTTAGCCAAGCCTCGACGTCAATCTGCAAGGGGGCTCTGGTCGAGATAGGGTGATGTCGAGCGTGATAGGATTACGTCAAGGTTTGAGACGGCTTGCTCCGGGAGTTACAACCACAACGCCCAGCAGGCTGAGTACGTAAGAGGCCGCACGTGGTCAGAAGACACAGTGGAGGCGGCACGCTCCCCTGTTAGCGTAACGGCTTCCTGGCTTATTCCTTGCTCAAGCAAATCAAAGGTGGATGGGAAAAGTATTCAAAAATACATTAAAAGTAGTTCACCCTAACCTAGCTCCAGCCTGCCTCAAAACGTCCTCGAGCTTACTGAACAGGTGCCTAGGCCTATCCCACCACCACGTACCGCTCTGCTTTGCCTTTCCCTTGGGCCCGTTCTCGTAGGCGAACCATGAAAACAACCCAGCTGAGCTATACTGGGTTATGCTGAGCCTAGTCTCATGCGCCTGGATCCTTGTGTTGCTGTGCATGACGATCGCCGAAGGTAAAAATATGGTAGAGTATGGTGGAAACTCCACGATCAACTTGAGGTCCCACAGGACCAAATGACCGCCTTTGGTGGGGTCATAGTTTCCGAGGCTCGTGACGGAACACCACCCGAAGCTAAGGTTCCTGAGATCCTTGTGGGGGATGGTGCAGGTCCTGGGGCCGAAGTTGAAAGTTGTCGAAGCGAGGGGGTGGTTCTGGAAGTGCCTCCTAAGCCCCGGGTTGCCCAGCTCCAATAGGTTGAGAACGGTAACCTTGAAGTTCCAGAGAGGCTTTGCGAAGACCTCCATCGACCCTTTGTGAGTTTTGAGGCTCGAGGTTAGTAGCTGATCACGAGGGGAACGACCGGACCACTCACTGTTGATGAAGCCGACCAACCTCGCCATACCTCTTTCTGTTTCGAGAGACTTCAAAATCTCCTCCGTCTTTTTGCTTCCTACTCCAAGGTCCCCCGGAACCTGAGGGCCGTGGCCGTCGGTCAACAGCCCAAGGTTCAAGAGGGCCTCGAAGCGCTTACTTTACTTCCTCCTCCATAGGAGATTCCGGTGGATTTCATGGGGTAGGCGCCCCTCCTGTGCTTTAAGGACTCTTTGTTGAAGTGGACTTGCTCCCTGGCACGGTGCATGGACTGCTCCATGCTCTTCATGTCTTCCACGTAATCCGGATCCTTCGGGCGGCCGGCCAGGAGTATATAAACCGCCTCCTCCTTGCTGAGGATGGGGACATTTTGCCTGCCAGGGGGCTGAATCAATGGAGACGAAGCTTGGAGGTGAGGGAGGCTTACACTCCATCCCATGGCAACAGCTCGAACCCTCTTGCCAACAGCTCTTCCAACCTGTAGACCTTGGCGTCCCCGTCCTCAAACTTGAGACCGGGCTTGAGGGTGGAAACCTCGACGTCTGTCCAGAAGGAGCGTCTCGAAGCCTTCTCGACCCTTCCCTTGGTGAGGTTCTCCTTCCTCGAAAGGGTGGGGGTGTTCCTCTGCCTGTTCCTCCTCCTCCTCCGGGCCTGTCTGGTGGGAAGGCCCTGGGCGTCCCCGCTCTGCCCCTGCAGAGGTTCGGTGGGCTGGTCTGCTTCGTCGACGGCCGGGTCCTCCCCCTGGAGGTCTGAGTCTGACTCGAAGGCGAGATCCGACAACAGCTCTTCGATAGATTCTTGAGGTTGAAGCCGCTGAAGGATCTCAAGGGACGTCCGAGACTCCTCGAACGCCCAGTCTTGAAGTTCGTGCGCTTCTTTGATTGCGTCATCGAGGCAGAACTCGGTCCTCTGCCTCGAAGGTCAGCCTGGACACCTGTGGGGTGGAAGGGAAAAACCCACCACTATACGGTCCATGCTTCGTCTGTCTCTGGGGATTTGGCTGGGGTGAAAAAGGTAAACCGTGCTTTCTTCCAAAGCGGAAGGGGAGAAAGGCAGGGCAGGGTTTGAGCACGAGGCCTCCCTGCGGGTCGAGGTGAGGACGCGGTGTGGTGGGATGGCTAATGAATTCCAGGTCGCTTTTCCAGGTCACTTGGCCTGTGGATCTGCCGAGGTTCGACTGGGCTTTTGGCCACATTTCCTGGCCTGTGTCCGACTTTGCAGCAGCGAAGTCGCTTGACATGCTGTTACTGCAGTGTTTCTTGAGAGGTTTTTGGGACCCTCGCCACACCGCAGCGGTTGATCGGACCTCGAGCCCAGTGCACGACCCAACCTCACGCATTCAATTTGGGGTCGAGGCCACGCGTGCGGACATACGCTAGTACCCGAGAATTTTTACGTACGTCATCGTCGGGTTCGGCGCTAGTATAAGCGCCAAACCTAACTTTGCCGCCAGGAACGGTGCAAGTGCCCAGGAAGGTAGGACGCAGCCCAGCCCCACCCTGGAAGCCCTCAGAACGGATCGATGCTACAACTATTCTACATTCGGAGTTGTATTGTAATAAATTTTGAAAACCAAAGCGCCGTACAGCTCGGACCGAGGGTGCGGACTAGCGTTTAGGAGCTATCGACGACGGCCCTCGGTCCTGTTGCAGGCGTTTGGCCCATGGAAAAAAAGCAGAAATAAAAAAAAACGGAATGGCTACTGGGTAGAACCCAATATGCCATGGCGGAAGAGAGGTAGTGGAAGAAAGGAAAGGGGAGTATGCGAACTCCGTCTCGGCTAACCTTGGTTTTGCGGCACCGGAAGGAAGGGCGTGCTTCCCTGCAAAACACGTGGCTCGATCGATCCGATCACTCGGCACACCGTTCCGCTTTTCATCCGAAGGTGATCGGTTCGCGCGGACTTTAAGTCCAAGCGTTGCTTCCCCGTTCAAAATCCCCTTCCAGTATTTCCGTTCGTCCCTTGTTTCGGTGTTTCGGGCTGGTCCCAACCCTGATCCTTGTTTTTTTTTGTAATTCACACAGACTACTCAACCTCCACGCGTTTGTGTGGGTGAGCTGGCAACGTTCAACAATATATATTTTTTAATTATGGATTGTGGTTACGTAAGCTCGACCGCTTCGGCACAGGCCTCGGCAAAGCGCTTGCGCTGCCCCACGCTGGTTCGGCGAGCCCCCGATCAAGCTCGAGGCAACCAAACGTCGACGCAAACTACCTCAGTAATGTCAAAATCGCCCTCGGTCGCCAAGATCCGCGCTGTGCGGAAGGTCCAAGCTGCATTCAAGGTGGACCCATTCCCGGAGTACACCTTCGAGGAGTGGGTTCCCGGCCGCCCCAGGACCGACAAAACCGTCGCCTTCCACGAGGACGTTGTTCGCCTCGTAGAGGATCTCCAAATGCTAAGGATCAAGACAGCGCGTGGGTTTAAGCAGTGGCTGAAGGATATAGAGACGGTAGAAGTAAGTCGAATCCGCCAGCTCGTCCCCTCTGCAAACAGCTCACCTTGAATACAGCGCAAGAGCCTGCAGTTACCCAAGACCCACGAACTACCCGACCACGAATGGTTGGGTTTACTCAGGGATTGCAGGGATGCGTTTGGCGCGCAGATGCTCGAGGTGAGTTCTTTCATCCCTTCACCCACGGGCTCGAGGTCCTAATAAAATCCCCTCCCAGGAGAAGTGCCTGCAGTGCAACAGGTACCAGGGCGACAAAAACCTCGTATCCTGTGAGCCTGTAGAGTCGAAAAGCTCAAGCTCAGCATCAAAATGTACAAACTGCCGCGGCAGGGGGGTAGTGTGCGATTGGGGCACACGGATCCCCCACTCGCTGAACGATATGAAGGTGGCGATTCACGCGGACTTGTTCGGACAGATGGAGTCCGCGTCCCACCCCGTCTCGGTCAAAAAGGGTGGATCGAGCTTGCAGGCCACCTCTCGAGGGCCTGCCGTCCCCGAAGATAAAGATGAGGGCGGAGGCGAGGGCGGAGACCCCGAAGATAAAGATGAGGGCGGAGGCGAGGGCGGAGACCCCGCCTACCTTCGACATCTGGTCGAAATCACGACCCATGCACTTGGGGAGGTTCTGATGGCAAGGCGGTTGTCCTACAAGGAGTTGATGAGAGAGGTTGAGGGGGCGTACTCCGATGACCCCCACCCTCCGTCTGGCGCAACGTGGCAGCAGCTGCAGCCCAACATTTACAATTATTATGCTTACAAGCATAGCAACATTTATATTATTCCATGGTGGACTTTACAAATACAATTGTAGCTTTGCCCCAGACAACAATTATAATTGTTGCC
>Ga0307517_10006874_pt1 | contig 16733 bp, 16 predicted proteins | sample 23_EM_MG_FD_194515 | JGI IMG/M metagenome (GOLD analysis project Ga0307517, IMG submission 194515) | Populus trichocarpa ectomycorrhiza microbial communities from riparian zone in the Pacific Northwest, United States - 23_EM | ecosystem: Host-associated > Plants > Roots > Unclassified | place... | reverse complement strand
TTTTATTTTTATTTCATATATTTAATAAAATAATCCAACCCTAACTAACCCCCCCCCCCCCCCCAAAAAAAAAAAAAAAAAAAAAAGAGAAAAGCAAAAGAATGGAGGGTAGCTGCGCTACAAAAATTTAAATCTAATAATAAAAGCGAGGAGAGTCGCTTAGAGGGCACCTCCCCCCAAACCCCCCCCCCCCCTCTTTATTTTTAAAGAAATGCTAATCCTCGCGCAGCGACCTCCCTATTTTGTAAATAAATGCTAAGGCGTAAAGATAAAAAAAGGTCGCTTTTTTTATCTTTATTTAGATTTAGATAAAAATAAAGAAGAGTCCCCTCGCTACGCGAGGGAGAGGAGTCGCAAGCGAGATACAAATAAGTCTAAATACCCCCTCTTTCTTTAAAAATAAATAAAGATAAAAAAAAGGGAGTCTAAATACCCCCTCTTTCATTTAAAATAAATAAAGATAACAAAAAGTCGATTAGAGAGGAGAACCTGCCTTTTCTTATTTTTATTGTAAAATTTAAGAATAAAAAGGCTTGAGAAAGCAGTAAGCAACCTTACCTATTTAAATTAGCTGGAGAGAAAAATTATAAGTTATATTATAATATTTATTTTAAATTTTATTTAGAGGCCTTTAGGTTTTTATAATAAAGCCTGTTTATTTCCTGTTATTTTGTTATATCTTTTATTTATATATATATAAACCTCTCCTTATTTGAAACCTCCTGCTGCGAAGCTTTCCTTATTAGAGATGAGACAGAAATACACTCGCCATCCTTGGGACTTAAGATAAAATTTAAAAAAGAGGAAAAACCCCAAGGGTCCCCAGGGAGAGCTAAGACTAGTCTAAGTTATAGAAACCTCCTGCTTCTTTAAAATTTAAAAATAATAACTTTAAGGGCTGCCCTCCTTCCCTTTTTACTAATCTTTTTTTTTTAAAAAAGATGAGTAAAAATAAGAATTTAAAGGTCCAGAGCCTTTAGTTATTATAACTTAAGTACCTTATGGATTCCTCTTTTTCTCTTTAAAGAGGGGTCCTTATAAAAGGCGGGAGGGCCTGCTTCTTTAAATAAAATAGTAAAAGGGCAGCCGCTTTGACCCGCCCTCTAGCGTAGCAAGTAGCAACTCCCTCTCCCTGGGACCCCAGGGTTTTTTATCCCTACTCCACTAGCTTAGCTAGTCTCCATTCTTAATTTAACAATACCCCTAATTCTTATTTTTACTCTTCTTAAAAAAAAAGATTAGTAAAAACCCACCTCTTTATTTGAATCTAAATGCTAATCCTAAGGGAGTCGCAAGCCCCTCCCTATTTTTATCTTTATAAAGATAAAAAAAGGGGAGTCGCAAGCCCCTCCCTCGCGTAGCGAGGGGAGGGAGATAACAAAAAATCGCTTATTTACATTAGAGGGAGGGGGCCTAGGCATAATAGGCTAAACCAAAGGAGTCCAAAGGAGGTTATGATTAATTAAAAAATAAAAAATAAGAAAAGCGATGGCCTAGAGTGACGGTAAAAAAAAGAGTAGGTGCATACATTTAATTAGTGTAAAATTTACAAAGAATAACATTAAAACAAATAAAATAATATATATATATTAAAATTAAGAATGAGATTACTAAAAACTCATGTATTACTTAGATTTTTAAATTCTTATGTAGTAGATTCACCAGAACCTGCTAATATTAGTTATATGTGGAATTTTGGGTCTTTATTAGGAATTTGTTTAATAATACAAATTTTAACTGGAGCTTTTTTAGCTATGCATTATACTCCAAATGTTGATTTTGCTTTTAATAGTGTAGAACATATTTAATCATGATGTGTTCTTTAAATCGAGCTATATGCTGGAAACTCCTAAAGCTTAATCTACTTTAAATAAATAAAGTTATAATGATTTAAGATATTACAATGGACAATCAGCAGGAAACCAAAGATTATATAAATTATAATTTGAAAAGGTTCCTCAGAGACTACACGCTTGACACCTTAAATCTAATGGTGAGGATATAGTCCAGTTTAGGTTGAAAAATCAAAAGTTCAAGTCAACTACCTTTATACTATAATCTTCCAGAGGAACTTTAAAATGGGAATAAATAGATTAACTACTCTTGCTCCTCCCTAAGGGAGCCTCGCTTTTGTACTAATCTTTATTTTAGCTAAGGCGTGCTAAGGCGTGCTAAGGCGTGCTAAGGTAGCTCCGCAACTAAGGCGTAAAAATAAAAAGATGAGTACAAATGCCATGGTATAAGCGCGAGGGTAAGGAGCTACCGATTTATTTGAAAGATACAAAGACAATCGCGCTAGCGCATTCAAAAGAAATAGATTTTAATGAACAATCTTCTTTCCTAACTTGGTTTACAGGTTTTACTGATGCAGAAGGTAACTTTTTAATTAATTTAGATAGAGGTTATATTAGATTTAGATTTAAAATATCAATGCATATTGACAACCTTGAAGCTTTAAATACTATAAAATCTATATTAAAAATAGGAAGTGTAACAGTAGATAAAGATAAAAGATATTGCTCTTTTGTAGTACAAAAATTTTCAGATTTTAGAGATGTAATTTGTCCTATTTTTGTACAATTTCCATTGCTAACTTGTAAAAGTTTAGATTTTCAAGATTTTTATAAAGCTGTTTTAATTAAAAATAAAAATCATCTATCTCATGCTGACAAAAATAGAATTATTATGCTTAAAACGGTATGAACTCTAACAGGGTAATATTTACAAATTTTTCTATTAATTCTCAAATTAGTGTAAATCCTGATTGGTTTATAGGATTCCTTGAGGGTGATGGAACCCTCGGAATAAAAACAGGTTCTTCTATGTATTTTCAAATAGCTCAAAAAATTACTAGTGTAGAAAGCTTAAATGCTATAAAAACTTTTTTAATTCACTTAAAGTATCCTCCCTCTTCTTTATTTGTATCTAAATCTAAATGCTAGTCCTAAGGGAGTCGCTAGCGAGATAAAAAAAGCGACTATTTGTATCTTTATGCTAATCCTAAGGGAGTACAGATAAAAAAAGGGGACCTCCCTCCCCTAGGGGAGGGAGTCGCAAGCCGCCAAGGCGGGGGAGGACCTAAAGATAGTAAAATATTACCTTTAAATATAGTAAGTACAATTAATAATAAAACAAATATAATGTCATTAGTTATTAGCAGTGTATTTGCTCTTTTTTATTATATTTTACCTTTATTAGATACAAGTAAAATGTATACCTTTAAAGTAATGGATTTTAAATTATGAAGAATAGCTTTAATATTAAAAATTTACGGGAACTATTATTTACCAGAAGGTAAAACTTTATTTTTGGATATATCAGATGTTTTAAATAAAAGACATAGTACAGGATCTCTTAAGGATATAGATTCAATTATATCAGATATATTTAATAGATATCAGCAAATATTATTAAAGAAACCTCCATTTAATATAGAGGATTTTATACCTCATTCCGCAGGAGATAATCTTAGAAATTTTAGATTATTAAATAAAACTGATATACCCAAAACCATATATATTTACGATAATGGTAAACTTCTTGCGTAGCAACCCCTCTTTATTTTTAAATAAATGCTAATCCTCCCCGCCTTGGCGGCTTGCGACTCCCCTTTTTTTATCTTTATAAAGATAAAAATAGGGAGGTCCCCTTTTTTTATCTTTATAAAGATAAAAATAGTCGCTGCGCGAGGGAGGAGTCGCAAGCGAGATAAAAATAAGTCGAAAGCCCCTCTTTATTTGTATCTAAATGCTAATCCTAAGGGAGTAAAGATAAAAAAAAGGGAGGGGCTCCTTTGGATTCATTTAGTTAAGCGCATAAAGCATTAGGCTAGAAATCTACAAGTAATACTTGCAATAGATACTTAGATACCTATAGATTATATAAATCTAAATTTAATTTTACATCTAAACCTGTTACAACAACCTTAGAATCATAAACAGGTTAAATTATTGATGTAAACTCTGAATGGACGTCCAACAGAGAGGTAAAAGACTTAAAGATTATGAGAGATGTAAATAATGGTTGGATAATAAGATATACACATGCTAATGTTGCATCTTTCTTTTTTATATTCGTATATATGCATATTGGAAGAGGATTATACTATAGTTCTTATAAATCCCCTAGAATTTTAGTATGGTCTATTGGAGTAGTAATTTTAATACTTATGATGGCTAAATTTTGGCCAAATTGTGACTATGATTTATTTAATTTTACAATTTTTTGTAATACAATGCTTCCTATTAATAAAGCCAGAACTAAAGCTTTATTAAGAATAGGTCCTCATAATCAAGAAATATTAGATCTTATTATTTGTGGAATGTTAGGTGATTTTTGGGCGGATAGTATTCCAGGGAAAAGATATAATAGTACTCGTATACAAATAGAACAAAGTATAATTAATAGTGCTTATATTCATCAAATAACTCTATATTTTTATAAATTAGGTTATTGTTCTAAACCTGTACCTGTTTTAGTAAAAAAACAACATGAAAATATAGAAAATACTTTTAATTACAGACTTACCTTATTCACATTTACTAGTTTTAATTGAATTTATGATTCTTTTTATAAAAATGTTAATTCCGGACATGGCGGAGGAGTAAAAAAAAAAATAGTGCCTTTATTTATATCTGAATATTTGAGCCCATTTGGTTTAGCTCATTGAATTATGCTAGAAGGCTCTCGGCAAAAAAGACAAGGAGTTTTAATAGCTACAAATAGTTTTTCTATTGAAGAATGTAAATTACTTGCTAATATTCTAAATTATAAATATGGTTTAATAACCAGTGTAGAAAAATCAGGGGAATCTAATCAATATCGTATTAGTATTTGGAAAAAATCTATGCCAACACTAATTAATATTGTTTTTCCTTATTTTATACCTGAAATGTTATATAAATTAAAAGACTAAAAAAAATTCATAGTTTACAAAGTCACAACATCAGGGCAAATCGTAAAATGTTTTTTGAAGATTTGGTATAAAAATGTTGAAATGCCTTGATAGAGGTGTTTGTTTAATTTAAATTGGCAATATTAGTGAAAACGGTTAAAAAAGTTAAACCTGCTTCAAGACCGTCGGTTGAAAACACAATCGCTACAGACTGGGTCACTAGTGGGTGTCTGAAATGATGCTTAATGTACAGTCGGATTATTCTAATTTTTTTTATAAAATTACACAAGGCTCTAAGTGATAATTATTAGAAACAATTTAAAATTGGGGATTAATAATTTGATAGAGTACAGGCTCATTATTATTAGGTTTTTTAAATAATAAATAATAATGGGGAGTTTTTGATTGCATTTCTGGGTTATGTAGATAATAGCCCAAAATGGTTTTATATAAGTATTCCCTATTTAATTATTTTAATTGTTGTATATATTACTGTTTTTAAAAAAAATAAGATTTTAATATCCCCGCCTCCAAATTGGGAGTCCCAAGGAGGGAGAGCAAACGAAGAGTATAAGAAATTAAATTATAAATCAATATACCTTATAAATAGTCTTAATAATAGAGGATACAGTCGTTTGTGCTTATCTCAATTAAATAAAGAAATTTCTTTACCCCTAAGGGAGCCCCACCCCTCCTCTTCCCTTAGGGGTCTCCAAAGGAGCGAGGGAGGGTCCCCCCCTAGGGGAGGGTGGAGTGACAGATTGAATACTATTATAACAGAATTAGGCTTAAATACTGTATATATCTATGAAAATTTAGAAACAGAAAATATAAAAAAACAAATATTAAATGAGACTAAAGGCTTAAGCGGTATATATATGATACTTAATAAAATCACAAAAGATTACTATATAGGTTCTGCGTCAACTAATAGATTTTATGCCAGATTCAGTAATCATGTTATTTATTTTAGAGGAAGCAAAATAGTGAAATCAGCAATAAAAAAATATGAATTAAAAAATTTCGCTTTTATCATATTAGAATTATATCCTTATTTTGTAACTAAAGTAAATAATAAAGAATTGTTGGATTTAGAAGATAAATATTTAAAATTGTTCTTGCCTAATTATAATATTTTAACTGAGGCAGGTTCTAGTTTTGGTTATAAACATACAGAAATTGACCGAATAAAAATGAAAGATCTTTATAGCGAAGCTAGACGGGTAAGGATAGGTAATTTAAATAGAGGTAAAATATTTTCTCAAGAAACAATAGAAAAAATGAGAGTTAAAGCTTTAAATAGACCTCCTATGTCCGATTTGACAAAACAAAAATGTATTAGTCATACAAGACCTGTAGTTTTATATAATCTTAATGGAACTGTTTACGGTAAATATTCTTCTATTTTAGAAGCTGCTAAATCTATAAATTGTGGCGAAAAAACTCTTAGAAGAGCATTAAAAACAGAAAAAAGATTAGTCAAAAAACAATGAATAGTAGAAGATTTTTTAAATAAATAGGTATTATATTAGTGTGGGTGCTTCGCAGGCAAAACCGCATTTCTTATTTTTATTATTTAGCCCTAGCCTTTTTTTTAAGAAATCTAAATGCTAAGGTAGCTCCGCAACTAAGGTAGCTCCGCAACTAAGGTAGCTCCGCAACTAAGGTAGCTCCGCAACTAAGGTAGCTCCGCAACTAGGGCGTAAAGATAAAAATAAATTGCTAAGGCTAAGAATAAAAAGGGGAGTCGCAAGCCCCTGCTTTCTTATTTTTATTGTTTAGCCCTAGCCTTTATTTGTAAATAAATCTAAATTGCTAGGGTAGCTCCGCAACTAGGGCATAAAGATAAAAATAAAATTGCTAAGTCTTAATAATAAAAAAAAGCCGCCAAGCCCAAAGGGAGTCTAAATACCCCCTCTTTCATTTAAAATAAATGCTAATCCTAAAGGAGTCGCTAGCGAGATAAAAAAAAGGGAGAGTCCCCTCCCTATTTTTATCTTTATAAAGATAAAAAAAGGTCGCTGCGCGAGGGAGGGATAATTATATAAAATCATAGTCCCACGAGTAACAATCTTTTTGCAATCTTTATAGAAAAAAAAAGATTAAAGTGGTATAACCCGACGGGGATATAGAATAGTCTTTAAGTTAAGATTATTTGGCGATATTAGTGAAAACGATCAAAAAAAGTTAAATTTTAAGATCGTCGGTTATATAAAGAATCGCGACAGACTGGGTCACTAGTGGGTGGCTGAAATGCTGCTTAATGCACAGTCGAAACTTTTAGTTGCTTCGCCCCTCCTTTGGTCTCCTCTCGCTTGCGACCTGGCGATCCTTCCTAAAGGTAGTCGACCTTGCTTTGCCTAAGGGCAGAGGGTGGAGCTTACCTAAAGGCCTTAGGCAGGTAGGGCACCACCCTCCCTTGGGACTCTTGGGACCATTGGGTTTTTATTATTTTATTTACAATAAAATAATAAATAGGTAATCCTTCGGTCCTTTATTTTATTCTTTTAATTGCTAGGGCTTATAAAAAAAAAATAACTCCACCTGCCTGCGCAGCAGCAGCAGCGACTCCTTTTTTTTATTCTAAATTTAACACTAAAAATAAGAAAGGAGTTGCGGAGTTAGCCTAAGGGCGATGAGACTAAAGGGTCAAGGGGTGAAGTTAATTTAACTAATAGAATATACGAATTTAAAGTTATTCTAGCTTATTAGTACCATTAATAAGAAAGTTTGTATGTTTTACCTTATGGTCAAATGAGTCTATGGGGTTTATTTGAGCCCCAAATGAATTTATATGATGAAACGAGTGTTATGTTAATATTGCCACTATCTTCTCCAAAATTAAGAGCTGTTAAACGAATCGGACCGCATAATTTCGATATTCTTTGTATTTTGATGGGATCTTTATTAGGAGATTCTTACGCAGAAAAACATGGAAATGGGACACGATTTTGTTTTCAACAAGAACATTCTAACAATGCTTATTTATTATGATTCCACAGTTTTATTTCTAAACTAGGCTATTGTAACCTTGATACACCTAAAATTCTAACAAGATTAGGAAAGGGTGGAAAAATTAGACAATTAAGTAGATTTAAAACTTTCACTTTCACAAATTTTAACTGGATTCAAGAAGCATTTTATGTAAGTGGTGTAAAAATTGTACCCCCAATAGTTGAAAAGTTTCTTTCTCCATTAGCTCTGGCAGTTTGGATTATGGATGATGGTAGTATTGTTTCTTCTGGTTTAAAAATTGCAACAAATTCATTTAACCAGGCAGAAGTAAAAATGCTTTGTGAAATTTTAAAAAGAAAATATAATTTAAATGCTTCAATAATTTCAGCAGGAGTGCCTAATCAATACAATATATATATTTCTAAATTTTCAATTAAAGCATTAACAAATATTGTAGGACCACATATGCATCCTTCGATGTATTATAAACTTAACACACATCTATAAATATCATAGTCTTATTGTTATTTGCTAGCAATCAATGATGAGAATAGCTTGATATTCCTAGCTTCTTTTTAAATCTAGCCTCTCCTCTTGCGCAGCAACCCCCTTGGGTTTTTATTATTACTCCCTTAGGACTAGCAATTTCATAATAAAAATAAGAATTAGGGGGTATTCTTTAGCCCTAGCCTTTATTTGTATCTTAAAATGCTAAGGTAGCACCGCAACTAAGGCATAAAAATAAAAATAAATGCTAGTCCTAAGGGAGTAAGAATAAAAAAAGGTCGGGAGCGAGGGAAGGTGGTTCTTCTGAGAGCAAGGAATTATACAATAAAATACTACGATGGTAGTATAGAACCCACCTATTATGCAATAAGGGGTGCTTCTCCTTTAGGGTAGGCAATGACAGTGAAAACGGTCAAAGATATAAACTCAATATTCAGACCGTCGGTTGATCATTCAATCGCTACAGACTGGATCACTGTTGGGTGCCTGAAATGGTGCTTAATGTACAGTCGGATTTATTGTAAAGGTTATAATTTTACACACAAGGCTCAGAATTTATATCAGTAATTTATTTATTGGTGTTCTGAGTACATGAGTCATCTAATTAGAGTTCTGACTTTTCTTCTTTTTATTTCTTATTTCCTGCGGATTCTAAGAAATAAGAATAAAAAACAGAAGAAAGCTAGTGTTGATGATTTATAATATTGGCTACTGTTATTACTAATCTTCTTTCTGCTATTCCAATTTTTGGCCAAGATATAGTTGAATTAATTTGGGGTGGATTTTCAGTTTCTAATGCTACTTTAAATAGATTCTTTTCTTTACATTATTTACTGCCCTTTTTATTAGCAGCTTTAGCTGTTGCACATTTAATAGCTCTTCATGAACATGGTTCTAATAATCCTAATGGTGTGACTTCTAGCGGTGATAGATATGCATTCCACCCTTATTTTATATTTAAAGATTTAGTTACAATATTTGCTTTTTTCTTAGCATTATCAATACTAGTTTTCTTTTATCCTAATTTATTAGGACATTCTGATAATTATATACCAGCGGACCCTATGGTTACACCAGCTTCAATTGTACCTGAATGGTATGTTAACAGATGCCATGCATAAGAGTAATCTTATGAATAATAAACTTCACTATATGCTGGAAACTCCTAAAGCTTAATCTACTTTAAATAAATAAAGTTATAATGATTTAAGATATTACAATGGACAATCAGCAGGAAACCAAAGATTATTTATTTAAATATTAAAGAAGGCTCCTCAGAGACTACACGTGAAGCTCCTTATTCTTTTTTTATCCCCACTTACTTACTACAGAAGTAGGCAAGCTTAGAGCGAGGGTTAGGATTATTATAACAATAAGAATGGTCCCTAGCGTTACCCCTCGCATCTTTATTTTTATCTTAAAATTAAGATAAAAAAGCGAGGGGTAGCCAGTTTTAAACCCAAAGGCCGACAGGCGGCTAGCAAACCCCTCCCTCGCGTAGCGAGGGGAGGGAGCCCCTCCCTTCTTTATTTGTAAATAAATGCTAATCCTCCCTCTTCTTTATTTTTATCTAAATAAAGATAAAAAAAGCGACTATTTTGTATCTAAATAAAGATACAAAAAGCCCAGGTCGCTGCGCGAGGGAGTCGCAAGCCCCAAAGGGAGAGAACAAAAAAAGGAGGACTCCTGCGGAGGAGTTGCTACGCTAGGGGACAACCAATTAAAATAAGAAAAGTAAGGATGAAGATATAGTCCAGCCATTATTGAAAGATATTGGGTATTACATAATTGTATTATTTAATGTGATCTGATAACTTCCACAAGTTTAGTATATTCACAAAATTTATCAACTATAACTAAAAAAAAAAGATTATCTAAATTTGAAAGATCCAAATTAACTATTGAAAATCCTTTAAGTGAAATTATTATAGGATTGTTACTAGGAGATGGACATATTCAAAAAAGATCTTTAACAGGGAATTCGAGATTTATATATGGTCAAAGTAGTTTAAGAATACAACATTTTAACTATTTTAACCATGTATTAGAATTATTTAAACCCTACTTATCTAAAGAATTTAAACTTAAAACAAGATCATTTGTAGATAAGAGAACTAATAATAGTTACAGTTCCGTTAATTTTGCTACATTATCGTTGCCATGTTTTAACTATTACAAAAATCTGTTTTATAATTCAGATGGTGCTTCGCAGAAAATAGTTCCTTCAAATATACAAGATTTACTTACTCCTAGAGGTTTAGCTTATTGGATTATGGATGATGGTTCTATTCAAAATAAAGGTTTACATTTAAATACTTATGGTTTTTCCAACCAAGATATTTTAAATTTAAAATATTCCTTAGAAAAAATGTTTGGAGAAAATACCTTAAAATGTTCAATACATAAACATAAAAAAGGAGACAGAATTTATATCTGGGGAGAAAGCATGGATGTGATAAGACACAATATAAATAAGTTTATGCATAAAAATATGCTTTACAAAATAAACTCTGATAAATTATAATAATATAATTTTATGTAACTGATCTTTTACCTTATTACGCTATATTGAGATCTATTCCTAATAAATTATTAGGGGTTTTAGCTATGTTTGGTTCTTTATTAATCTTATTAATTTTACCAATTACAGATTTATCTAGAATAAGAGGGTCAACATTTAGACCAGCGATGAAATTAGCTTTCTGGTTTTTTATTGTAGACTTCTTTATTTTAATGTGGATAGGTTCTCAACACCCTAATACCCCTTACGTTGAAATAGGTCAAATTTCTACTGCGTTTTATTTTGCTTGGTTCTTAGTTATAGTACCATTAATAGGATTGAGTGAAAACACCTTAATAGACTTAGCAATAACTCTTACAAAAAAAAGAAAAAGAGAGTTATAATATGAAGAAGAATAGTTATAGTTTCTTTTGTATATTAAAAGATTTAGATATTAATAACTGTCCTAGAAATAATGAGCCCCCCCCCCCCACACACACACCTCCCTGCTTTTAAGCGGTTGGGTGTTAATACTCCTTAATTTCCCTCCTCGCATCCCTCCCCTATTTCTGCCATGGCTTTAGTATAGTTAAAATAAGAATAAAAAACCCAGGTCGCTGCGCGAGGGAGTCTAAATACCCCCTCTTTATTTGTAAATAAATAAAGATAACAAAAAGTCGATTAGAGGGGAGGGGCCCTTTTTTTAATTTAATTGCTAGGGCTAAAGATAACAAAAACCAAGGGGTCCTGGGTAGGGAGTGTAAAAAATTTAATCAAATATTGCTAGTCCTAAGGGAGTAAAGATTTATAGCACAAATAGAAATTTAGTTTAAGATTACAAATAAATTTGTAAAAAGTAATCTTATTTTTAAAATTATAATTTTTTATTATAAATAATTTAAGAAAGAGCTATAAAAATTATTAGCAACAATAGAATGTGTTTAATTTATAAATACAAACGGTTCTTAAAAGATATTCGCCTATCTATAGTGTAGGTACCAGCTCCCTCCTCTTTATTTGTAAAGAAATGCTAAGGCTAAAGATAAAAAAAAGCGACCTTGGTTTTTATTTAAATAATCCTCTTATATTTATTATAAATATAGTGCTAAGAATAAGGAGAGGGGCGCAATCCTAAAATAAGACCCCAAAGGATCCATACACTCCTTCGCACCCTCCCTTTTTTTTATCTCGCTAGCGACTCCCTTAGGATTAGCATTTAGATAAAAATAAAGAGGGGGGGGAGTAGCTGGACCCTTTTTCTTATTTAATTTTTAAATAAGAAAAGGGTGAGGTCGCAAGCGAGGGAGACTCACCTTAGATTCGTTATAAGAATGTGCAGCACCTTATTTAGCCTCAGACTGGAGCTGCCTAAGGTGGTGTAGGTAAGGATTCTACTCTTTAAATAGCAAACGCCAACCCTCTTTCGGTGCCAGCGGTACATCTCTATCACCCAATTTAGACAGACTCCTCGCTATAGTGAGAGCGGTTGATCTAAGAGTCTAACCACCACCGGCCTAAGGCTCTACGCTAAGCAAGAGTTACTTGCACTAAATAGAGTCGCTAATCGCTTGCTCCTACCTGTCTTTGGTACTCTTTTTGGAGTAGTGGGTTTTTGAACCACCCTCCAGCTATTGCAGGGTTGCTACTCACGCCCTCCTTTTTCTGCCATGGTATTTGTATTGTTAAAATAAGAATAAAAAAGGTGGGCCTGCTCCTTTCTTATTTGTATTGTTAAATAAAGAAAGCGAGTCGAAAGCGAGGCTTAAAAAAAAGCGTCCTCCCATTTTTATTATTAGCCCTAGCAATTTCAGAATAAAAATAAGAATTGAAGGGTGGGGTACAAAAGGAGCTACAAATAAAAAATAAGAAAGAGTTACATAATAAAATTTAAGAGGATTGCTGCCTCCCTTTCCCTAATTTGTTCCCTAATTTGTTCCCTAATTTGAAAAAAAAAATTAAGAAAAGGGTCTAGCAAACTAAAGCGAGAGGTCGCTCCTCTGCCTGGGCTCCTTTAGGTGTCCAAAGGTGAGAGTGAGCCCTTAGGCCCACCTCGCTTTTCTTAATTTTATTCTTAAGAATAATAGAGGAGGGTCGCTCCACCGCAGGAGCCCTCTAAGCGATTATCCTTCCGCCCTTATTCTGATTTTTAAAATTTAATTGCTAGGGCGTTAGAATAAAAACCCCAGTCGCAAGCCGCCAGGGCGCTTAGAGAGGCCCCACCCCCTCGCAGTCGAATTTTGATTTGTATTGTTTACTCCCTTAGGACTAGCCTTTATTTTTATCTGAAATTGCTAGTCCTAAGGGAGTCGCAAGCGAGATAAAAATAAATGCTAGGGCTAAGAATAAAAAAGGTCGAAAGCCCCTGCTTCTTTATTTTTAAATAAATCTAAATGCTAGGGTAGCTCCGCAACTAGGGCATACAGATAAAAAAAAGCAGGTTGCTGCGTTACCAAAGGAGCAAGCCCCTCTTTATTTGTAAATAAATGCTAATCCTAAGGGAGTCGCAAGCCCCTCCCTATTTTTATCTTTATAAAGATAAAAAAAGGGGAGTCGCAAGCCCCTCCCTCGCGTAGCGAGGGGAGGGAGATAACAAAAAGTCGCTTAGAGAGGAGAGAAAGGGGTTGGGGAGCAATAATAGATTAAAAAGAGCAATATCTTATAGTTAAGAAAAACAATAAATTAATATAATATAATTATGATAAATAATAACATTGTCTCCCCCTTAGGTACTTCCCCTTTGCTTAGCAACATGGCCCCCCTGCCTTTGGTTGCTGCGCAAGGTCACTACGCAGAAGCAGAAAATATAATAAAATTATTATTTAATTTAGCAGATGTTTTAAGTATAATTTTACCTGTTTTATTAAGTATTGCTTTTATGACCATTATAGAAAGAAAGCAATTAGCTGCACATCAAAGAAGAGTTGGACCTAATACAGTAGGTTACTATGGGATATTACAACCTTTTGCTGATGCTTTAAAATTAGTTTTAAAAGAAACAATTATTCCCTCTCAATCTAATAAAATAGTTTTCTATTTAGCACCTGTAAGTACTTTAGTATTTAGTTTATTAGGGTGGGCAGTAATACCATTTGGAGATGGTATAGTATTATCTGATTTAAGTTTAGGAATATTATATACTCTAGCTTTATCTTCTTTAGGTGTATATGGAGTATTATTAGCAGGTTGGTCAGCTAATTCTAAATATGCATTTTTAGGTTCTTTAAGATCAACAGCAGCAATGATATCTTATGAATTGATTTTAAGTTCTGCTATATTAATAATTATTCTATTAACTGGTACATTAAATTATACTACTATTATTGAAATCCAACAGTCTGTGTGGTTTATTATTCCCTTACTTCCTGTTTTTATTTTTTATTTTATTTCAATTTTAGCTGAAACTTCTAGAACACCTTTTGATTTACAAGAGGCTAGCCACTAAAAAGATTTGGCCTCTATAAACTTCACCATATGCTGGAAACTCCTAAAGCTTAATCTATTTAAATTAATTAAAGTTATAATGATTTAAGATATTACAATGGACAATCAGCAGGAAACTTTTTTTTTCAATATTCAATATTGCCTAAATTTGTTACTTTAAATCTAGACCACCTTAAGGGTTCTAGCTACCCGCCCTTAATTCAAAGAAAATTAGACACTGGCTAAATCAAGGGAGATTTTGCTTATTCACCTTCCGTTTTACTACTGCCCCTCCCTCGCGCAGCGAGGGGACTCTTCTTTATTTTTAAATAAATGCTAGTCCTAAGGGAGTCGCTAGCGAGATAAAAAAAGCGACCTCCCTTTGGGACTTGGCGGCTTGCGACCTCCCATAGGGGAGTCGCAAGCGAGGGGGTATTTAGACTTTTTGTTATCTTTATTTAGATACAAAGAAAGAGGGGGGTATTTAGACTTTTTGTTCTCTTTATTTATTTTAAAAGAAAGAGGGGGTTTGCTACGCAAGACTTATTGTTATCTTTAGCCCTAGCATTTATTTAAAAATAAAGAGGGGGGGGAGTAGCGGCCCTCCTATTATTATCCCTCAAGTTTTGGAGGGATAATAATAAAAACGGAGGGCGGTAAACGCTTGCTGGACTATAAGGGTCTGGACTTGCTTCGCTTGTCGCGCTAACGCGCTAACGCTTTTACATAGGGTAGTGGAGAGGCTAGAACAACAGTTTTAAAAATAAAGACAGGGATCCTCAGAGACTATACGTGAAGAATTAGCTAATGCTAATTAAGATATAGTCCATTTTTAGTTGAAAAACTAAAGGTTAAATGAAAACATTTATATTTATATTTATATTTATATTTATTTGTTTTGTTTTTTATTTCATGCTATCTAAGCAGGGAAATATTGAACAATATTTGCATAATAATCTATGTGCTGGAATTTTTCCTCTTAAAGTATATAAAGATTTAAATAACCCTGATAAATTTAGATCAGAACTTCATAGAATAGGAGGGGGTTTATGGATTAGTAATTGTTTTTAATTCTAAAAAAATTAAACAGTATATTGGAAAAAGTAAAGATTTATATCAACGCTTAATGGATCATATTAAAGGAAGAGACTCCAATTTGAGACTACAACGAAGTATCTCTAAATATGGGATAGAAAATTTCCATTTTTTAATTTATTATTGGCATTTAGATTCCTCTGTTATACTTACAGATATTGAGACAGAAACTATAAAAAGTTTTCTTTTTGAAAATCTTTATAATTTCAAAAAAGAAGCTAATTCTTCTTTAGGTTATAAGCATACTAAAATAGCCATTGAAAAGATGAAGCTTATTTTTAAAAATAAATCTAACCATCCTATGTTTGGGTAAACACATACTAAAATTGCTTTTAAGCAAAGAAGTAAGCCTGGTAATTCTAACCCTATGTCGCTTTTTTTATCTGTACTCCCTTAGGATTAGCATTTATTTAAAAATAAAGAAGAGTCCCCTCCCTCCCCTCGCTACGCGAGGGAGGGGAGGGAGAAAACATTCTATGGAAACTAAATTAAAATTGTCTTTACGCTTAGAGTAAGATTTCTTTAGGTCTATTTGATATAGATAGTAATTTAATAAATTCTTTTAATAATCAAGTAGAAATTAGTAAATATCTTAATTAAAGTAAGAGTACTGTTGGAAGACATTTAAAATCAGGTAAAATATTATTAGATAAATATTTTATACGTAAATTAAATAAATAATGAATATGCTGTTTATTTATTTAAAATTTGGAATCTGAATTAGTAGCAGGTTTCTTTACAGAACATTCATCTGTGCCTTTTGTTTTTTTCTTTTTAGGTGAGTATTCTTCAATAGTTTTATTTAGTAGTATAACTGCAATATTATTTTTAGGTGGTTATAATTTACCAGAAATCTTTATAAATGAAACGATTATTAATATACAGGCTATAATTTTAGGAGTTAAAACTTGTATTTTTACTTTCTTTTTTGTTTGGTTTAGAGCAACTTTACCTAGATTAAGATATGATCAATTAATTCAATTATGTTGGTTAAATTTATTACCGGTAGCTATAGCTTTCATTATATTAATACCGAGTATATTAATTAGTTTTGATATTTCTCCTTATTAAATAACAGAATTATTAATTTAAATCACTAGCTTAATATCCCCCCCCCCCCTCCCTCGCTTTCGACTTTTTTGTTATCTTTATTTATTTACAAATAAAGAAGGGGGGGGGGGGACCCCTGGGTTTTTTTATATCTTTAGCCCTAGCCTTTAGGTACAAATAAAGAGGGGCTAGCAACCTTCCTCTCCCTCCTTTTTTTTATCTTTATTGAGATAAAAATAAAGAAGGGGGGGGGGGGGGGGGCCTTTTTTTTTTTTATATTTATTTTTTTTAAAATAAAAATGGGGTAGCGAC
>Ga0307517_10006873_pt1 | contig 16733 bp, 22 predicted proteins | sample 23_EM_MG_FD_194515 | JGI IMG/M metagenome (GOLD analysis project Ga0307517, IMG submission 194515) | Populus trichocarpa ectomycorrhiza microbial communities from riparian zone in the Pacific Northwest, United States - 23_EM | ecosystem: Host-associated > Plants > Roots > Unclassified | place... | reverse complement strand
AACCAATAATGAAGGCGGTGCCTTCATAATAGTGGTTAAACTATTAAGAACAGATACTACACTTGATCTAAGCCAAAAGGCCAGAGTGGTAAAGAAATCCAAATCACCCGAGAGGTCCATATATACCCACCACACGCGCGCACGGACCATGTTTGCATTTTTGGGGCGGACAAACAACGATCGAGACACCGCCGCGTCAGGCCGGGGGCAGGAATGTCGACCAAAGGACCAACGAGAGCGCACCCCACACAACGCTCCAGCCCACCCACCACTTGCCCAGCCGCGGACGCTCGACCAATAGCCGTGCAGCCGACCAATAAGTGAACGGTAGCGAGGCGGCGAATCGAAGTATTATTTGTGTGTGCGATGCGAACAGGAGGATGGAGGTGAAGACAAACGCGTGAATGCCGTGGGGTGCGAGAGATGGGGATTCGAAAGGAGAGTGCTTTCGTGGTTGTGTCTTATCAAAGAGACGGTTGGCGAACGAACGGACGGACTGGGTCGAATAATACGACAATAAGACAAGAACCGGTGCGGCCAGAAGGAAATTTGGGAATTGTTGCGGTGTCCAGTATCGGAATAATCCTACGTTCCAGTACCTGGACTGCACGTGGGTATAGATCGAAGGTGGGGAATTTGAGCACCACGACGCAGGTGCACCAGCCCCTTGGCAGAAAACTTGGTACCCGGAATACTGGTGGTAGATCATGGGTAAAAATATCAACGAGGTCAAGAGAAGTGCATATGGAATGCGTTTGATTGCCAACTTTAACGACAGTAAACACGGGCATAGGTATGTCATAGAAAAGGGGTAGCTCACGATTCTCTCCCCAACGAACGACTCGACGAGCATTCCCCAAAGGATGAACCCAGAGAGAAGGATGCCGTTCGAACGGAAGACCCCGCAGAGGCAAAAATATACCGACGCCAAAGCCCACTGAAACTTTGCACACGCCAACATGCCTGGAAGACGTTGAGTTCGCGTGAAAGGGAGATAAGATATAATATGACCTCTGTATGATGCCCAGGTAAAGAATGGTTCTGCGTAAGGGGCATGCCGTAAGGTCGCAGGGCTACCGGGAAGTAGAGATAGCATGGCCGAGAGAAAGGAGAGTGATGGCGATTGAAGATGGCGTAGACTCAGATCATAGAGCACCAGGATGGAGTCGCATGCAATCGCGAGCATGATGCCACCTTGCAAAAGTGTTGCCCAGTCGTCGCTTGGAGCGATTTGTCCCAGGAATTTCATGAAAGTCGGTACACCCGGGAAGAAGGCCCACTGATGTTCGTACATCCGTTCCTCCGCGACGAGTCCGAGGTGAAAGACATCCCACCGAAGAAGTGAGGACGTCGCCCACGAAGTGGTGGATTTGTCCAATATCGCCCATGGTGAGGAATCGAATAAAGGAAGGTAGGAACACAAGAAGAGCAGAAGGAGGATTAGGACCTGGCTGGCCAAGGTGAGAACTAGCAACTGTTTGCGATGCCACTTCCCCATCCCGTCCGCCGTCATGGTCGTTGGGAATCACAAGCGTCGACTGGTTCCGCACCCCGATCATGACGAATCTCTCGTCCCACAACGCCATTCCGACCATCCAAGCGCGGTCGACGCCTACCATCATCCCAAACGATGCCGGAGCAGCCGTCCACATCTACCAAGAATCCTTCCGACAAGGAGACCATCGACCTTGCGGGGTTCGTGAGTTCCGTGCCGTCCCCGCTGACGATCACCCTCGTGCGCCTTTCTTCACACATAAGCTGGATCCGGCGAATTATCGAAATCACAAGCTGGAAGTCTTCGTGGGAGGAGAGTTGGCTTCTGATAGCTGCCTGGTGGGCACTCTGTCTACTCGTAGGAATCGGAAAGCAGTGCGTGCCAAGCTTTTTCGGTCGTCTGCTCACATTCCTGACCCTCCTGCATCAGGCACGTCATCCCCGTGCTCGTCGTTCTGGCACTCGCTTGGCTGAAATGGAGATCGCGTTCTGTTTCACAACCACCTCCGGTCACTGGGAACCACATTCACCTCATCATCTCGGACCTCACCAAGATTCAGGAGTTGACACCCGCACGTCAAAATGTCACGCTTCCGTCCCTTTCCGTTCTGCTGCGGGTCACCGCCGTGTTCTACATTCCGTATTCGATCCTCGTCTTCCTGGTCCGCCTGCGGGTCGTCATCGCCGTCACTGGGACTGCTGTTCTGACGTGGAAGGCACCGTGGGCAGTCACCGCTCGGGAAGGTTTATGGGGTAGCGCCTGGTTCCGGTGGTCAGTATATCACATCTGGTCGTTTATCTCCGGACAACCTCTACCTCCGCCCTCGCAATCTTACCCCATTGTTACGAGATCCAAGACCGGGGGGGACTCGAAGGCGGGTGCAACCACAGTCACCCCCGCGGAACCGGTGCGGTTCCTGTTTGCAATCTACGAGAATCAGAGGTGGTGGATGGGGTTGGACTGGACCGCGGCCCTGCTCCCACAAGAACGACCCGCCTGGTCAACGGCCTCGGAGGAACCCATTTCCCCTCCGAGCGCTTTTGTTCTACCTCCACCTACCACTGTTTATCTTCCACACGAGAAGGATAGGGTGAAACATACTGCCACTTGGACATGGGAAGAGGACGAGTGGAGAGTTCTCCGGAAGCTCGAAGGTTCATCCACAAGTCGGATTGAACGTCCGCTCCCGAGTCTTAAGGAGGAGTTGCCCAGCAGTCGCCTTCTGAAGGCTGCGGGAATGGTGAAGGACGTGAAAGATACTGGAAATCCCAGCAACGAAAAGAAGGTCAGAGAAGAGGATGAAGAAGAAGAGGAGGAGGAGCATTCTGAATCTGACGAGCCGCTCACCGACGCAGACGGCTGGATTTACGCCGACAACAAGTGGGAGGGATGTACTGAAAAGGGAGGCATGGGCAAGGTCTGTCCTGCACGAGTTCTGATTCCTTCGCGTGGGCCTAACGTGATTTCTTACAGTACACGCGGTATCGGAGGTGGACACGGATAGCCGTGTTGAAGGAGACAGTCGAACTTGTAGGTCCGGGAGATGTTGGAATGGTCGTGCACAAACGGAAACCATCTCAGACTGGATCCGTTTCATCATCTTCGCCTTCACCCGTCGCTGACCGACGTGCTAGCGTTGACAGCGAAGGCGAACGAGCGGGTATACGGCAACGATTGGCTGCCGTGATAGGTTCTTCTGCGCACTCGTAAATGTATTGTTTGTACTTTACTTGTACGGTCTTTGTAATTTATACTCTTGTGCACTGGGGAAAACTCCTCAACGCGAGCTTGATGCCGTTTGGGACCCGGTTCGCTCCACAACCTGGATAGGATGGGTGAGGAACGAGGTTCCACGTGAAACCAACGGGGCTGTGCCTTTCCTGTGTATTCTCTGGTTTTCGCTCCAGGAAGTCTCGAGGACTTCATGCAGAATTTCGCGCGAGAGGTCCAACCAAAGGGGATATGAATCACCGGGTTGTCAGCTTCCATAACCCCAGGAAACGATTTAAAATGCCTCAACAGATATCCCAGGGGGCATTTTGAGTGATGCCCGAACGGTTCCGGCATCATTCGATATGCAATTGAGGCGGGAAAAACAGCTGAAAAAAACGACACCTGTGAGATTCGAACTCACGCGTGAATATCACAACCGCTGACGCTTTTATAGCAGGCGATCCCGTTAACCACTCCGGCAAAGTGCCTACAAAAGCTGTTGGCCATTTAACATATAAAGCAATTTACCTCGAAGCCATCATTTTGTTGGCCCACTAAACCCGTTTACCCCCCGATTTATCAAGACCCTCCGAGTCTCCGCCTGATGGCTACCCAAGCGAAACTCCCCTTGCTCCCTCACAAACCACATAATGGACAAAAGTTTACCCTTGTAATTCATGGCGGTGCTGGCACAATGTCTTCGACATCATCCACTCCAGAAAGGCAAGCTCTGTACAAGACGGCATTGAGGACAGCTCTGGAAGCTGGTTATGCGGTCCTTCGTGAGGGAGGGGAAGCCATGGATGCGGCTGTTGCGGCCGTGACCATCCTGGAGGGTAGGTGTTCCCACTGACCGTGATGTGATAATTTCGTGATGCCTTCGTCAGATTGTCCTCTCTTCAACGCGGGCAAGGGAGCTGTCTTCAATACTTCTGGAAAGGTGCGGCTTGCTCACGCGTAGATTTCGACCAGGTCACCCACCTCTTTAACACAGAATGAACTCGAGTCTTCAATCATGCTATCCAAACCGCCAGCGTCCCACCCCGATGTGCCATCCACAAGACAGGGATTTGCGTTAACCTTGCTCACCCACACAAGGAACCCGTCCCAACTAGCGCGAGCTCTCTACCTTTCCCCTGAAACAGTTCCTCATGCAATGTTATCTGGCGATGAGGCCGAATCTATCGGCGAAGGACTGGGAATTGAACGGGTGGACCCTTCATACTTCTTCACTGAGCAGCGTTGGAAGGAACATCGACGCGGGCTTGGGCTCCCTGACGAACCTTACCCTCCTGGTCAAATCCCGGGCAAAGACGAGGCTTGGGAATCATTGGATCAGATGCCGGTGGGCACCGTCGGGGCCGTCGCATTGGATTGCCGTGGGTGCATAGGTTCCGTCACGTCTACGGGCGGGAAAACGAACAAGATGGTGGGGCGCATCGGTGATACCCCACAAATGGGGTCTGGCTTCTGGGCGGAAGAATGGAAAGAGGAACGACTTCTCAAGAAAGTTTTGAACAAACTCCGTGGCCGAGGTCAAACGCGCACGATTGGAGTGTCTGGGACAGGCGACGGTGATGTAAACCCTCTTTTACATTCACCGTTCTGCGTTCGTGACCGAGGAGCCCATGACTTAGTATTTCATTCGGTTGGCAACATGTTCCACGATCGCCCGACGCATAAAATTCAAAGGGGAATCGGCCAAAGCGGCATCCAAGGCCTGCGTGGAGGATTTGCGGAGAAATGGTGGCATGGGCGGGGTCATCGTACTCGACGAAAGCGGCAACTGTGAGTCCTTTCCCTCTTCATTTCTTGATTCTTTGGATACGATGTTCGCAGATGAAATGCCCTTGAATTGCGAGGGAATGTACAGGGGTGTAATAAAAGAGGACGGCGAAGCTAAAGTGGCTATATTTCACGATGAGGTCCTCGCCTGATTTTCGATGACTTGGCCACGGAGCCTTCCCTCCCGCTCCCTGGCGGTGCAACTACCAACTTCTACCGACCACCTTTTCGACCGTGTAAACATCGAGGTGATGTCTTCCCTTCAAATGCTGTATACGACGGGGAAAATGACCTAGTGCTCGCAATAAACACAACACCCATTCTCTCGCCTTTGTTCAGATCCCTTCATCACAACGTGCCTTCCGTTGATGACCGTCTGTCCCACGTTGTCGGTGGCCTCAAACCATTTCAAACCATTTACCTCCGTAGAAGCCAAATGTCCGCCGCGCAGCGTCATGACTAAATGGAAATCGGATTGTATTTCCTCAGTGACCCGCCCCCTCACAGGCCCACTAACCGCGAGATCGTTGACTACAGAGCCACACTGCCCAGTGATGCTTCGCTATCATGTTGTCTCCCTAGCTGCTGACGAGCCGAATTAAACCCTAATATCTCGGATAACGTCAAGGAACATGCCCGTGAGATGCTAGACGCTGAAGGTTCAGCTCGGGCAAGCGTCGAAGACCATCACGCAGTGTCGGAAACCACATCTCCCATACCGGGTGTAGAGGAGTGGCGTCTGGCACTGTACTAAACGCGTCCTCGTTGGCTGCGAGGCCGCCATAGCCAGTGAGTCAATCCGTCACGAGGATCATCAGAAGGATGGATAGCTTATGATGGGGATTTAGATAGTAACGTGTCTTCATAGGGGAAAGAATGGGTAAATGAGATTCTGTGAACGATGAAACACTTTAATTACGCTAAGGATAAGTTACACGCAATTGTATCCATTGCGCTCTTGTACAAATGTTGACCCTCATCTTGACGGCTCTGCACATGGATGAGCGTTATCCACAGCCGACCTGCTTCGGAAGTATTGCTTTGTTGCACAGGTCGCATCGCCAAATCCTCACGGCAAAAATGTGTTGCGTATCGGATCAGCATAGGTACCGAGGTTGAGATACTCATTAACCTTTACGGAATCTTGCCACATGATTGGGCTTTGCGGTGTTACTGCCGTCGCCCTTCACTTGGACGTCAGGAGGCTGTTGGCAGCACAACAGCGCTCCCCCCCTGAGTCTGAGTTACAATAGTTGGATACGTAGCGGCAACAGAGGTCATCGCCCTGCCGTAATCGACAAGACTCAACAACCTCGTTGCAGTGAGGAACCATCAAAAGCATAGAGCGCGCGTATGTTCTGTCTTTCCCTGATTGGATCCTCAGTGAGAGGGACATTCCACGTGATAACGGTCCCATGATGTAATGCCAATCAGTCGTGCTGCTTTGGAGATGGCGGTGGCTTGAATCTGAGGCGCAAAGACACACCTGCCCCATGCCACTCGTCCCAGACTGGCTGAAATCGGACGGGCTGAAGGCCCGCTCGTGCTCGGGCAGTATCGGGCGTCGTTTGGCGGGATAGGACAGCCAACACTCGAGGCAGTCGTTATCACAACAAGGTTTCGTTGGACTCACCGGGCTTTACGTCTTACTCTGAGTCTTGGAATGATCCCAATTTCCATCTGAAAAGGCCTTGGTGCTCTCCAACGAAAGTTAGCCAGGGGTGTCGATCATTCAGTTGGTCCTCGATTGGTGCGATCTCCAATCCCGCGTACACTGGTTGTCGCTGGACGGATTGTGCACAGAACGTGGATCATTTGCCATCAGAAAGAGCGGGCAGAGTCCCACCATGGCGGTGCGCAGAAGGCGGAGGATGAAGGTTCGATAAAGTAACATCTCACCAGACTCAATCGAACAACAAAACGTGTTAGGATTGGAGGGTCGAAGAGACGGAAGCAGATAGAAGGCATCAGCAAAGCTCAGCGTTATAAGCCTCAATACGTACGTTGAACCGAAGGCGGTGAAAGATCCCAAGGGATCCCGCATCGACCTGTCCTGTGTTGCATATTTTGGGGATAACCCGTTATGTGTGATGGACTCACCGTTTCCGAAGTTCACGGAGTATCACAAATGAGAAGGAGTACAGCTTCACCAAGTCGCGGACCGTCGGGCCGCCGGAAGGCTCACCAAAATCCTCCCTGGTACGGCGGGTTACCCCATTTACGAGATTCTCCCACAGGTCCTGAATCACTATGTGTTGTGGAGGTCAGAAAGATATACTGCGATCCAAATACAGTCGAACTCCACCGGGCAAAGAAAACGCGCGCGCACAGCGCAGCCGGTCCGCCTGGCGTCTTGTCAGGGGATTGGTTCGCATGGTCACGTAGGGAGCGGGCGATCTGCGTGGACTCGCAAACAATTGGGCCGTGTCCATCGTCGAGTGGCGGGCCTGAAAATCGCATGTGTAAGGATACGCGTTGACGGCGAGTTCAAGGGCGACTGAACCCGCGAAGAGTATGGTCTCCGGACGAGGTAAGGTGTCCCGCGTGTGCCCGAGCCTGAGCCCGTTAACGCCTTGAACCTTGGGAACAATGTGATTGATGGGTTCGCGTTTTCCAGAAACCAAGTACGAGTGAGCACGTGGGCGACTTGACCACCTCCGCCAGAGGACGGAGCCCACCCCGGATCCACGACGAGCAGTCGAAAAGGCTGTGTCCGAGATTGATGGTCACTAACCAGCTTAGTTCCTGGCCCGATGTGGCTCTAGCGCGGGCTGCCTCGAGGGATAATCGATTAATCGCATTCCCATCGACCGTCACCCGCCCTGCTTTATATACAGCATTCACCCAGGTCAGGTCTGTGAGCATCTTCCATCCCGATGTTTTCATCACCCCTTTTTTCGCTAACCGATATCCAAGCCGATATTCTAGGTTCCTCTTCCCCTCCTTCCCCCCTTTCGCTCCAGTCTCCTCAACCACCCCAGATCTCCCCCTTGCTTGTTCACAGCCCGGAAGTGGATTCCTTTTGGCACGAACCACTCTCCGGCCCCAACGACCTCCTACCCAAGCCTGAACTTGAAGGAGTTCCCCCGTACTTTCTGGACGGTGGATTTGGCGATTTCCTTGATGTGAGTCCAGATCGCCGCTTCGGATAAGCACTGGTTGACCCCACCTACTACCAGGTATACGATTCTCACACTCCTTCAACCGTTGACCTGTTTTCACCCTACTACCCCGCGATAAGCGAAGTTGACGATGGAAGCACCTCCTCGCTCTCGGCTTCGTCGATCATGTTGGCGCCGGTGAGTACGTAGTTCGTCCGGTCGATGCCGGTGCGAACTTGCCTTCGATTTTTTCTAGGTCATTTGGCCGACCTGTATTTGTGGATGTGGTGGTGGCCCTTGCATCCGTCAGCGGCAATATCGTCGTCCTAAGGGCGACGCGTTAGAAGATGCTCGCTTAGGCGAGCTGATCACTTTCAAGGTCCACGGGCAATGTGGCATGTCACTAAGGAGCGCCCTGCGCGGCGTGTATAGTGGCCTTGCTGGCAGGGATGATCCCATGTTCGTCGGAAGCAGGACCTCGATTTCCATCAGGATAGAGGTGCGAACCTGGTCCCACACGGGTGGAAAGTGATGTTAACAGTGTTCTAACAGTGGCCCGATTGCCAACCGTGGGCCCAGCAGGTTTGTCCAACTGCTCATCTTCTGGACCCTGGTCTGACCATCAGTACAGATGAGAACGAAGGATTGGAGGCGCAAACCATCCCCGATTACCAAAGCCAAACTGGCAACGGAAGTCGCTAAGAAAATCGATCGTTTCTTGAAGGTAAGTACATCATGCCTGTAATCAATTGACGCCTGAGGAAAGACGGTTCCCTATTTTCAGGATATGCGCCGCAATTCTCGAGGCTCCCAGTGGAGTCCGCTTTCCCCTGGCCTTGTGGACATCGATCGTCTCGCCCTGGTCGCCTTGGAACACGTATCGATGGCGTCCTGGCAGCCCCACTTTCGCCTAGTTTAATCCCCCCCCCCTCGCATTTTCCATGTAGATTCACCGCATAGCATCATCTAGATCTTCCCCCGGTAGGTATACACTGGTAGGTATACGCTCCCTCATTGTACTTCCCTTATATTTCCATGCCAGCCACCGGTTCATCACAACAGATAATTTTTAAACCCAGGTAGTCGCTTCCGTTCGTATCGGCGTTCGTGGACTTTTGCTCTTGTATGTAGGATTTTCCAGAAGTGTACAACCAATGTGTACGATACTGTATGTACTCGTCTCTGCCCCAGGAGTCCGTTGTTTTTACGTTATAGAACGGCTTTGATGTGGGGCGGCATTTCGCTTTTGACACGCGACCACATGAAACTTGGCCGTCTGAACAATCTCGTCACCGTGACTGACTGTAACCTTAGAACGCCCAGTGGTGTCACCACATAAAGTCACATCCAAGACCGGCGTGCTCTCTTATCTGCGCGGGAAATTAGATCCGGTGCTGCGTGTATGCCTCGCAACCTTAGGATCTTCCGGGAACCAAATGAAGATCTGATACCTGACGAACGAACGCGATAGCGCTCATTCCATTAGGAATGGTTGGGGCCCCCTGGGAGAGTCCGATGTGACCGCGTTTCACCAAATCCTTTCATTCGTTGACGTCGACTGGTATCGTCCTTTGGTCTTTGACTGCGATACTTGTTGAGAGGCGTAAAATCCACGCCTCACCTTAGGCGGACCCCTTAGAACGCCCAAACCTCATTCCCAGCGCGAACTAGCGTTTTGTTCTGGCCTGGAAACGCACTTACGACTTGCTGAGGGACTTCCTATGGATACCTGTCGACCTTCCAATGTCTGACGTTTGTCGGAATGTCATGGGTGGCTCGAGTACCCCGCCTGGCCGAGATGTTCTCTGGGTTCCTCGTACTGATACCACGACGCATGTCTAGTTATAAGAACCAAAGGAGGTGGAGTTCGGGAATCCACCACCACCTCCTCAGCCAGTATTCCAAGACCACCCCCGAACACTCTACACGGACATGACGGATCACAAGAAAGACCAAGAGTTTGCAACCGCGGTTTACCACCGCTTGTTGGCCAATATTACCACACACGTATTAGACCCTCAGGTTGTGCGTGGTTGGCACCGCGCGATGTTCCCTTCGAGCCTGACCGTTTGTCAACAGAAATTTCCCTCTGGTACCTGCATTCCTCAGCGCACCTACTGCCAGGGAGCCGCAATCCCGGAAGGCGCGGCCGGCCAGAGGATCATGTTTGCGATGGCCGATGGCATGTGCTTCCCAGCAGAACTTGCACTTGCTGGCCAGTGCGACCTTTTGGTAGACGGGGGTGGCGTAGTCTTCAATGAGCCGAACCACACCATCAACCTACGAATCGAGGTATTTGGTCTCCTCGTCACCACCAAGCCATCGCTCATCCCATATTTACGTTCACAGTGGCCGGGGTACAACGGATGGGGAGCGCAAGTAAGTGTCATGTATCCTAGATGAACGGATCGATTAAACTGCTTCCCAGATCAGAATCGTGAACTACCAGGAGCAACCAAAAGGGATTACTCGTGCGAAGTTGGTGACGGAGATCGCTAAGCAGTTTGAGAAGTTCATCGAGGTCCGTGCCCCTCTCCACTCGAGCTCTGCACGACGTACAGACCATATGTCCAGAAAATGAAAACAGCCCCTATCGAGCTGACCTTCGCGGACTACAAAGTAGGCTTGGAAGGTATCGAACTCCGTCACATCCACATCGCTTCATTGGAACAAGTGTCGCGTGGTTCGTGGCAACCTCGTTTCATTTACAGCGGCCCGTAACTTGGTCCCCTCACTCCTGTATCCTGTCCCCCCTTGTTTCTACTTTCCCCACATTACACAGTGTCGTGCGATCAGATTATTTATGTCCGAGTATGGTCGAGTCCGAATCGAGTTTTTCTTGTCTTTGACGCTTCGGATGGCGTGTGGCACCGCGTGAGTAAAGCGTGTTTGAGAATAATGGTACCTGGGGGGGCACTGCTGTACGGTCGAGACCATTGCTCGGGGTTCTTACTCCCGTCACAAGGTGGCCGAGACGGGGGTATGCAGGGTTCATTCTGTCCGCACAGCCACTCGGATGCAAGCGATCATTTGTTCCTCGCGACAACCACCCCGACGCTCGGCGGGTCAATGCTCTCGGGTTCTGCACCCTGCGAGGAGCTATTCGAACTGCCCACCGATGCGAGGGTACGAGCGCCGTAGGCGGCTAGCTCGACCTCATTCATGACCACGCCACTGATGGTAAACGCTGCGAAAACGAATTCTACACCAACGTCCGCTCGATCAATTAAAGCGGCGAGAGGTGTTACCGATTCGAGATCCGATACTACCGTCCATTTCCGTATGATCCAATGCACGATTCACACTTCGTCTACCGCGTTCTCGCCTTGGATGAACGGTGGATCTAGGGTCGTTGTAATTGGTCGAAGGTGGGATTGGAATCCCCCCAGAAAAACACACCATCCTTTCGGACATGTTGACCGACGACTTTACCGAAGCCGTTTATCAACGCTTACTCCACAACATCGCCTCGGAGGGGTGGCATACTAACCGCGATGTGGTTAGTCTTTCTCCGCAATCGTTCCCCACTCACTCATTTCGATAGTACGTTCCCCGGGGGTGCTACCTCCCTTCACGAGGACCTTCAATGCGAGAGAGCGGTGATCCAGAATTGACCTTTTTTTTGTATGATGGGTGGCTCCTTCATCACCGCATTGGACGCCCTCAGAGAGCGCTCCGCTGACCCTGCTCAGCGGGGCGAGACAGTGTTTCATGGATGCATTTCCGGGGGTTGAACATATCTATAGTGGCCGGGCTACAAACCCTGGACGGATCAGGTAACACCGCAGTGAAAATTTCTTGATATCGTGACTTATTCCTGCACAGATACGAACCTTGGACTGGCGCGGGCCCCCTGGTGGGATCACACGTTGCAAACCTGCAGTAGAGATTGCAAAACATCTGGGGGAGTTTCAAGTAAGTCGAACCCAACACAACGATTTCTCGAATCTCATGACTTGATGCTAGCGGTGTCACTCAATGCCTAGGCAATACAGTGACGAGCGGTATTCAAGGTGGTATCCAACTTAAGAACATCGTGGTTGTGGCACTAGGGCGCGTCGCCCCGGGCTCGTGGCAACCCCACCTGATGTATAGACCATCTCCGTCACCGGCGTAATTATAGGGCCGTAGTTATTTAGTTATTTATTTTCTTCGTTTTCGGCAGACCCCACCTATTTGTTTCGAATCTACTTCTAACAGCTTCACCACACTTTATACGCGTGGCGATCGGCGCCAGATTCATTTGTGGGAAACTGGCCTCTAGTATTTACGCTTCGACCTCCAACTCGTCCCAAACAAAATTTCAGGGCCAAAGTTCGCCGGGGTTTCTACATCCGGTCCGTCTGCCCCACCCGGCACCCATGCCTATACCTCGAGACTAATCAGCGCTTCCTCCAATGCAGTTAGTACCTTCGATCCGATAGCTTCGGACGCAAGGACCTTTGGCATCGCCACAGTGTTCATAAGTGGCGAGAAGAAAGACATCGTAGCTCTCGCATCTCACAATGTTTCTAAGGGTTGTATAACGGCTGTAGGCGACGCCGGGGTCTCCGGGGCAACGGATCCGGGAAACGGAGACAGGTATGGACCTAGATAACGGTGAATTCGACTTGTGGATTCGTCGTTTCCCGAGCCCGGATCGTCAACTTCCATATCTAACGAGTCAATACCAATCTTCAAAGCGCGCGGCTACCTGTTGACAGCGTTGATTCTTCACACGCTTTCACCAAGGGGAGAGGTCCAGGTGACCTACTTCAAACTCTTTCTTGCATCCCAACCCCAATGCAAAAATATCTGCGAGTTTCGTCGTGGCGAGATAAAAGTCGCCCCGGCACTCCCTCGTATCATCAACCTCCCCCGGTTTTCACTTATGGCCCAGCTCACCCAGACCACCATCCCCCCCTACATCGTGATGAACACGAACGTCTCACTGTGCTGCAATAGCTACTGTGGTGTACTTCTCCCGTTTGTCGCGAACGGCTCGTACAATAATCCCAGGGGCGGCGGGAAGACTCTCGTCACTTTCCGGCTGGCTGGCTTCCCCACGTGCGGCATCCCTGTCGCCAGGGTTCTGCGCGGCGACCTCGAAGGTCTCAACGAACGGGATGCACTTGCAGAATTGAACCCGAATTCGGGTTCGATGCGCTTGCGCATCGAGGTTAGTAATCCTTCTCCCGTCAGGTCCTCCCTAGTATAACACAAACTGACTTATATCAAAAGCTGCCAGGATACGATAAATTCTCTGCGAAAGTCAGCACAAACAGAGCCCCTGTATGCAGTACTTTCGATCGACTCACCCTCGTCAATCTAGATAAATACTCCGTACACCAAGTTGAAAATCGAGGACTTGGTGCGCAGAGTGTGCGATCAGGTTAAGACATTCATCGTAAGTCCGCCCATGTCTGCCTCGAGCCCTCGTTGGTAACCTCTCGAAGGAAAAGGCCGAGGGCAACAGTGATGCAGCCCCGGAGTTGATCGTTGGAGAGGGCGGGGTTGTGGCCAAAAGACTTGTGTTGGTTGCATTGAAACGCACCAGCGCCGGGAGCTGGGCGCCATGCATGCGCCTCGTTAATGGCCAAGAGTAAGTGCCCCATATGAGTTCTCGCTGGTTGGGGCGATTCGTCAGCTGACCGTTTTTGTAGCGTCGTTTGATCCGTGTGGTTGTACTAGTAGTGTTTTTACAATGTATGTGACTGCGAAAAATTTATGTGTTTGAGTGCCAGAGCAAAGGAGAGTGTCACATAAATGCATCCGGCACGATTAGAGACTTCTCCAGAGGATTCGCCTTCATAAAATCGACGCAGCCAGGGTCATCCACGCACCGGTTGTCCGCGAATGAGCAGATAAGCGCGGCGCTGTCTCGGGCCGGGAATGCGCATTCAAATAGAGCCCGGAAGCGAATGGGGTCCGTCTGAGTTTGGTGCCCGGTGGGGCACTGGCGTTGACGCTCGTTCGAGGGAAGTCGGTGGGGCCGAAGAACCTCATTACCGATGTTCGGGAAATACAGTGTTTCGGGTCGTGATTGGACGTGACGCGTCGTGGTCGTGCTGCTCCTCCCTGTGTGTTTACTGGCCATTTTCCAGAATATTGGTATAACTGTGCGGGGACACCGGGTTGATTGCCCATGTTGATCGGACCCAGGCGCAAATACCAGTCCAACCGTCGGACTCGAGCTCATGCGCCTCGTCACCTGAACGTGATGATTCCAGCGATTGCATAAACGGAAAGACGATAGTGCACGGTAGGTCACCCATACTAGCGTTGGACATCGGGGTGGTCCTAGGTGAATCGCGGGGTGCCCACAGCAAGCCGGGCACACACATCGGGAAGGTTGGCACCAGGCTGGTAGGATACGGAAGGACAAGGCGCTTGTCTCCCTCCATTCCTGATGGTTACGCGGGTTCATACCACAAAAAATTAGAGTTTTGCAGATCACCCCGTGAAGGAAGGTACAGTACTTCAAGTTGGCTGGTGAATAAGCTTAAGCATGAATGTCCGACGAGAGGGGTAATTACGGTACTGGGATTAGGAACCACGGGCTAGATTTACCTCACTTCCTGTACCCCAGCCGTGTTATCGCCGGCTTGTACGAGAGATGGGACCGTGAGGTGGATATTCCCGGAGAATGGTCCCGCGATCTCAAACACTCGCAGCGCGTCTTTGTTGCAGAAACATCCATGTGCTGGATCGTCCCTGTATGTCATTTTTGTTGATGAAAGAATGACATAGGGAGCGAGATTTATGAAAGGTCGTGATGTTAACCGTCAATATAACGAGAGCACGTGGGCACTTACGGCTTCATTTTACGAACCTTGATAACGAGGCCAAAAATGCAGACAGCCAATCCTGTGACGCCGCTCTCGGCTACACAGGAGCATAGACTGGTTGACTATCTGGAAGAGCAGTTTCTAGAACTGACGAGAGGGTACAAGAAAAGGTAAATCCCACGCGACTCACATTGATCCCCACGCGAGCTGATGCACTCTCTTTGCCTTTCTGGAAGGATTGGTCGCACCCTTCAAGTAAACTAACGACACTTTTGGCATATCTTGAAGTTTCACACCACCTCCTAAACTTAATCCTCCAAATACCCCCCATCAACCTATCGGCCTCTCTGAGGAGCACACTGCTTCTACGGCTCACCAGAGAGATACTCAACAGTGTCCCAGGCTATGCCTGTGAGTCAGTGTGCAGTTTTTATGGTCATAAAATTTCATTTTATTCCATTCAAGTCTCCTTATCCTCCATTCGTTGTATTGTTACTCTTTCTTATTTTACGACTTATCATTTCCTCATGACCCTTACAATGCTTACGATCTTTCAGAATCACACACAAAGAAAGGAAACACGAGTTGATTTGGATGACTACTGGCACATTGGTTATACTAATCATTGTGCGGGTACCAGTGTCTAAAGAGGACCACTCCCTTCTCCCATTCCTCCTAAAGCTTCACTGAAGATCCTATTGCCTGTCTCCTGGTCAAGCGGTATCACCAGCAGGATCTGCCAAGACTGACCCACCTGGTGAAGTTCCAACTGCGACTGATTGATCCCTGCCCTCAATTCCGGCATCATGTTGGGACTGAGAAGGCTGGGGTAAAACCCAATTGACTGAATCAGAGAGTCCCTTTGTTCTGGACTTGGAACCCGACTCACTTCCTGAGTCTCCAACTCTTCCAGTTCTGGCGATTTGATGGAACTTCCGACGGAGCTGCTGTTGGTGTCGAGGCAGGAAATGTTCTTTCCAGGTGTGTGTGTGCTTGAGAACCTATAAATAGATGGTGAGTTGACAACAACAAAGATTGTGTTTCACTCAGGCTAAGGTAGTCTGATGTCTGACTGACTAGCACTAGTGAGTTCGTGAAGATTGTCTGAGCGGATCAGATCTTCAGGGGATCTAGCAAGATAATCTAGGTCAATCTCTACAATCCTGTGGGGTTAGTTTGTTTAGGGAAACACTGAAGAAGGATGGTATCTGTTAGTGATAGTTTGGTAGGTTTCTGGAAATAGGTTTCAATCCTGAGAAGGGTTTCCCTTTCTAGACTGCTGGTTGACTGACTTGAAGCTGACACTTGACTGACTTGAGGCTGACCCTTGACTGGCTTGACACTTGACAGGCTTGACTGACTTGATACTTGACTGACTTGAGGCTGACACTTAAGGTTCATGGATAGAGATGGATTGAGAATGGGTGTCTGATTGCTTTCTCAGATTCCACTCAGGCTTAGAGGTAGAGGTTGAGACTGCTAGGTATCTTCTGACAGAAGCTGGTGCTGTGGTTCTTAGGAAATAATCCTCTTCAGAAGGGCTGGATACCTTGCAGAAGGGGGGGACTTCTTCAGAAGGACTGGCTACCTTGCAGAAGGGAGGGGCTGCTCTCAGAAGGACTGGTTACCTTGCAGAAGAGGGGGGGGGGTTCTCCCTGACTCTGGCCTGAGGGGTCTGGTATTTATACTATTCTACATGGGGCTGTGCAAATTGTTCTATCTTGTTCTATGGCATTCCACTGACTCATTGTCAGGGCCACTCCACCCTACTCTCAGTAACCTGTCAGCGCCGTCCGACGGCCTGCTAGTTCCGAACTAGAGGTCGTTTTACCGGTAGGTTGTTCCTTATCCACGTAGGACGAGTTGAACGGG
>Ga0307517_10006871_pt1 | contig 16734 bp, 17 predicted proteins | sample 23_EM_MG_FD_194515 | JGI IMG/M metagenome (GOLD analysis project Ga0307517, IMG submission 194515) | Populus trichocarpa ectomycorrhiza microbial communities from riparian zone in the Pacific Northwest, United States - 23_EM | ecosystem: Host-associated > Plants > Roots > Unclassified | place... | reverse complement strand
GTGCCCCAGACGCTTATCTCTCTCTTATCTCATTTGTTTGGCTGCGGCACGTGAGTCACATGACCGAATTTTTTTTGGTTCGGTTTTCACGAACATATGCAAACGGCTGTATAGTTTACATATTCAGATGTATAATATCTAGATAGAAATAGGGTTAGGGTTAGGATCCTGAAAAGGCAAAAAAGAAGCCTGCCCAGCCAGAGTGGCCGAAGCAGGACAGGAAAATATTGAGACGGTGCATGAGCCTAAGCCCATACAAGCCGCAGACACCCTCTGTGGACAAGGTCGCCGTGCTATGAAGGATCTCCACGGCCCACAAACCCAGGTAGTTGAAGGGGCTTATGCCATCAAGGTAAGTATGAGTTGTCGAAATAGTTGCCTCTGGCTTTTATACTGAGGTAGAAGCGCACGGACCACTGTATCAGTATGTACATATCACGTGTTGAACTTGCGCGCTAGCGCCCAAAACAGGTACTCCGCTTGACTCACTGAGTCCTGACCCGCCGCACATCTCTGTGCTTGACATCCAACTATATAAGGGATTCTCCATTCTTGCTGACTATCTCTCCTGGTCACATTCTTGCCACGTACAGGAGGGCTGATAAAACTTCTCCAAAATGCGAAACTCGTACTTAACATCTCCAGACTTGCTCCAAGCCCAACCGATAATCTCAGCTGGCAATGCCGATGTTATTTGACTCCCACAAACGACAAATGTTACACGTTTGATTGGCGGAGTTTTGGGTCTCTTGACATACATATTCTCTGTCGATACGCAAATTTTTCACTATCTGGACTGGCTTCCCACTTGGACAGCTCTTTATTAAACCCGGTCTCCTGGTTTGACGCTTTGACTTTGATCCTTAAATTTTTCTAACGTTTGATGTTAAATTTTTCCAGGATGTACAATATGCGTCCTGAGTTGCCTCGCCGGCAGTGGATATCCCCAGATGTCTTTACAAAAGCTAAAAGTCTACTCTTGGCCCATCTTCCCCAAAGCATTCTCTCAGCTCTTGCCGTGTTTTATCTGTCATTCGGAGATTCTCCGGGAATCTAAGTGCGACAGCTGTGGGAACACAGCCGTGTTGTGTGAGCTACATTCCCCACATATTTGGGCCCATTTACTTAGGCTGCCTCCGTGAACACTGATCCCGATACATCGTACAGGATGGTACGAGCTTGCAGCCAATATTGATGAGGATTAGAGTCGATAGCGATTCTGCATTCTAAGAAAACGAAGATGTCCCAAGGCGGCTAAATACTATCCAGAGTTCATGTTTACTACGGCACCTTGCTCAAGTTGCAAAATGCGAACTGTGTTTTGTCGTTCGAACGTAGTTTGAACCACGAGCTTTCCCTGATCCTGGTTCTCTTTCTTGCATTTAGCTGACACACATCGCACATGAATGTTAACCTCGCGTCTTCGGCCGCAATATTGGATAGAAAAGAAGAAAAGGTGGTCTATTCTTTCGTGTGTTGGTACGCCTTTACTGATGTTTCGTCTCCATTTATGCGTAGCATTATGTCAACCTAGTAGAACGCCTCTACTCTTGATGGAGGAGCTCGCGTTTTCGGGCCTCGGCTGCTTGTCTGACCCATGCTTGCGACACCAAAGTTCTCAAATAACATGCTAGTATGTGTTTCCCATGGCCAGAGATTGCTACATGACAGAATACATGATCCTGAATTGTTGAATTGGCCGCCCCCACAGTGAATCTGCGACATGCCCAAATGCCGGGCAAATTTAGCAACAAGGAAAAACGATCAGAAGCATACTTTAAACCCCCTAACTAAGGAGGAGGATGATCCATCAAGTATAGGTAATTAACCGTCGTTCATCCATTCTAGAAACCACTGCTTGATCTCATTCGAGCAAAATAGCCACTAGGCTGACGTTGGGTTCCCTGATCCTTTATCGTACCAAGATTAGGACTTCGGAGCCATTTGCCTTGGGTTTTCCTCGGCCATCCGCATCCATGATCCGACCTTCGTCTTGTTTTTTTCAAAGTTGGTATGTATCTTCCATCGGAAAGCGACGACATAAAAAGCCCTTAACCCACGGCATACATGGCGTAATATCCCATTCATTGAGAGGATCACCGATAAGGCTGTCGGAACTACATACATGATACTCCAAGGTGTCAATCATCCGCTCATCGGTTGGGCCTGCCAATCTCTTCTTTTTTTCCCCCTTGGGCCCCAAAGCAAACGCAAGGCGATGTCAGTTGTCATTGCAGCTATATTCCACTCAGCCGACTACACGAATAGAAACCATTAGAATCTGCTTTCGACATTCGCCATGACGTTTCCGCGGTTGGCGGGGGGATGTCATTGTTTGGAGCCAATCTACCTGTTTTGAATACGACATGCAGCACCGGGCCTCGTTTGAGTGTTGGCCAATCTTACGACCACACAATTTCATTTCGCGTCCGCTGGCATGTCATCTCGATGTCTCGGAGTATTCTAAAAGAACTATGGCGTTTACCGATGTTGGACGTCTGTCCATTCGCATTTAAATTTCACCCTCATCACCAAGAACAACCTTTTCAGATACCAACAATCAACCCTACAGGGGTCTAACCGTCTAAGACAAAAACATTCAGTTCATCTATCCTACCTTTATATGAATGGGCGCATCCGAATATCTGGTCCTGGGAATACCTTTGAGGCAGGTGTACCAGAAAGGCATCGATCGATTTCGATAGTCACAATAAAATCCACCGACGCTAAATGTCGAATTGGGGTAAGTCCGTGAATGAGCATTACATATTTCCCACTCATGACACCAGCTCTGGTTTGTGGGGACTCAATGCGCCTTTGCACACCTTAATGGAGGGTCAGTCAATAGTAATCGGGTGCCATGAACATCGATTATGAAAACAATATCGACAAAGTGAGCACGAGAACAGTGCTATGAGGGTGTCGCAAGCAAGAACAACCAAACGACATGCTACCTGTCTGATCATATTTGGTTCCCCAGTTGCAAGTCCTCGCAAGCTGCCCGGGGTCGGTCGTAGCCCAGAAATTTGTATTACTAGCTCGTAAATGATAACCCCATGATTGGCTACCTACCAGAAATCCCATCCTTTTTTCACCTGAATTCGTATGTCGAAGTCTTCTTTACAGACATACTTCGGAAGATTCGTTGAATTGGAAGACCTGTTGCTGGAAGAGGGTGGTGAATTGTGTGTTCAGGCTGTTTACCTGAGAGGGGGGTGAATATTAATAAGAGAGTAAGACGGAGCGAGTCTCTGCCTTCCACTCCATTGAAATTAAGGATGTAGTATCCGATTCCTTATGGCAAACCCCCGACTTTGCCTTATCTGGCAAAGAGGAAAATAATTTATCCGAAGTACCGATGCTTCAACCTTGGAGAAAACCAACGGCCGTGCTTTTCAACGCCCGGCCTAAACGCTGGCGCTTTAATTATTGAATTTCGGGTTGTATGAGCAAGCGGTTACGGGGAACTTCGTAGCAAACGAATACTAGAATAGAAAGACTTATATATGTAGGTAACATTCATACCAAGCATGCATACCATTAAGCGAGCAATGCTAGGCAAATTCCAATATCAATGGAGACACTGCCGTAGATCAATCACAACGGTGCGCCACACAAATTCAAGTTCGATCAATTCTGAACAGCATTCCAAATTGAGCCACCACCCACAAACCACCCTGAAGATCAAACTATCTATTGTTACAAAATATGTACCGGTAGACGTTAGGTGGTGGGTAGAATACTACGAAATAAAATGACAGACCTATAAAGTACCGGCGACTGGATATACTACATCGATTACACTATATGGTGTATGTATGTATGGGATACATGTGAAAGATATGTCCGAACGTGAATTGATGGATATGAATTTAAGAATAAATCCAGGCAAATCAGATGGGTACTTGCGGAATGACGGAGGAGACAGGGCAGAAGAGCGAGAACAGCAAGGTCGACCAAGGGCGACGCATACAAGTGATCAAAGGAGAGATGAATGTTGAATGTTGAAAGATGAGAGCGAATGTTGAAAGGTGAGACAGCATTGTCGTGGTATGTATAAACCCTCAGTCCCGATGGAGTGGAAGGACGTTCTGTGTTCTATAGCCACATAGGGTTGCTTTCGGGTAACGTTCTCTCCTTCTCCCTCGTCAACGGCATATGGTCGTCCATTCGCAAACCCTCCATCTTCGTCAGGGGACTCGATATACCGACAGAGCCCTTCCCATGCCTCCGTCCCAGTAAAGTTGCATTATGCATATCTAGCTCAAAGGGACTATGCCCTTTTGACCGGCCCTTCGTCCGTGGTTTGCCTGTAGACATTGGGGTTGTCGCGCCCCCACCACCAGCACCGCTGGTGCCCGCACCCGCGGCTGCGATATTTCTTCCTTGTCGCTGGCCTTGGTCTCTCGGGCCAGCCCGACCATCCATTACCGAGTAGTGTGCCAGGTGCGCCTGTTGGCCACCCACTGAAGGGTTTTGTATATGTTGATGAGGCTGATAATGCATGCGGTGCCGGTCGTTCTGTGCTTCCAGTTCACTATCATCGTCCTCATCTTCTTCAAGCACTTCCTCATCCTCATCTTCCTCATTCAGCCTGTTTAAGAAACCCCGCGCACCCGCACCGCCGCGACCATTATATCTCCGACGCCTTGCGCCTTCTTCTTCCATGCGATGAACTGCGTATGTGATTTCAAAGGCCTCTTTGAGCGTAGCGAGGCCCGGGCTTCGACCCTCATGACTTCGGCCGCCCCTGGCAGCGGAGAGGAGAGGGGAGTCGAGCGGGGCTCCGTAGAATGGCTCTGAGAGGTTTCCGTAGGCGAATGGTGTGGGAGGAGGAGGAGGCGCGGGTGCTGCGGTACACCAAGGATGAGCGAGAAATTCGTCGATCTTATAACGTTGTGCAGGGTCCACACAGAGTAGGTGTGAGATGAGATCCTTGGCTGCAAGTAGATTAGAAAAGAAGGGATAAAGCGGAATAAGACGTACCAGAAGGATTGATATCATCCCACCAGGGACTGAGGAAAGTATAGTAACCTCGCGCAACCTTTTCGGTAAGGGCGTTTATGCTTTCGTCATAGAAAGGAGGGAAACCACATAAAAGAGTGTAAAGGACGCATCCCAATGCCCACATGTCGACGCTTTTGGAATATCGTTCGTCCTTGACAATTTCAGGTGCCGTGTAACCAACTGTTCCGCAGGGTGTCATAGTCTCTTCGTTCCAGACGACTTTACTGAGACCAAAATCAGCGATTTTAACGCGGCCGATGCCACCACCGCCAACACCAGGTATGAATTCGCCCTCATCCTCCTTTTCGTCATCATAAGGACGACGGACAGGGTTTTTGGATGGGATGATGGGGATGCGTTGAAAAAGTAGGTTTTCGGGTTTAATGTCTCGATGGACAACACCTTGTTCTTCGTGGAGATATCGGACACCATTAGCGACCTGGAGAATAACGTGGCGCGCAAGGTTCTCGCTGAAGTAGGTAAGCTTTACGATCTGGTGAAAGAGTTCTCCACCTTCCATCACTATGACGTAGGTAAGAAAAGGGGCAGAAAATTGTGGAGCGAAGACTAACACTCCATGACGAGGTAATAGTAATCATTTGATTCGGAAAAGGAATAAAGTTTGACGATCGAAGGATGGGAAGTTGCACGCATGATTTGGACCTCTGGAACGAGAATTAGGAGGTGATGTGAAGATAAAAGGATAGGACGGACCTTTGAGGATATTTGCTCTCTGAGGGAGATGAATCGAGTCAGAATAAGGTAGGTTAACCGACAGGCGGGGTTAAAATAAACAGCACCTCTGTAACGCGCGGCTTTTTCTTGAACTTGGGGTTCAAATGCTTATCACCCGCCTGGATATGCAAGAAGCAAGGCCGCGCGCAGAAGGAGGGGCAAACAAGAAGGGGGTAGTAAATCAGTGTTCTGTAGTACTAGGGAAAAGGAGGGGAACAATCAGATCGAACTGCTAACCTGGGATGCATTGAGTTCGAATTTGCGGACAATCTTGACTGGGGGGGATATGGGGACACGGGTTGTACGAAGAAGGAACAGGAAGAACTGACCAGCAACATTTCTGCCATTGGCAATTTCTAATGCTCGGTATACATTTGAAAAAGCGCCGCTTCGATGGAGATGAGCACAGGGTACGAAGAAAAAAGGAATGAAATGACGGACTCTCCCATCTTGTCGGTGAGCTTGAACTGCTCAAGGCCCTTGTATGTGGGCATCTTTGAGCGTTCCTTGCGCTCCTCGCGGACGATGATCTCTGCGGCTTCTCGTGCGGGTGGGGAATTTGCTGGTGGTGGTGGTGGTGGTGGCGCAATATGAGGAATGTCATCAGTGTCATGACGTAAGCTGTGGTGGTGGTGGTGGTGTTTTCCGTGGCGGATGAGGTCTGTGGAGTGTTGGTGAGAAGAAATAAAAAGGAAGAAGAAGGGGAAATACTTTTAAAGGCCTCGACGACACCATTTCCTTGAGGCATGGCTGCAGTTGGATGAGTGCATAGCTGCCCAACTTTGAGCCTTATATCTTCTCGATCGATGACGCGCTTGTTCAACTGACACCCCAATGACGTCCATCTCGTCGCTTTAGGAAATATTATTCCACCTGCCCCGTGACTAGTCACCCACTTTCTCCTTTCCTCATCATGAGCGGACTCGCAGATGAACTCCTTGCCGACCTCGAAGGTCTCTCTGGCGGCGAAGAAGAAGAAATTGAACCCGGTCCTTCAAATGGCATCAAGCGCAAGGCACCCGATGACGATGCCATGTCAGACAAAAGCGAAGACGAGGATGATGATACAGGAGGTCAGGAGGCAATGGGTGCCGATGGAAAACCTGTCCAAGTCGGTGGCCTCGTCTTGGAAGGTGGTGTCAAGCCAGCCGACGAGCTCGACGCGGAGGATGTTCAGCGTATGGAGTTGGGTGCTATCCAGGATGTCACCAAGATCGCAAAGCTTGAGGGTAGCAAGCGCATGAATGATATCCTCATGGTTCGTTCTCCTCTTCCTAATTGTAATTGCCGCTCATTACTGAATGCACAGGAAATCGAAAAATACCAAGCCAACCCAACACCAAATGCCCAAATGGCCCTTCCTGCTCATCTGAACCCTGAATACAACATCATAGTCCAAGCTAACAATCTATCCGTGGACGTAGACAACGAGATTCTCGTCGTACATAAGGTTTTTTTGCGCGTCTTAATTTTAATTTCCAATCCGATTGAACCATCTTCAGTTCATCAGAGACCATTATGCACCTCGATTCCCAGAGCTTGAGCAGCTCGTCACAGATCCAGCAATGTACATTCGTTCAGTCCGCGCTCTGGCCAATAGCGAGGTGCCTTCCTTTTCTTTCTTCCTTCCTTTTCATATACTCATGGCATCAACAGGAGCTAGCCAAGGCTGACCTCGCAGGCGTACTCCCCCCTGCAATCATCATGAGTGTCGTAGTCACATCTACCACTACCTCTGGAAGGCCTCTCTCTAATCCCGAATGGGCTGCCGTTCAGCGGGCTTGTGACCTTGCAGATAGGCTGGAAGAGGCCCGTAAAAAGGTATGAATTCCCTTTGGCCTTATAAGATTATCTCGCTGACTGCATTTCTTGACTGTAGATATTCATGTATGTCAGCTCTCGAATGAACGTCCTCGCGCCCAACCTATCGGCTATTGTGGGTACGACTACAGCCGCAAAACTTCTCGGAGTCGCCGGAGGCCTCGCAGGGCTCGCTAAAATGCCAGCTTGCAATGCACATGTACGCTTCACCCTCGTTCTTTAAACTCCATATTACTCATGGTATTCAACGACAGCTCCTAGGTGCTCAACGGAAGATCACAGCCGGGTTTTCCACCGCGACACAGAAGCGCCATACAGGGTTCATCTTCCAGTCAGAGCTTGTTCAACATACACCGCCAGAGTATCAGCTCAAGGTGCAGCGGACGGTTGGTGCGAAATGTGTTTTAGCATCAAGAATGGATTTGGAGAGATCGAGACGGGACGGTGAGTTTTTTTTTCTTTCTTTCAATCTTTCGTTCTCTTCTCGATTATCTCTCTTATACTATGGCAACCTTCCTTCCGTGATTCGTTTTTTTCTTTATTTACTCTGCCTCAACTTACACTCTCGGTCTTGAAAATACTCTTATGTCAACTTATGCATGCCATAGGTACATACGGCGAAAGCCTACGAGATAAAATCGAGAAACACATCGACAGACTCGCTGCCCCTCCACCATCCAAAGTCGTCAAAGCGCTACCTATACCAGGAGATGGACCTAAGAAGCGACGCGGCGGAAAACGGTACCTCCTTTCACGCTTCGCTCTCCCAAGAAATACTAATTAACAATTTGACTTCCAGAGCGCGTAAAGCAAAAGAGGCATACGCACAAACCGAGCTACGGAAGCTGCAGAACCGGATGGCGTTCGGCGAGGCGGAGGCAGAGGTCGGCGCATTCGACCAGACGAAGGGAATGGGTATGATCGGTGCGGGCACCGGTAAGGTTCGTGCAGGACTTGGGGAGGCGAAAAGCCGAGGTACGCCAATCATCTTTTCCTCTTCTCCTTTCTCTCTTTTGTTGTCTCACCATGTTTTATTCTGTAGCCAAAATGTCGAAGGCAAACAAACTGCGGACGGCCGCTATCACCCGCTCTGCTCAATCCCATTCGCAGAGCTCGGGTACTGCTACGTCGTTGAGTGTTACCCCAGCACAAGGTCAATACACTTTTGTTGAACGACATTTTCTATTTTGGCTAATTCTCCTCTTTTTCTTCTTCCAGGATTCGAATTGACCAACCGCGCAGCAGCAATGCAAAGAGTCAAAGAGGCCAACGAACGATGGTTCGGTGGTGGTACGTTCTCTTTCGTTGGACAAAAGGGTGCATGAGCGGTCATCGTCGTAGCTTTCTTTCATGTATTTGTTTGCTCACTTTTTGTTAATGGGTTGGTTATATTGGATAAATTTTGCCCTTTCTTCTAAGAGCACACATCACTTGACGCATTCACATGCAAAAGGGTGAGCTAGTATATAATGAGCTCGTATATAAGTGGTATGCATAGGAAGGGGCTAATGATACAGATGGTGGAATGACTAAAGTGTGTTCTTATGTAATAATTTTCAAATGCGACGACGACGAAATAAAAGGGGAGTGAAGAGGAAGATGATTCCAATGCAAGGCGATTACGCCGCACTATGGGAGGTCGTTGTTTCACCCGACGATGACTGTGTTACGTCAATGAAGCCAGCTTGCTTGCCCTTGCTGTCGGCGAGATTGGCTCTCTTGGAGCGGTAGTCCCGAATAGCGGATCGGATGGCATCCTCGGCCAACACTATTGAAAGAAGAGTGATGAGTGATTGGATTGGCCACTTGAGCAACAGGACTTACTGGAACAGTGCAGCTTGACGGGGGGCAGACACAACTCTTTGGCAATTTCAGTGTTCTTGATTTTACCGGCCTCCTCAAGGGAAAGGCCCATGACACGTTCGGTCATGTATGAGCTGGATGCGATGGCGCTTCCGCAGCCAAAGGTTTTGAATTTGACATCAGAGATGATGCCTTTGTCGTCGACACGAATTTGGAGCTTCATGACATCGCCGCACCTGTGTGACATAGGAATAAATACGCCGGTTAGCTCCGCAGTGGGCAGCAACGACAGGTGGGAGCACCTGAAGATGCACATGAAGGGGAGAGGGAACTTACGCAGGGGCGCCTACAAGGCCAGTACCGACGTCAGCGTCACCTTTGGGTAAAGAGCCCACCTAAGATGGAGAGTTATCAGATAAAGGTTCAAATCATTTTTGGGAAACTTATGACATACATTCCTAGGTTTTTCGTAGTGGGAAATGACATTTTCATGGTAACCACGGGTAGCAATTGGCGTTATAGAAGCCCTCTGGACGACAGGACGGGCAGTACGACGCAAAGAGGAGGATAATGCTGAGCGGAACATGAGAGTAAAGTCTAGAGAGGACTTTTAAATTAAAAGCTTTGTAAGTAAGTCACCAAAGTCACATGTCCTCATTGGCTCCTATGCCAAGCCCAACTCCTTTCTCAAAAATATGTCGCGTCCAGCCGATAATTTGCCCTCAACCGCCAGGGCTATCGCTCTCCTCCTCTCCTCAGCCCCGTCGGTTCAGGACGTCCAGCCAGGTGTCCTCCACCAGCTCCTCGAATTTTCACATAGGTACACAACTCAAGTTCTAACGGACGCGAGCGTGTATGCAGAACACGCTGGTCGTGGGGGAAAGATCGAGGCAGACGACGTCACCCTCGCAGTACAAGCACGTGTCGGTTGGGAATTTGGAGGGAGGGTGCCCAAGGAGGTTTGTCGCGTTTCATGTCCTATGAACACATTCCTAAGCATCTATCTAGTACATCCTATCTCTCGCGTCAGAAGTCAATGCTGCCCCACTACCTGCTGTGCCAGAAGTGTTTGGAGTGAGACTCCCATCGTCATCTGACTGCCTCTCAGCTGTGGACTTTGATTTGATCCCAAACAAACCTCCTCCTGGCGTCAAACTCTATGACGAGGAAATCGAAGAAATCGAAGAATCCGAGTCTGAATCGGAATCTGAAGACGACGTCGACATGGAGCCCGCACCAATATCCTCTGGGAAACCCTCTCTCCGTGGCATATCCTCAATAGCATCACAAGAGCAACCCGTAAGGGAAGAAGCTCCTTTCCCGATTAGCGCCATTGCTACTCCATCAGATATTGAAATGCTTGGAACTCCAGCTGGTCCAGGCGTGCGCATGGAGACAGAAGAGGGAAGTGACGCTGCTGAGGAAGAGGAAGATGGTCTGTTTGCAGGCGGGGACGACGAAGAGGAGGAAAGTGATGCAATGGAGGAAGTCTCCACTACTTTGGCGGATTCGGCGACCAATGGCGTCAAAAGAAAACTCGTGGAGGAAGACGACTACGATTGACATAATTCTCTTTGGGATTTTGGTTCGTGTTTTTCATGTCAACTGCAGTATCGGACATTCTTGTATTGTTACTCATAGATACCTTTGTAAGAACACCCTGATGAATCAATTCCTCGAGGCTTTGACTGAGATCGAGTTTTTAGGCCACTACACTCCTGGGTTTCTTCCTATTTTCCGTCAGACTGAATTGTCTTGAGATCAACTATTCCTTCAGAGGTTCGAACAGCCTTTTCTTTTAAGAATCCTTTGTTGACTAGCAGCTTTGAAATTTATGAATAGTGTGAAGCCAGGGTTGAGTTGATTATCGCAACCTATTAGCTCTACGCCATCCTCATCTTCCTGTCAAATCGAGGTCTTATGCCTTCAATTTCCTGGCCGCTTAGCGTTCTTGCTTCCGTCAGGTGGTACATGAGCAGAATCTCGCAAATTGTTTTGCAAGATTCTTCACTAACGATGAGCGAATCCCTTCCTATTCATATTGTAATAGTAACTTGTCCTCGAAAAAAATTGGTTGGACTCTCATCATGACATCCTCTCAACTTGCATATTCGGACATCTGCTACCTCTCAGCACATATCATCCATAAGCCTTCGCAACATACAGCTGATTATCATTTTGAAATCATCTTCACGACTTCAGTTGAAATGGTTAATGATGGACCAGATCTTAATTGGGGATAGGCGAGAAAGAACCTCACCACATGGTGTAACTCCCCAATTCTCGCGAGATACGCAGCCCCTGAATCTGCCCACACTTGGTATTGAACCACCTTCAACTCATGGTCGAAGTCCAGGGTGTACGTGAAGACCTCATCCCATGACTGGCCAGTGCTCAGCCAGGTGAAGGTTCCTTTTCCTTTTACAGAAACCTTCATCGCTTCCAAGTCTACCACGTATCCAGAGAATTCGACATCTTTATAGGAAAGAAGTGACCCGATAAGTTCAAAATATCGTTTAACCTCCGATATACCAACGAAAGGTCTCCCAAGGAAAGGCGCGAGGATAGGAGTCCCATATTCGATAGCTGAGACCTCGTGGGTGGTTGAGAAGTATGAAAGGATTGTATCGGTTTCCTTTTTCTGGGAAAATGCATCACAGAATCTTTCAGCAGACTCCAATAAGTGTGCTCTCGAAAGTGCCATGTTGTGGCGAGAGGAAAACAAGCTGATCGCCGAGCGCGTGACGTCATATCTGAGTTCAGCCTCAAGCCATCAGCGCTCAGCGAAGGGCATGAAAATTAAGGCACATCTTGGAAGAAAAACATGCACTTCCTCCGGATCTTACTATCTTTTGAACGACTAGCAGCGGGGAGAACTACTTGATTGTCAATAAGGGAACACATTTGTGCATGTCGTGTCCGTCCTCTGCGCTTCCTTCGTCAATTCCACATGAAAACCTCTCTGTTCGAGCATGGATTCCATATACTTGAAACACTGCGGACCTCGATCCACTATGACCCCCGAACGTGACACCCACAGTGAAAGGGCGATGGGTGCTTCTCAGCTCGTAAGAGAGGGGTAGTTGGTGTAAGAGAATGCTGGATTATGGGTAGCTCAGCTTGGAATTTTAAGCAAGGAATCGCATAAACTCCTTCGAGGCGTGGTGGAAAAAGACTTCAAAAAGGAATTCAACTGCGCGGTTCTTCATTAGACTTGAAATGTAAATCGATCTGAAACGCACCTTCAACCAGGGATGAAAACCACCTGCCCATAACCAATAGAGCTGTGGAAAGGTTCAAGATTTGGGATTCGCTTGGACGATGGTGCAATAGTTCCGAGAGTCGAGGACCCACCTTTATATCATTGATACGCAGAGGACAAAAGAAAGCAATGATTGACCTTATAGGTTCACCGGTAGGCGTATCCTAGTCCAGATCGATCATTGGAGCCCATTACTTTTACACCAGCTGTGGTATTCTGGAGATTATTTGCCTGAAGCCCGAAGACCGTTAAGTTCGTCGAAGGGCATTTCTCTGGACATATTGGTAGCGGGATCAGCCCGGAGCACAAGGTTGATTAATTGAATGAAGGTCAGATTAGAAGCAGTTGAAAAAAAGAGAGGACTTGACTTGCTGTCTCGGAGCAAAAAGGGGCCGAAGATGGAATCAGATCCGAATTTTACGAATGGCAAAGCAACCCAGTTTTATCGTGTCTAGCAGTTGAAACGAGAGTCAAAAGGATGCAAGGCACCAAGGTGCTTTGATATACCATGATTGGGCTCAGGCGAGAAACGTAGACCATTCTTCATCGAGATAACGTCGATAACGAACTCATTCTTGATCGATGATTATATGACGGTGCCATCCTGTTCGTCTTGGTCAAGAAATCTAGATTCAGATCCACTGTGATATCGATTTCAGAGCGGGTGTTAATTGCCTGGCTTGAACGGAATTCCTGTAGAGATTTCAGCTGTTGGACGGTTGAAATAGTAGGATCCTCGCGGAGTGAAAGAGCCATAACCGCTATTAGTCATCCAATCTCGACACGCGTTGTTGCGGTTTGTTTACGCGTCTGGATCGTCGCAGCTCGGGGTTCTCATTTCCGAGGAACACAGGCCTTGGGAAGAACTTGGTCATCCAGCAGGCTTTTCACGTTTAAAGACGACCTCTCAACGTCGAACGTTGGTACATGTATGCATGGCTACTGGCATAATTTGCTGCTTGGTTTCTCTCTTTCCATGACAGTACTAGTAGTATGTCGAGTGAGTTTTCTGTTTGCCTTGCCCCTGACATGCTACTTACTTATTTTTGATTCGACGTCTTCTGTCAAATTCCTTTGACAGCTTGACTTCTTGACAGAAGACAAACGCTTCGCCGCCTAAGGCAGAGGACCTTTCAATAGGAACACACTCATGGCTCGGGCCACCTCGTGCTTGGTCCCTAGTCCACTTTCTTAATGCAAACCCAATCTGTGATTGGACATTAGTGTCCGTTCACTCTCTTCCTTGTCTGTGACTTATCCTCGAGGCGTTAAGGCATCAAACACCTCAGTATTTGGTCGAACCTCATTGTTGCCACAGTACTGCGTATAAAGAGGGATAGGCTACCTGGCACGCTGGTTCAAACCCTAGTAATTTACCATCCCTAGTGAGCGTACTCGAGATGGCCTACAACCCAGGTTATGAATCATACGACCCCTACCTCACTCGATCTCTCTCTCGTCGTCAGTCGATGAGTTACCCGGGGACTCCATACCCGTCGGTCTATCCAGACGGAGTTGCAGCAACGGATGTAAGCATTTTCATTTATTTGCACCCCTCGCGTCTCATTCTCTCCAGTATCAAAACCCGTATCAAGTGTATGGGCCTCCTGGCAATGCGGTTATTCCTGTGAGTCGTCGACTGACCAACCAAGGTAAGTATCCTCACCTGAGTTGAATGTGCCGCTGACGAGACGAACCGTAGGTTATGACCTGGAGGAACCCTACTATGACGACCGCCAGTTGGCCATGAGTCATTCAGCCATGAGCCATCCAGGCTCCATGATCGCCCCAAGGCGCCGTCGTCGTTCGACAGTCTCCTTTGCCGCACGAGCTTCAGCAATTGACCCGTACCGCATGCCAAGTGGCATTCACCTCAAATTTAGACGAAAGGGATCTTTCGCGTCTGGAATTGGGCTTGATGAGGCGCAGCAACGCATTCGCCTCTCTGGAAACGACGCATACTCGTTCCATGATATACACGCGGACAGTCGTGGGCGAATTTATTTGAGGGTTAAGGTGCGGTTTGCAATCACTGGTTATTCATTAGTTATGGGCTGACTTCTCTGTAAAGTGGGCAGGCTATTCATCTATGACCTATGAGATTCCGCTAGACGGCTATGATGGGCGTATCAACCTGCAAACACTCGCGAGGCGAGTGTCTAGAGCCTGCGTTCACTACCTTCAGGTACTTTTCCCCTTCTATGATCGAGTCCATGTCTGTTCCATTGACTAATTCTCTCCGGCACACAGGCTAACGTCATCCCGATTCTTTGGGATCGTGTTCTCCTGCACCACCTGGAGGAGGTTTCATATGGTGTCTGGCAGCCAATGCTCTCCACGCGTTGAACGTGTGAAGGTAAAATTTCCGAAATTGGATTGCTGCATCTGCACTCTCACGAGCCAACCCTTGGGGCCGCTTTCGGCTTCTCGCGACCCAAGCTGCCCAATTTCAATCTTCTCTGATATTTTCCTTTGGACATCGGAAAGACCGACTTGAGACTTGAGGTGGCATTGGAGATATCAAAAACTGGCTGGAACCGTAGCTTTGTGATATTATGTTTAACTCTTCCTCAGGTTGAGGCCCCTGTAAATTATCAGGTTTGTTTATGATTCATTTTGCCGCTACATAGCGGCCATTATAGTACCAAGTTCTTCCCGGTAGTAGCTAAATTATATGTAATTCATGCTGTCTTGATTCGTGAAAGGGTTATCTACAGCTGGCGGCCATTATAGTACAAAGCTCTTCCCGAGGTGGCTAAATTATATGTAATTCTTGCTCTTTTAAGTCATGAATGGATTACATCCGCAGATGATGCCCTTGACTGCAAAGCTGGCAATGCCCCCAGCGGCCAACCCAGCGACGAGGCAGAAGCTCGCCACGGTCGCTGCTACATCCACATCTTCGGCCCGTCCCTTTAGTCTAGGATTGTGTTCTAATGAAGGTGCAGCCATCATGCATAAACTGGAAATATAACCGTTGGACCATCCGAAGGCGAATAGTATAACCATAAATAAGAAATCAGAGCTGATGATGGGGTTGTATGCAGTGGTCGAAGATCCAGATTGAACGTTGCACATAAGAAATAGTGGAATAAATAATGTCCGGGCGAGTGAGAGTGTGAGGAGGCGCTGGGAGGACCAAATCAAAAATATGGGGAATGAGCAGGTGTACCGTCCTAAGAAATCGCCTCCGTTGAATACAAGGAAGTGAATGGCGCTGAAGAGTAAAGGATGCGTTGCTGGGTTTGTTGGCTGAATGGATGTCGTGATCGGTGGGAAAACAGCCTGGGGTGTTCCGTTAGAACATCTCCATAGTAAGTGGTGGAAGGAAGAGGAAGCGTACCAATGTAACCATAAAAACGTATGCAACAGCCACTTCATATGAAATGTTGAGCTTTGCAATTCTGAGCGCATTTGCCTTTCCATGAGCAAATGAGTTCCCATGGCCAGTGGAGATTAAGCCTAGTCGTTCGTCCTCGTGTGCGTCTACGCCAATGGTCTTATTTTTCTGGCGCTCCAGAGGTGCAGCAATATGCTCATAAACTGGCATGCGAACCATCCAAGTATGTGCCCCAGCACTGACAGCGAGGAATAAGGTCGATAGAGCGAAGAACGTAAAAGCCGATCGTTCTTCAGCAGTGCCATCGCCCTGGAACGTACGAGGTTTTCCCCACACAGATGCAGCGGCACTGGCGACCTGGACCCCACTCACAGCGACTGCAACAGCCGCCTGACCTGACATCATGGCTTGCACGGCTTGAGGCCCGAACAAGGAGGCAACTGCGACTACGGAAGTTTGGAGGTATGACCCCACAGTTGCTTGAGCAACGCCATTGAACAAGACGAATGCAAAGAATATGCCAGGGGAAGGAACGAAAAACGTGCTCAAAGTGAGGAGGAAGTTGAGGATTATAAGCCATATAATCGAGGAACGCGTTTGACGCGAAGGGGAGGTCTAGATCAGGATGAGTATCTGAACCATTACATAGTATGAGGAATGTCGTACGTTCTTTGAGTTTGCGGTAGCATGGGCGAGGAATATAAGGTTGGTTACAGTGTATGAACTGGCAAGGTATGAAGTAAAGGTTGACCGATATGGGGAACCA
>Ga0307517_10006870_pt1 | contig 16735 bp, 7 predicted proteins | sample 23_EM_MG_FD_194515 | JGI IMG/M metagenome (GOLD analysis project Ga0307517, IMG submission 194515) | Populus trichocarpa ectomycorrhiza microbial communities from riparian zone in the Pacific Northwest, United States - 23_EM | ecosystem: Host-associated > Plants > Roots > Unclassified | place... | reverse complement strand
CCAAACCCTGCCATAACTGACCCCCACCCCCACCCCCATTTCTTACTTTTAATCTCTTTTTCACAGTGATTCAACAACAAAATTGAATGGATGGTGATGATAATGGAAATCCCCCTAGGTTGATGAAGTGTATGGATTTGAATTTGATTCAGCAGTTTTGGAGATTTTACCATTTTTATGTAATTTCATGACTGTAATTTTCACTTTTGGATTATATAAATTATTCTCAATATTTATTTTTTACCCAGTCTATTCCAAATAAGTTCTGTGCATCTGATTATGAAACAACAGACATAATCTAGAAAATTTCTAAACAAGTAACATGAGTCATTTGAAACCCAGAATCCAATTTCCTTGGCTAACTGATTGGTTTTGATTTATAGTCAGGCATACACTTTCAAGCTGTGTACAATTTAAACTGTTTGTTAGTCCCTTAATTTCTGCAGAGCACATTCCAAAATTTTGTTTTTACACTGTTAAAAAGATATTTGGTTTTCATATTTTATATTTGTTTAAAATTTTCCCTTTTTGAAAACAGAAAAATGACAAGGAAATGATATGGTCAAAACAATTTCTTTAGATTAGACTTTAGTGAATAATTTATAAAACAACAAGATATAAACTCTACATCCACATAAAAACAAGCACCTTGAGTGTTTTCAACTGTAAAGATTTTAAATAGTACGAATGAAAAGCATTCCAAATGGTTGAAAGATCTATTGGGTACAAGGAGCAGGATATATAAGCAGGAAAAAAAAAGATGTTACTTTCCATGAAACAAATATAAGATAATGAAACCAAGACTACGCATGCATGTTGAGGGAAACAGCTTGGAGTTGGGGAATTACAAATGTAACCAGTATACAAGGCTATTTCTGGTTGTTTCCCTAACTTCTGAATAGGTAACGTGAAATTTCAAACTGATAATGGCCAATCTGGGTATGAATTTGAGAGAAATTAATCATTGTGAATTCAAGGGCAGAAATAACAAGTTCAACAAATAAAGATGACGAACTACATTATCATGCGAGGTAGATAAAATAAAATGTATGTATACATGTATATGCATACCATATCCTCGGTAGTTTTCAAATCAAGAAACGGTGCTAGTTCTTCAGCAGCAACAACACCACCATTAGAGGAAATATATTGTCCAATCTGTAAATATGTTCCAGAACAAAACAATATCCATAAATTCCCGCTCTAATTTATTGTCTTCCTTGAGAATAAACCACTAGGACTGTTACTAGTTCAAAGACAATAAGGAAAAGGATCAAACATAAAAAAAAAATCCAAAAAAGAAAAAGAAAAAAACATTTGCTACCATCAACCAGAGAAATTGCAAAGAAACTAACTTCTCTCCAAAACTGTCCTTTCTAGAAGATGACACATAAAACAAAAACTTCTAATCCTAGTCCATATCAAACTTGTAGTCAAGTATTAGTGTGAACCCTCATATGTAAACCTTGGCCAAAAATGATTGTGTGTCAAGATGAAACTTGCTAGGTCAATCATATGGATCTTATACTTGAAAAACAATGTGTGCCAAGATGTCATCAAGATTCAAGACATTTGATTTAATTGATTCACACAACTAAATGAATTTTCTGGAGAAAAAAAAAGAACAGGATAGATGGCCAAATTAAAGGATCTAAATATGTACCAAGCATATGAAAAGAATGTGAATCACAGACAACAGGCATGAAGGCAGCCAGGCAATAAAAAAAAGGTAGAAATGATAAAACGAGAAAGCTAACAGAAATTTAAGTGAAAAAGTTTCACCAATGAGATGAAAAACAATATGTTGAAAAGCAACGGACCACTGAAACTCAGTACTGAAGTATTACCAACTTCCACCTCTCTTCTTCAATTCCTTGATTTGGATCACCATCACCAAATACGAATGAGAATACCTAAACGACAGTAATTCATGAAATTTGTTGTCTTTCCAGGAGGTGAGAGTAACCAGAGAAGAAATTAGACATGAAGCAAGTTTTTCACTTACAGATTCGATGAAGTTCATTTTGTCACCACCATCTGTTCTTAGTTGTCTTCTCCTATAGTAATATGGATCCCAGTACCTAACAAGAAATAGGGGGGCAAAGGATTCAGCTGAAGTGTCTTCTTTACATACATAAGAGCAAGAGTTATATACAGTTAACATTTGAATGATAGTGTAGAATTTAGAAAATAAAAAAATAATCCAACTTTTAGCTAGCCAAACACATATTCTCTAATTTTGGATCGACCAAAATTACAATCTCCAAATAGATGCTTGTAAACTGTGATACCAAACTTTAAACTGTGTAAGCTGATTCGTGACTGACTCCCATTCTATAAATGCCACTATAAATGCCATGACATAACAAGTCAGATTTATGTCAATTCAAAGAACATACCAAAATAGATCGGTAGGACTTAAGTAAAACGCAAATCCTGTATCAAAGGATCTGCTTCTTCGTCTTCCACGATCATTTTCATCACTGTAACCAAGAATGCCAGTGTCACTTCCTTTGCCATCAAAGAAAGCTACTAATAGATACTTGCTATGGAACAAAAATTGCAATTTCAAGTGTAAGAGTCAAAAAAATACCGACTACTTGAAAGAATAGCAATTATTGTGGTATAAACAATCACTATTGAAGCAATTAGAGCTGTCCCAAAAGAAACCCTGATGAGATACTCAGCTGCAGCCTGTTATGGATACAAAGTAGCACAGGCCTAAGTACAGGTTATATGATTAGTAATCTTTCTTTTCCTAAATATCAATTCTGAACACGAATGGGTTCCATACCTTTCCCTTCTCAAATAAAGGTTCAAATTTTAGCCTTAATGACTTTGCAGCAAGCTTTGAGCGATAATCCTTTGGAAAAACATAAAGCACATCACCTTCATCCGAAACCTGTTGAGACCATCTTGAAAACAATTGCACTCATGAAATCAAGAACTTCAAATTGATACACATAAGAGTAACAACCAACTAACAAGCTTCTCCCAAATTCTAGATGCACCAAAAAAAAAATTGCAATAAGAAAAATCAATACTTCCAAACTGAGACTCCTGCTTTCTACTTAATTTCACAATCTTCAGCTTCACTCTAATACTGTTCGTTTTCTGTATAGTTTCCAAAGTGTCTAGTACAATCTGCCACAGAATCTAATCATCAACAAAGAAAGGCAACAGCTGCTTACCTAGTACATCAATTACGTCATTCTACACTAAAACTACATAAACCCACTAGACAATCAACCACCCCTGTAGTTCTACAACTATTAAGCCTGTCCAATACCATTTGCATATAAGCACATGCTTCATATGTACACATATGAAAATGTACATCTTCTACATGCTAACCTCAACCCGGTCCCGAGAATCAATAGCTCGTTCTAGAAATAATCAAGCATTCAACAAATTCTTGCTTCAATTTCTCTTTTTAACTTTTGACTCCACAAAAAATCATATCACTAAGAGTTGTTTAACTTCAATCCATATGTTACTTGGAAATTTTCTACAATGTCGTTTGTCTAATCCAATGCCATCGCTTCTCTTTCACAAGTGGGTGATCACAACAGTTGCAACTTCAACTTGCTTGAAAAAGTTGGGACTAAGGTTACATTTTTTGCAACATTTTGGACCGGAATATCGCAAAGTTTCTTGAGCGAGAATTGTAAAAGCTCGCTTGCAAAAGAATCGCAATGCCATCGAAAACACGAGCAGTCAAAACCCTAACTAACTCTTAAAGCAACTGCCTTTCTCATTGCTTGAGAAAAAAGAAATAAAAGAGAATGTTTTTTTTGATACCTCTAAAAACCCATCAGTATCAGAAGCGAGAGCTTGAAGGGCCTTTTGAGCTTCATTCAACTTAAGCCCAGCTCTACTGGCAACATCACCAATAGTAACCCTACCACCACACGCATCAACAGCTTCCATGGCACGGTTTCTGACATCAGAAGGTAACTTATCAGTCTCCACAACACTTCCAGGCCTAATTCCCATGGTTTTTGTAACATCAGCGGTTGCTTTGACAGAAAATCCAATGGGGGTCTTAGGGTTTGGAGATTTGAAGGAAAGTTTATGGAGTGTTTGGGTTCTGAGGAGCAAGGAATCAGGTGGTTTGAGACGGACAGGTGGTTTGAGACGGACAGGTGAAGGGGAATATGAAAGGGGGGTGGATATTGAAGCCATTTTTGTGCGGAAATGAGAGTGCCTCTTTTTGTGCTGTAAAGGGGAGGTGTTGGAGTGTGAGGCTGTGTGGTGTGCTGCGAGGGAGAGAGGAGACGATGATGTTGTTTTTTCCTTTTCTTTTCTTTTTTTTTTAATTGATCAGGATAAAGATATGGTCAAACCTCAAGTTAGTCCCCGAACTATAACTCAAATTTTAACCGAGTACTAAGAGAAATTTGGTCTCGTGCAAGATTAAAAAAAATAGTAGTATTAATTCAATGATTTCAATCTTCAATTTTCCTAACAAAACAGTGTTGTTTCATGGAGATGGACAATCAAACATGAGATTCAATTGAATATTTTCTGAACTTTTAATGATTGAATAGAGAAAAAAAATATGTTTCAGGACTCATCCAAGAATACTTGTCTAGTTGGGATGGCTTAATTAAAATTTAGCCAAAAATATTCTTATGAAGATATTTTTTATGTACGAAAAGTGAAAAATTAAATGCATTTAAATATATTTTATTTGTTTATCCAAGACCAAACCAAAAATCATATACCTGGGCTGGATTTAGGTAGTTATGGACCTTAGAATTCAAGTTATTAAGCTTACAACTCTCTTTTAAGCTCAGGTACGCACACCCTAATTCAGCGGGTGATCAAAAGAAAAAAGCTTGGCCTCTTCTTGTCGCACAAACTGAGCTAAGGCAGTTCTGTCTTCGCAGTTTCTTTAGCAAAAACAACAATGGCAAGTAGCAGCAGCAGCCTACATTCCTCTGCTTCATCCTCCCACAAGCTTCTTGCTTCAAGAAAGGTCTTTAGCTCTTCATTATTTCATGGTTTTCAAAGGCACCGCAGATACAGATTCATTGCATCCTTCCCTTCTTCGCATGCCACCTCTAGTATGTTCTTCTTTTGTTTCCACTCTTTTTTTATATCTCGTTATTCTGCTACGGTTATACTTTCGCTAAGATTTAGTCCTTTGTCACTAGTTCTAACTTGAAATTCCTAATCTTTTTGTTCTTGCAGGATCTTTTTCTTGCTTGTCTATAAAATGTGCTGTACGTTTTCGACCTTGCATCGATATACACAAGGTACTTGATTCAATATGTTGTTGATGCGGGTCCCCACCAGTTGTAATTCTCAACATGATTCTAACAGCCATCTTCACAATTATTGGATTTTCTTACCTTTCTTTCTTTGTTTAATCCTGTAAGATTTACCAATTTGAATGCTTTTAGAAATTGTTTAAAAGTGTGTAAACTGTGACAGATAAGTTTACGAGTGAGAGTGATTTGATTGCTATTTTAAGTACCCTTTTTGAATTTATACGTCAATTGTCCAATTGGTGATTTGGTTGCTTGTGTTTTAACAAATAGAATCAAGGAGTTGCATTTTAGCAACATTCAGTTTTTATTGGCTATTCTATTCTTGAAGTGAATTTTGAAATTGGGTTCTTAATCTCAATTGTTGCCCTACTTCTGTGTTAGGTTGTCCTCGAGTGAAAATGGGTTTAGGTTTGTGTTTAAATTATGATTTGTTTTTCAGGGTAAAGTGAAACAAATTGTTGGGTCTACCCTCCAGGATTTGAAGGGGGAGGATGGTTCAGCTCTTGTGACAAATTTTGAATCAGATAAGACTGCAGCAGAGTTTGCAAATTTGTATAAAGAAGATGGGCTCATGGGTGGCCATGTGATTATGCTTGGAGCTGATGATTTAAGCAAAGCCACAGCCATTGAAGCCTTGCGTGCCTATCCTGGTAGATCTATGTGTTTTCTGTCTCTGGTGGATTGGATTTGTTCTCTACTGTTTGAGATGTTAGCTTTTGCCATTTCTGTGGTTCTTTCAGAAAATGATTCCAGCAAAATACAATTTTACCTATCCCGCAAATAATTCAATGCGGTTGATGGTAGCCTATGGTTTGTGTAATTTCTTCTCTATTTAAGGATACACCCTTACATAGAACAAAGATGATTTTATTTGGTCTGTTCTGTTGTTTACTTGTATTTGTGTTGGCTGAAAAAAAATGAGCTCTGTTTGCCGAAGATATTCTGGATCTACTGGCACAATTGGGGAAATTTGCAATTAAGGTGCTGTTTTATATGTAACATGTGAGAGTGCTAATTTCCTCAAACACAGAAAAAAAAAAGATCATGTTATAATTTATACTGAGATTTTCAAATGCCGTCAACTGTATAATGAATATGGTCTTTTACTTCTGTATAGTTGATGGGATGTTTAAAACTTACAGATTTTTCCTCTGCTGAACTTACTGCGAGGATTCAAAAAATCTAGGCGGCTTGCAAGTTGGAGGTGGTATCAATGTAAACAATGCTTTGAGCTACATAGAAGAAGGAGCCAGCCATGTTATTGTTACTTCAGTATGTTAAGAACTTTTTTTCTCTCTTTTTACATTCAATTGCAACATGTTATGCTTTCTTTTTAAAAAAAAGTTTGCTCTGATAGTTTTATAGAATTTTCAGTCTAATTCCTTTGTTTGCCATGCTTTATTTTCTCTGGTATATTTGTAGTTCCTGCTACTAGGACGCATATATTTATATTTAACACAGGGTGAGAAGAAGAAAACAGTATAAAAGAGCAATCTCAGCAGAATAAAGTCTAAAATATTGAATAAAATTGAAGTTGCAATGAGATAAAAGGTTTAGGGTTCACCAAGAAACCTCAAAAATCTTAATAGATTGATGAATAACAAAGGATGTTTATTAAAATAACCCTAGCGACCTGTTTATACTAGTTAAAGCCCTAGTCTTAGTCACCATGTAAAACAACTTAACCTCCATGGAAATACTATAAAATGTCAAATGCTAATCACATGACACATATAAATAATTAAATAACCCAAATATCAGAAATAAAATAAAATAAAATCTATAGAAAGTCCTTGCATCAATAATGCTCTTTATTAGGAAGTGCTCCTAGGAGCGTAAAGTCCATGTGATAGTGGTAAATATTTTGAGTATTGTGTTTTAATGTGCTTAGAACAGGGTCACGTTAAGTACCCTTGAAGAAAGTATCCCTGGAAATCCCTTATTTTCATTTATCATCCTTTTGTTAATTTTCTTATTATATTTTTCTTTAAATAGCTTTTTTGTGTTTCTCTCACAGTATGTCTTTAACAATGGTCAAATGGACCTAGAAAGGCTGAAAGACCTTGTTCGTGTTGTTGGAAAGCAGAAGCTTGTTTTAGACCTTAGCTGCAGAAAAAAGGTAAGAAATCAAGTGTCACACATTTCTCTCTTGTTGTAAGCATTGACTATGACTTAGAGATATCCAATTCGAATTGGGAGTTGTGCGTGAACATATGAAATTTCTACAACTTAATTTTTAATTACTGCTGGTATTTTATGTTTTATATAGTTGTGCTGATGGCATGTCTCAAGTATTGTAGCCTAAACAATTTATCTTTAAAGACATAGTGCCATCTCCGTTCACAAATTAAAAGGTACTTTATTTTCAACAACTTCTTGTAATGACCTTCTATGTGCTGCTTCTGATGTGCAGGAAGGTAGATATGCAATTGTCACTGATAGATGGCAGAAGTTCAGTGATGTATATCTTGATGAGAAAGTATTAGAATTTCTTGCAAACTATGCTGATGAGTTTTTGGTTCATGGTGTTGATGTTGAAGGCAAAAGGTAAGTTTTGAGTGTTGCCTCGTTGCCTTAAGTGCTCTACTTTTATTTCTCCTGTAAGTTTTATCATCTAGTTTCTGTTAGATATATAAATAGTGGCAGATAATGATCGTGACTCAATTTAGGAGATATTTACTTTTCATCAACCTTATCTTTTCTTCTCCCAAAACCTGTCACTGCATGGTTTCTGCTTGCTTTTTTGTGCTTTCCATTGTGAGTAATATGATCATTCTATTACATGTCTCTGAATTCGGCGCTATGAGTTCTTGTTGGAAGACTGGTCTCTGATTGATCTGCTGCTTCTTTCGGTAATGAATTCATGATTTCGGTAATACATCAAAGCTACATATCATACAACACTTTGGAATTATTGAAGTAATCAGTAAAGCCTGGAGCAGATTTAATGTGTTCAGGAAGCAGGAAAGAAATGTGTTCAATCAGTTACTATATACCCTACAATAGCGATGCTTTTAATGTGGAATCTAAAACCTCTTCTTCTGAAATTTCTTCGACTCTCTGGGGCTTTTTCTTTTTCACTGGAGAATTAAACCATTTCAGAACATTGATGCTATTCTGCTCTCTAATTTTAGGCACAACATGATAGTATCTTCTTTCCAGGATTTTCTTCAAAAAAAAAAGTTAATCCTATAAAACTCCTTTTCGTTATATTTACACCACATGCACCAAACTACTACTTATTGCAGGTTGGGAATTGATGAAGAGCTCGTGGCATTGCTTGGCAGGCACTCACCAGTAAGTGACTTAGGAGTATCATTTTCTTATGGACATGAAACTGACCCTTCTTACTGAATCCACGATTAACAGCTTCTAACTGGAACACTAGCTTTTTGTAATGGAACAAGACACAGCAGATCACTAGGCATTTATATGTGCCTGTCTTTATGCACTGTTTTAATGTATGGATTGCTAATGGTTTCTGTTTGGGTGTGTCAGATTCCTGTGACTTATGCTGGCGGTGTGACAGTAATGAATGATTTAGAGAGAATAAAGGTGGCAGGGGACAGGCGCGTGGACGTTACTGTGGGCAGTGCTCTTGAAATATTTGGGGGTAACTTGCCATACAAAGATGTTGTGTCTTGGCATACGCAGCAGGAGACTTTGATGGTTTAGTTCCTTCTAATTGTTGTGTTTTGTATGATCCCACACTTAAAGTTCAAGTTTCATTTAGTTTTTGAAGTTTCTCAGATCTTTATAGATGATGCATGTAGACCGCAAAGGATTCCTAGTTGTTTCATGTTTTTTTCTGCATTTTGTTTTGGCAACCTCATATGATCTGGGTTTAAGAAGACTTTCGAAGTTGGGATTCTGGTGTGGGTTATAACTTATAACAATCAAGAGATAAAAAGAAGATGAAACACCACAGCTAAAGAAAGGAGACACCAAATCAGAGAAGCTTATCTCAACTCGACATAATATAAACTAAGGAAAAGTGACTCTCAAAATAACTTCTAATAAACAGGATTTAAATTAAATATTAATAGAAGTTGTTTTCCAAGACATCTAGCAAGTTTTCAAGACAGCTACTTTTTAGGAAAACATGATGGAATACTATACGTTCCGGGTGGAAAAGAACTTATCTAGGAGTTAGGATCATGTTTACCATAATAGGTTGATAAATCTCGAATATTGAAAGTAGAATGAGTCTAGATATTTGAAGGAAGCTTAATTTTGTAGATATTGTGATTAATCTTCTCTGGTATTTGGCATTGACTGATTTTCTTTTCCTTGAGCTTGTTGTGAGAACCAACATGAAGTCTTTCCTTTCTCAAATAAACCCAAACAAGATCTCCTCTATTAAAAAGCTTGATGCGTCGATGGACATTTGTAGCCTCTTGGTATTTGAACCTTCTAACGTCTTCTTGAATTCATACCGAAGTACTTAGCTTTCTTTTTTGACATCGGAGAACTTTGAACAGCTGCTAGATCTAGTTAATGCCTAGACACCATCCCATAAATGGTTTGAAATGGACTCTTCATAGTAGAACGATTCACAATTGAACTATAAGCAAATTGAGCTTGGGTAAGCACCAAATGCCATTGTTTAGGCCTTTCAGAAGCAAAACTTTGAAGTTCGTTCCTAGAATTTGATTCATTACGTCAGTTTGCCGACCAGTTGAAAATGATAAGTATTGCTATAAAGCAAACTAGTCACAATTCATTTTCACAAATGCCTCCAAAATTGAATCAGAAAATTAGTGTCACGATCAGAAGTAGAAGAATTTGGAAAAGCATGAAATTTCACTATTTCACTGAAACTAAAGATTAGAAACATAGAACCATCTATAGTCTTTTCACAAGTAATGAAATGTCTCAGAATAATTATCAAAAACAACAAAGATAGAATCAAAACCCCTTTGACTTTGGCAAACCAATCACAAAATTCATACTTACATCTTTCCTATGGGCTTTCAGAATTTCAAATGAGTATAAGCATCGATATTTTAAGCTTGACCCTTACAAGTTTGGCAAACTCTGCACTCTTTTATAAAATGAGTGACATCATGATAGATAGCTTGCTAAAAATACAGATCTTTAACAAGAAGTACAGACTTGTTCGATCCAAAATGTCCACTTAAATCTCTTAAGTGAAGTTCTTTGACGATGTATTCTTTAAAAAAAAAATTGGACGGCATAAGTAAGATCCCTTGAATAAAAAGTCATATCGAAGCATATACGTTTGTAATTACCTTCCTTGCAAGTCTCCACGCATTAAAAAAATCTCCATCATCTTTGTACAAGTCTCGGATAGAATTAAAGCCTTCAAGTTGAACGCCCAATAATTTATTAATGTTATTAACTTCCTTGAGCCTTGAACTCAAGAAAATATTGTAAATTTTTTTTATTTGATTGAGTTTCCCTTAAATATTAGTATCATGTTATCAACAACACATTGATGTGTCCATCATAATCATAACATGTCCAACTATCTTGGATTTTATCCGATCCCAACATATAACAACATTATATTACGTTTAATCTTACGATTTTAACATTTTGTATTTGTTTGATGCATACATAATATAATAATTAAATATGTTAAGCAATACAATCCAATTCATGAAAAATACAAAAGGGTAAACTCATGATATATTATAGCCTAGTAAATAAACTCTAATAACAATATCATAAATTTTAAATTTATTTGTATATTAAAATAAATTCTTGTACACTTTGAGCCCCTTATATCTTAAATATCTTGACTACGGCATGATAATTAAGTTTCCTGCAAGGAATTGGTATATATGTAACTCTTTATTTTTTAACTCAATACATAATTAAAATCACATTATTCATAAATAATACAAATTATCAACCAGCTCCTTAAATTACTCATTTTACTTAATGGTGTTTTCATGTATTGTCATAAACTTTCCACATCAGTTCATGCTTACATTTCATTTCCTTTACTTCTTATTCAAGGTCTTATTTGACTCGCTAAGCAATATCCTACCTCATAAGGTAACTACACCACATACTCAAAAGTAACATTAATTTTCTTTGAATTATCTAATAATTCAATTCTTTAACTTAATTTTTATGCTATCAATTTGCATGCTTGGCCTCAGGGTACTTTCCTTTTATTTTTATGTCGGTTCAGGTTAATATCCTAATACTCTTAGCTTACCATCACATTTTATATTTTACTAATTCTTTAAGTATTAACGAACTTATTGCCACTAAAAACCACATATCTAGTGCATAGATAATTTCAACCCTAGGTAAATTATTTACCATGAGTTTAAAATATCACAACAAATTCTTCCTCGTGCATTCAACATTAAACCAAAACTCTCTTCGCTCCTTACGTTAGATAATCATTTGGTAGTCATTTTCCATGCACAATTCCATCAGTGTTAATAAAACTTTCCTTTCATATAAATAGTCATACAATCTTTTGTTATCATATAATTTTATCATTTAAAATATTTTCTATGATATTTTACACATACACAGTAATTTAATTCTTAAAATGTGACAATTACACCTTATCAAAATAATTTTAAAATAAGATGCACATACACCCTTAGAATTTTTTGATGTACGGGTACCCAACGGTCAATAGGTTTCCATTAATTCATTATTTTGTTGTTGACCAAGTCAACTACCCTTTCTATGTTTTGTTTTGATACCATATAATTCTTAATCTCCATCCTTCACGGGAATTAGATTTTCATTAATTTAATCTCATTAATTCAATAATCAATACCATAGATGTAAATTTACTATCTTTATTTAACAACGTGTTATGCTTAGCCAACATTTAATACCACAAATACAATTCCTTCACAATATGATACAATCATATCACTACTTAAAGATTTTACAACGTTTTACATATACATGATTACAATTTCATATGTCTTCAATACACTCAATCAAAATAGTTCAAGTACATCTTACTCATTTATACAACTTTTAGAGAAATAATATATTTATCCTCGTATAGCTTGCTCGTCATTTACAATCTCATTGTCTAGGTGATTTTTCCAACACTTCTACAACATAGTTTCACATGACATTAAGCAGATCCTCTAATCTAAAACTTCATTTCAATACCACTACTAAAAATCTCAGTCACTAGTGTCTTGCACTGACGCCTCTAGTATCTCACGGATACTAGTCAAATCCATAATATCAATTATCAATGCATCACACTGAAGCGTCTAGTATCCCACAGATACTAGTCAAATCATCAATCCTAGTCATCAGTGCGGTCATTAGTGCATCACATTATCGCCTCTAGTATCCCACGTATGCTAGTTGGATCATCAATCCCGGTCATCAGTGCATCATACCGATGCCTTTAATATCCTATGAATAGTCAAATCATCAATCTCGATCATCAGTACTTCACACTAACACCTCTGATATCCCACAAATACTAGTCAAATCTCAAACCTTTTCATTTCACTTTCCATAATTAGTAATAATACAGTCTATAATTAGAGAAATAGCAAATAAATAAATTTAAATAATTTAAATAATAATCATTAAAGGAGCAAAATTGTTATCATTAACTCATTACAGAGCACTAGCCCCATTACCGAGTAACTAGTCTTTTTTTTATTTTATTTTAATGGCACATAATACAATTAATATCGATGCATGATACATTTAAAGAATTTTAATATACAAAAAACTTAAGAAATATTCTTAACAAGAAAAGGTGTAGAGCACCCATCTAAAGTTTGTGCTCATGTTGCTGTTCCTTACTACTATTCTGATCTAGATACAAAAAACTTAAGAAATATTCTTAATAAAAAAAAAAAGATGCAGAGCACTCATCTAGAGTTTGTGCTCATGTTATTGCTCCCTACTGCTTTTCTGATATGACAACCTTCCATGTATCAACAGGGTTTAATCATCATCATCACAACAACCATTATAAGTGTTTCATTCCAATTATTATTTAACTAATATTCTCTAATCAACAACAAGAAAACCCTTAAAATCCCACACACAATGAACACTTTCTATATTCATATTCATTCTTATAAGTTTAATTGCTAAAACCCTTGATTTCATAACAATTAAAAAAACAAATAAGGCAAACATTAGGTCCTCCCCTCATTATAAGGAGTTTTATCTTAATAGCCTAACTTAGAGAAATTATAAGTTTCCCTTTGCTTCTCATTTTGGTAATTCATTTTTAATTACAACTAGTCACATTTTAACATATATCCACACACTCAAAATATAATTCGACAAGCCTATTTTTTTATTTCTAATTTGGCTTAAACCTTAAAGATGGTTTTTTGAGGTTTCTATTCAAACTTCCTAGTAACTTAGTCATGCAAATACATCTCAAAATCCTCATTTAACAAAAATATCATATCAATTCAAGGCAATAATTAAATTTTCCCCTATTTACTTAGTTTTAGTCGATTCTTATTTCAAGAGGAACATAAGTTCCTTTCATAATTTTATAAAATTGGCTTCATTGCCATTTATTAAGCATATGAGACAACACAATTAATCACAAATAACATAATAATTCAAGGCACGACTCAATTCTCCCTCTAATTTTCCTTGTTGGTCAAATTGCCTTATAAAGAGGTATGGATTTTTTTTTCCAAAAATCCTTTTTAATTTCTCATTAGTCATTCATGTTACACTTTACCAAACATATTTTAATTCAAATATCTCAACAATTTAAACAAATAAAACCCCTTTTTCTTTTCTTCATCCTAGGCTAAAACTAGTATTCAAAAGAAATATAGGTTCTCCTTAAACTTTCATGCAATTGACATCATACTCAATCTTTAAATATATCACCTTATGTTGATTGGTTATGCTTATAAAAGGGATTCATGTTTTCCTTTCAAATTTCTCAGTAATTCCATATTATTCATTAGTTATTTATGCCCAATAACATGTTTCTACACAAATATCATCATTCCATACTACTCAGCATACAAAAGTCAAAGTTCCATAATGTACACATAACTCACCAAGCTTCAAAACATGTTAGAATCATAAGTAATAATTACATGAGTAGTTCTTACCTCCTAACTCACCAAGCTTCAAAACATGTTAAAATCATAACTAATAATGATATGAGTAGTTCTTACTTCCTAATAGTAAGGAACCAAGAAGAAATTTGCAAGAAAACCCAAGTTTTCTTCACCTTCTTCGCTTTCTCTCTCTAACTTACAATATTTCTCTTTTCCAAGCTTAAAACCCCTTAAAAAACTTGAATCCTCCCTTTCGGTCCTTCTAAAACCTTTGCTTGTCACTTAAACCTAGTTTTTTTTTGGCATTTCTCTCAATTTAATCTCAAAATGGTCTAAGAAAATGAAGGAGACAAACCTCTCCCCTTACTTCTATTGGACAACCCATTTTATGGTCAAATGCGTTATTTTTTTCTCTCTAATTATAGTTTTACCTTATAGTATCTCTATAAAACATACCTGGCTTCTAACCTAATTCTTAAGATGTTGTCAAACTCTAATTGACTTGAAATTTTAACTCAAGATAGGAAAATATGTTAAAAGTGTCGCACCCGATATCGCGGCGGCCCTAAAAATAAATCTTGTGAATGGAAAAAAAGAACAGATATCTGGCATCTTGTTCTTTTAGGGAAAATGTCTTGTTTAAGGAGTCGCCACCTAGTATTATGGTCACTAGGAACCCTAACCAGTCAACAGAGATTTTATGGTACGGGACTGATTACGTAAAAAGGAAGATATTATCACCCTTTAAACGTTCTGACTGAGGCAAACTGCATTGCTGGTTTTGTCTTAAATTGTTAAATGTTTATTAGTTTATGCTATGATGATTTGCTTATAATATTCCTGACTCAGGCGTCAGTGAATATTCGACTACGTATACTTCCAACTCTGTCGTTGGTAAGTATTACGTAACCCAAAACAAAAATGAATGATGTTGCTGACTCTAGCTCTTTAAATAAACCAATAAAAATAAATTTTAATATATGCATGCATATTTTTTTTTATTTTTTTTTTATGATTTTTTTGGGGCTGGGCCCAGCTCAGCCCATATGGACTGGGCTTGACCCAGCCAGCCCGGCCCGGTCACTGGCCCAAGCCAGTGACTAGGCAGTTTTACCCGCAGGCGTGCGTGAACTGCTCACGCACGCCTGTTACAGAAACATGCAATTAAAATGCAGGGAAGGAAAACGCAACTTACCTGTCGCTGCACTTGAAGACGAGGATGACAACTGACCAGCGTTTCTCCTCTCTGTTACTGCTTTTTGTCTACTCCTCTGGTTTTGCTCTTTTTCTCCTGGTTTGCTTCTGTTCGTTCACCTCTGTTTGCGTTTCCAGGTCTCCCTTTTGTTGTTCGTTCCTTCGTGTTGTGTGTTCTTGCTGTTAGCTGCTCGTTCCTCTCCTCTCTTTTTTTTAGCTTCTTCCTCTGGTTTTGGAAGCTGGTGCTGGAGAAGAGGAAGTCAGTGGTGATTCTGTTGTTTTCGTCTGTGGGTTTCTTATTTCCCTGTCCTCCTCTCTGCCTCTGTTCTCAAAGAAAGAAAGAAACGCTCTGGTTCCTGGAACCTGTTGCTTGCAGTTGCAGACGAAGATGACAGTGTAGAAGGGCTGTCCCACCAACACTGCCACTGCCTTCTCTCCTCTGTTTTGTTTTTCTTTTACTCTCCCTTCTCCCTTTTCTTTCCTTACGCTCTCCCTCTCTTTGTTTTCTTTTTTCGTCTCTGTGTTTTTTGTACTATGCCGTTCATGGAATTATTTTTTTCCCGTCCTGGTGTGCATCCCTTCTCTGGCTTTTATAGTCGTAGAATGGCATGCGTTTCCCTTGGTAATGAAGACTCAGGACCGTTATTGCAGGAGTAGTGATGGCAGGGGCATCCGTTTCTCTGGTTTGGTGAGCGGAAGAATACGAACGGTTCTCTTTGAAACGACGCCGTTCGATTGTTAATGGCCATTTGCGTTTTGGTCCTTGAAGTTTTGAAATTTTCGTAAGCAAGCCCCTGGATAAACTTTCATTGGACCCCTGCATTTCAGCACATTTTACAAAACAGTCCTTGGACTCTAATTTGTTGCAATTTTGCCCCCAATTAACCCCAAACTTTAGTATTTCTTCAATTAAGTCCCTGATTTCATTAATTCAATTAATTTCAAGCTCAATTAAGTCTAAAACTTGTCAATTCTCCAATTAAACCCTTGATTGGATTAATTAAATTAATTTCAAGTTTAATTAAGTCTCAAAACTTATCAATTCACCAATTAAACCCTTGATTGGATTAATTATATTAATTTCAAAGTTTAATTAAACCTCAAAACTTCTAATAATGTTGTCCTTAACCCAAATTTTAATTCATTCTTCATTTATTTCATTTTACTTGTTTTTCATCATTATTATTTTTTCATCATCATTTTTTTTTATCCTTTTCAGTAAATAAAATAATAATAATAATTAAA
>Ga0307517_10006869_pt1 | contig 16736 bp, 10 predicted proteins | sample 23_EM_MG_FD_194515 | JGI IMG/M metagenome (GOLD analysis project Ga0307517, IMG submission 194515) | Populus trichocarpa ectomycorrhiza microbial communities from riparian zone in the Pacific Northwest, United States - 23_EM | ecosystem: Host-associated > Plants > Roots > Unclassified | place... | reverse complement strand
TCGGAATGCGAGTAGATGTTTGGTCGATAGGATGTCTGGTACGGCTCTCCAAAATCGACGTGGCTCTGTCGGACTGAAATTATGAGAAGATCTATGAACTAGCAACATCGGGTTCTCTGACAGGATATGCAGACAGCGATGCGAGAGCGTTGCGCGAACTGGTAACCATTCTTGGGCCTCTTCCTGAGGAATGGATAGCGTTGTTAGGTGCGGAAACTCACGGCTAGAAGGTTCCGATTTTTATGGTGTCTGCAGGAACGTCGTATTCCGACCCTACCGATGCCCCCCTTGAAGAGAACGTCCGATCTGACTCGACGGCTGATGACATACCCGGACTGATTGCGTTGCTTCAGTGGATCCTCGTGTACGACCCACTACGACGACCGGATGTGCCAGCTCTCCTGAACCACCCGTGGCTCGCGGACTCACCAGGTCTAGATATCCGACCTGGACCTAGACCGGAGTGAGATGTGGTTACAGCCCTTACACCCTTCTTAGGACCTATAGGCACGATATCGAATTCCCTTCTACGTTATGCTGACGGCGTGGGGTGCTATACGGTTGACAATACGGGGGAGGACTCGGGTACTAATGAAGCAAAATGGGAGAGAGGATGTCATTTCAGGACTGCTTACTCGGCTGCCTCGAGGGATCTTCGTTTTTCAACACGGAAACCGTTGAGCTATTCCCATCCCTCAAAGATCTTGGTGTATTACTATGGACTCTTCAATACCATTTCTATGATGAACTGGGGCCGCATCGACTGCTCTCGTTCATTGGACTAGTCCAACGCCTAACAAGAAAACTTCGAGGTCTGGTTATCCGCCACGTCCCCCCCTCACCTTCGATTTCGGCTCCGGTCGACAAATTAGGTCACTTCCCTCTCATTCCCTGAGTCGCGGCCTTCTATATCTTAAGATCTTAAGCTTCGTTGTCGGATTAGTGTACTCAGAGACGTGTGTAGTTTTCAGTAATGTCATGGATTGTTTTCGGAGGATTTTGTTTTCCCAAGTCAGGACGGGCCGAAAATCTCGTCCTGAGCAAGGCTTGTTCAGCTGTTATACTCGGATTCAGAGTTTGACCATGGCGTGTAGTGTAATAGCGGGTTCATGCGCGCTCCATATTAAAGATAATCGAGAGGTGGGAGGGTATCAGAACAGAGTAAGATTGGGTGGACCACTACGGGGGCTCCCCATCGTGGCGTACACGGCCCACATAAATGGACCGCCATGTACACGATGGAAGCGCGGCACGGCGTATACTAATGGATACTGTCCGTCGAGTCATAATCTCCTTCACCGGTGCTTGCCAGGCCATTTTGTGGCGCCGGAGACCTCGGATTTGGTTAATATATTCAAATGGCGAGACCGTGACCTCCTGAACTGACTCGAGGCGATGAACTTTCGTGTCCCATCGGATGAGCGACTGTGGTATTTAAAACGGCAGATGGTACCGACACCATGACACCGTGCAAATGGTTGAACAGTGGGAGTGGCATCAGTGGCCCACTGTAACAGCCGGTGGAACCATGATGTGTCAACAGCCCTACTCAATCCGCCGTCCGGAAAAAGCCTGCCACAGGAAAAAAATGTATCCCTGGGCTGAGCAAAAGTATGAGCTAGGCTAGCATACCTCGGGTACTATCTAGCTCATTTCGTGTCCGTACTCTCCGGTGTTGTTTGGACTTGTTTGGACAATAAATGTTGAGTTCCTTTGTTAACTTCTTGATCAGCGCACGATCGAGCCCGTGACAAACTCAGACGCCGCGTCCCACGGTTCACGGTCAGACTGCTCATTCCCGTTTTGCCACCACCTGGTCTCAATCTGTGTGGCCCTCAGGAATTGTCCGGACCATGGCCCTCGTCGACTCCTATCACCTCGCCGTCCTATATAACCTCTCTCGCCGCGATGGGGGGGTTCTTTCCAACTGTTCGTATCCTCCCCCAATGCCACCCGCCAATCCTGATCAGCCTGGCTCCTTTCTCCCTCGTTCTACCCACCACGTGTTCAAGACTCCAGAGCGCGAGCACAATGCCACTCACTCGGTCCCGGATACAGCTCCGATGTCCCATTGGACGTCCACCACGGACGACAGCGCCGAACACGACCAGTACATCGCCCAGGACTTCAAGCGTCATCGAGTCTTTGTCGACATAGACGTTTTCATGGAGAACGTTCTGCACGTTCCCAAGAACTGGAAGGAACTGTGGGGCCCCACCATCAACGACATCAAACACAACGAGAAGTTCTCATCTCCCCACCGGAAATACACGAGCATGTGCGGAGCCCGGGGCCTCCTGGAGCAACAGTTATACGAGCCCCTGGTGGAGATGGAAAACGCCATTCTCGGCCTCTCCAAGTCGATTGTGGACAAGTCGGTCAAGGCGCAAACCCCTCAACGGTACCTGAGAAATGACCCCAAGCAGGTTTTCGGTGGGGTGATGAGTAATCTCAAACCGGACGTTGTGGTAGTCCGCCATAATTTTCTTCATCACATTGGTTCCGGAGAGACGGCGGAACAGCGGCTCAAGGAGGCGAATCTGAGCTGGGCGCAACCACTGCAGGTGCTGGAAGTGAAGCCTTGTGATAACGCGTTATTCGATGGGTCGTATATGCCTCGGTTGAAGGTGGGAAGTGAGTTCACAAAGATTTCTCTAAGTGGCGGCGGCATCTGATGCTTTGGGGGGGACAGGAAAAGACCCACAGCGGTCTCACGCTTATCCGCCGTCGAGGACTGGGGGTGGCTCTGGGACGACCGATCTAGCCACAGTCGACGAAGCGGTGTCGACTCCAGACACTCTGTCGCGAAAACGGTCTGCGGACGAGGAGTTTGATCCGATCCGAAAGGCGCAGAAAGCGCACTACGAGTCGACTCCTGGTGGCGGCAGCAGCCGGGTTGTGGGAAGGGAACCCAGGAAAAACCAGACAGACGAAACGAAGGGTCAGAAGGATGCATCCCTCCAAGTAGGACGATATTTCCTGGAACAATTTTCCGTCCCCGCCCTCCGTTCGCACGCAACAATCGGACTGGTCGATCGCGAGCGCATCCAGTTCTGCCATGCAAATCATTCAGCGATCCTGGTGACTTCTGCAATTAATTTCTCGTCGAACGACCCGGACGGGTCGGACAAGTTCATCGCGATCGTGATCGCCTTCAGTCGGCTTTCTCTCGGCGATAGCGGGGTCCTTCACAACCTCCACGACGGGGGACTCTTCCGGGACAACGGTGACTTGGCCACTTCTATGCCGGAGCGGGAGACGGTAAGGATTCAGGAAGGAAATAAGCTGGAGTTTGGAGGAGATGAGAACACGGGGCCGTTCACGGTCACATACGGAGAGGTGATCTCTCACGAGCAATCGCTGGCGGGAAGAGCGACGACGGTGCTCCACGCGACGTCTCCGAGGTGGGAAGGTGTTGACCTTGTTGTCAAAATCGGCTGGCCCGGGTCTGAGAGGATTTCGGAGCACGCGTTTCTCGATGAGGCGATCAAGAAGGCGAAGAGCACGGCTGAAAACGAATGGGCACTGAAGCATCTTCCGGGGGTTTTCTTCGCTCAAGACGTCATTTTCGACTCGGATTCGACTCACGAGAAGGTCGCGAGGCTGTTCGACGACGCCGAGTTTGTGGGTGGAGAGTACAAGTACGAACGACGGACCCTGCGGATCATCATCCAGGAGCGGCTATATCCCCTGAAGACTCTGACGGACGTGAAGGATATCGCGCAGGTTCTGGTGGATGTCGCCTGTGGTGCGTGGTTTTCGGTTGTTTCTCGATTACCATATGCTCACGCTGGGATAGTTCACCGGTGGCTCTACGAGGTTGCTGGGATCCTGCACCGGGACCTCAGCATGAGCAACATCATGTATCGGATCATCGGGGGGAAGGTATACGGAGTGCTGACCGACTATGACCTTTCATCGTGGGTGGCATCTCTGAACTCCGACTACACGAAGACATCGCAGCAACGGACCGGAACGCCTCCATTTATGGCGTACGAGTTGCTGAATGGATCCAAGGCCCCCCACATGTATAGACATGATGTAGAGTCCATTTTCTACATCATGCTAATCCTGGCGACACACTACGATGTTTGCGCCCCCACGGAGGGAAAGGATGGAGGGATACGGATGCGACAAGATCTCAAAGAGTTGCCTTATCAAGAGTGGTTTGATCAGCCGTCGTACAAGCTTCTTGCTGCGTTCAAGCAAACCTCTATTTGGGACTTGGGGCATCTCAACCTGTCTCCAAGCTTCGAAGGCATTCGCGGTTGGCTCCTGGAACTCCGAAGATCTTTCTTCCGTGGGCTTTTAGCCAAGCAACAGCAACTGATCTTACTGATGAATCAAAAAGAGGAGTCTTGTGACGAAGACGCACCTCTTACCTTCGACCACGAAACATTGGGAGGATGTGTCGACTATTCCGCCCTGATTAATCCAGTTCGCAGCCTCAAGGGGGAACTTGAAGGCCTTACAATCCGTTACGAACCTCCTGCTCCGACTAGCGCGACCCGCTCGAGTTGGTTCCAGTGGATACCACCTCCGTTTCGACTTCCCTTCTTCTCTACTTAGAGTTAATTCCATACAAATAGGCACTGTATTTATACCATTAGCACGGACGTCTGTAATATGTAATACCATTGCTTGTTTTCCAAGACAGTTCAACATTGTCACGAGCACCAGTATGGGGATGTCGGGATTCGCTTCCCAAAGATCGATTCTGAGCTGTGGACCCTTCTGTCAAAGCAGAATTGTAGCTGTGGGAAGTCAAAGTAGCGTTGCGGGAACGGGTTCTCCTCGTCCTCCGTTTACCCACCCACGTTGTAGGTCGAAGGATGGAAAAAAAAATAGATGTGCATCGCATGGGGATGTATTAAATTGCTTATGTGTGTATCCACAGCTCATTATTCTGAAGGTAAGATACAAAACTCGGGCGAGTAAGACAAAAATCAGGAGAGCAAGAGAACAAATAGAAGCGAAGAAACGAGAGCAATCTTTTGAAAGAACTCCGCTTGCGCTCTTCTTGGGATCCACCCTACCTCACGGCACAAGACCCCTTCCGCGTTAATCGTTACCGTTACTGCACCCTGTAAATTTCACATAGCTTCCAGTCAAATGAGACGAAACATCGAGGACTCGGGATTGAGAACGGAACGATGCGACGATGATGGAACGTGAAGCCAATCCTCGTTCTTGTCCACGATCTCCATGCACGCGTGGACGGCTTCCCAACTCTATCCGCCCTCTACTCTACCTTCTACCTTTGAGTTTACCAAGCGAAAGCGTTGGACCGACCTACTACTCATCGCCAAACCAACTAAAGCAACCACCCCATCCCCCCGACCCGACGCAGGGAGACAAACGAAAACGGTTGAGTGGATTTCCGGGACTATAGTGATAAAGGTGGCTAATTGGGTGGGGCGAATCCACAGTGCGCGGACCGACTCAGCGGGGATGATTCCAACCGGTGCGCACCTGAGTATGAGGACCATTCACGAATATATAGCTCCGGGTGTTCCTCCTTCATCCTTCCACTTTACAGATTCCAACATCCACAACCACAGACTGTCGGGATGCCGAGTTTCCCCCGAAACGCCCAACCGCTCCGATGCCATCTCCATCAACCACACGATACCCGGAACTCAAACAAGACGTTACAGAATCGATACACCGGCGCAGACCCATACTGCCTGTTTGCCCCAAAGCCGAGTCCGAGCTCACAGATCCGACTCTCCTACACCTGACACCTCTTCCCAACTTCACCATCCAGAAAAAAACCGGCGACATGCTTCGACAATGCTCGTTTCGTCACCCCTCCGTTTCACCGTCGCTCCTGGAAACTACAGGTCCCACCCGATACACCGCAACCCCACGTAGCTGGCTCTCTTTCCTCAACCATCTCGTTAGCGACAAGTCCCATTCACCCCGGTCACGTACGCGCTCGAATTCGGGAACCTAACCCATCTCAACACGGGCGAGCTCAAGGGTCAAGGCCGTATTCGTTCACCCACTTTCCTCCTACCAATACGGGTATCCCCCCCATGCCGACGCCTCGGGACTTGGTCTCCCCTCCTTTGCTCTTGGATCCCGAGCAGATGGATCCCCGTCCCGCGATGCCCCCCGTTTCACAACCCCAACCTCCATTCCCTCGATAAAACCCGCGTTGTTTGTGAGTACTGGATGCTCTTGCAGCCCCGACCGCGCTTGCCCAGGGTGCCTCGAGTAACCCGTCCCCCCTTCATCCGCGACAACCAAAAAGCGCTCGAACCTCAAATCTTGTTCTGACGGCTATGGCCACCACGTTCACCGTCTGAAGGGGATCACTACAGTCTCACGCCAACCGCCTTTTGGAGGTGCCGTCTAAACCTTTCTCGCCCATACCACGAGTTTACCCCCAATCCCCCCGCAGATATCGATCCAACAGACATCACCGCTCTCCCTGCCGGGCTATTCTCCGTCGATTTTTGTGGAATGAGTGGTCCTTTTGGGGTAACTGCGCACAACAAGATAAATCTTGGCCAGCTTGAGGTTTTGTGGACGTTTCAAAGTTTGAATACCGCGGAAGTGCGTGTGGGTGTGAAACCTCTTGTGTTGGGCGTTGCGTGGAGGGAGATTCTACGTGGCTGGTTATCTACGTTTCCGTGATTTATCTGTTTGAACGCTGGAATCGAGTGCTATCATGAGAGCCGCTTTCTTCCTATTTTTGTTCTTCACGTTGGCATTCGCGTAGAAACTTGTGGCTCTAAAGGTACATTCACTTTGTTTATCGTCATACTTACGTGTCAAAGCATTACGGCGGTTGAGGCTACGAGTTGTTGGACGTGCTGACGCAGACCAGTCAGTCTACGGTGAGGGAATGGTGCTGAAGCACCCATGAACTTGTAGCTCAAAGCGCGGATCTGCAAAACCGGGAATGTAAATAGAATACGAAAATGTCACGAATGTGGGAACAAAGACACAAAGCGGGAAAGTTGTTGTGATACACAAGACGATATGAAACGAAATGTCCGACTACAAGATCAAACGACGGCATGCACAACGTGTGTCTAACAGATATGGCGATGCTCCGGCAAGAGGGTTGTGAATGGGTCTGACGGGCTGTATAATGAAGGGGTGACAGAGGGGTGAGCGCATGCACAGACGAGGATGGAGTTGGCGGGACGAGGAGCGAGCGTTACATACATCACGGAAATGGGAGAGGGAGACTACACATAAACGTCGAGTGAGATTCTGTACGTGCCCACCGAGGTGAGTAAATCGAAAAGGATAATGAATCTGGAAGACGTACGGGTCAGCATATCCATTGCCTGTCTGTCCACCTCCAGCAACGCCCGCTTGAGTTCCCTGTACTGGCCCTTCGTAACCTCGGTGTTTATACGAAAGTAGCAGAGATCCGGACGATGCCTATTGAGGTAGTCCCATCCCTGATCCAACTGCCCCAGAACGTGATCGAGCCGTTTTCTGAGTTCCTCCCGGTGGTGCCCCATCCCGATCCCGTTAAATTCCTCCCTAATCGAGGTACACATCTCAGCTAAAGCGGAGTCTTGCAGTGGGGACCAATCCAACCAAATGAAAAGCAGGTACGACTTGAGAATTTCAGTGTCTCCGAGTGCTCGGAATTTGCGAACAGCTTCCCCTCTCGGGTCCCCTCCGAAACGGTCCCGAAGCCACGCAGGTGGGATGAAAGTTTGCTTGCTCGACCACAACCAAATGCCAGCAGGAATGTGTTGTTGTAAGGCGCCATCGGAAATGATCTGCCACAGCGTGTCGGCCACACTCCGACCAGCCTCCTCCGTGTATGGGACTGCCAATGTTGCCAACGCTGCTGTTGACCACTGGGCAAATCTGTTCTGGTTGAAGAAATTGAAGCGGGGTGATACAATTGTTATAGCCTTGTCCAGGGAAGGAGTCCTTGGTTCTCCAAACAGCCTGGCTATGAACGGCTCAACGCAATTCCATACGAAACCCTGAAAATAAATGAAGTGCCTGGATACACGTGAGAATGTGTCGATCATCTGTTGCTCCCCACCTCCCGACAGGTGGATCGCATATGGTAAGAGTGCACAGATAGCCTTCCTCTTGGGGAAGATTGCACTCTCATCAGTAACCTCAGCCATGGCTCCGAGCTGCTGAACTACCAGGTCTGAAACCTCCTCCAGCCGTGCGCTGGTTCTTGATCAGAAAACGTGAATGTCTGTCAGACATGGACATACCTCTTATTCAGACTGGTGGCTGGAACAGTACAGCCCAGATCAATTGCAATGATTGACAGGCAGCTGATGATGACTGAGGTAGGAGGTGGGGGGTCCTGGGATAGATAATGAAGTGCGAAGCGGAGGATCCAACGGGGCACCTTCCGACCTCCACTCGTCCGGTATTTGAACTGGGCAAGCTGGAGAAGCATGATGTGCTCATTATTGGATAGTTTGTGGTCATTCCACTGGACCTTCGACTGCCATACATTGTAGGACGGATAGAATTCTCTATGGAGCGCGCTGAAGTTGTAGCAAATCGGGAGGTTTTTGAACTGGGTCTGAAGTGGGAAGGCCCCAGTGTACCGCTTGCACACGTCCCTGAGAACACTTGATGTTTGATCCATGGTTGTGAGGTGGAAAATCGTGCGAAGGCAACATTTGACAGAAACTGTTGCAAACTCCTCCAGCCCTCGGGTGATCACTGCTTCGTCACCAACAACCGCCACGCAACTGATGAGAATATTGAAGCAAGTTGAAACAAGGGCAGGATTGAAGTCGTTGAGCGTCGTCATTGCTGCGAGTGTTTTGAGGGTCGAGAGGCGGAGAGCCTTGTCCAATGATGTCTGGAGAATCCACAAGATGCACTGGACGTCCAATGTGACCACTTGTTGGTCCGATTCATCTACCTGGGGAGAGCGTACCCAACGAAACCGGTTGCACACCCTACGAGCAAGGGTAAGAAGACCCACGACTATTGTTCGCGTGGAGATGTAGGCGTCGTGGGCCAAAAGAATCGGTAACAAGAGTGGGTATGCAAGCACCCCGCAGGAGCAGCGAACTGTCCATCCGTCCTCCCTTATCAAATCACACAACACAATGAAGCACCCGATGCAGAGGCTGATTTCAGCGGCAGAGAAGAAAGCTGAATGAAACATGGGAAGGATACGTCGGAGGATGGGAGGGATATGTCGGAGGATCTGCACACCGGGGGTTTGATATGGGCAGCTCACGAAAGCCGCCCCCGCAATGACAATCAGAGCATAGAAGATGGCACCAAGTGAAGTGATGCCAACGACAACCGACGCGACAGTAGTGTTGATTCCCCAAAGGTACAGGGAAAGCCCACAACCAAGCAGTAAGAGTGCAAACTGCAGCATCAGTGGCAGTGACTCCATCACGTAATGGAAGTACCACATGACAATGCCGTCCAGCTTCCGCTGTCGATTCTGGCTGCGTTCAATGGCTGACCCTCGCATGTCGATCGAGGCGTATCGGTTCAACCACTGTTTTCCAAGCATCGCGAGGAAGGCGGAGAAGATTGAAGTGGCGAGACTCGCGTAAAGGATGGCTTCGACATGGACAGTCGTGGGTGGAGGGCCGGTCCACTGTGGGACTGTGGGAACGTCGCCGCCGAAGGTGGTGTTGTCAATCTTGTGGATGAGAACACGGAGGAGAGCAGCGGTCTCATCGTTGGGGTCAGGCTGGAGCTGGGAGTGGACCTGGATGACGAATGCGGAGGTGACGGCGGAGAACAGACCGGCCTGTATCACAAGTTAGTGTGTGTGGCCTGACAAATCCGCGAGGCTCACAAATATGAGAGTGGTGTTCAGGTCTTCGTCGTACTTCTTGATGAACTCTCGGTCGTACTCTTCTGCTTCACGGCGGTACATGGCGTAGAACGTAGCTCGGGGATCCTCCTCGGCTGACGGCAACTGCTTCTTCAGACTGCGCAAGGGTTCAAAGATGTTCCAGAGTGACACGAGACTAAACTTACCCATCTGCTGGCTGGCTGCCACGCTCCCCACTTCCGTTCCCCGAGCCCTCCCCAGGCTTCTGGCTGTGATTGGATATTAGACGGGTTTAGCGTTGAAGACACACGAATTCTACCTCAACCGAGAACCCTGGACAGAATCCTCCGAATCACTTGAATTCCGACGGTTCCTAGACCTAAAGCCCTCACATCCAGCAAGGTTATCGGCAACTCTATGATGCAACATACCCTCTTCTTTTCTTCTTCTTCTTGGAACTCGCGGATGACCCTTCCGCGGTCAAACGGACTGGCTCCTCGTCTCTATCTCCCCGGCTACGGGCACAGATCAGAGGAAATAGTCTCGAAAAGTGATTCAATATCTTACCTCTCTACTGTAACATCTTTCAGACTGGGCATGATGCTCGAGGTGTCAGTTGGTTCACCGGAAGGATAAGGGATGGAGATAGGGAGGAAGGGTGAACGTCGAGCGGTGAGGATGAAAGGTGTCTGCCATGCCGCAGACACGTTCCCGGATATTCATCCTCGTGCTGGGGGTCAGGCGTTAATAACGTGTGCTCCGGCCCGACGCAAGCTCAGAGACTGCAAGCGCGGATTGGGTGAACCTGACTAATGAGCCACTAGTTACCAATGGCGGCGGAGTTCGGGTGACGAAAGAGCGCGGGGAGTGAGAAAACGCAACGACCAAATTGATACCCTACCAGAGGGTGAGGGTGACTGAGAGCAGGGGAGCGTGACCACAGTGGATGATCGATGAAACTCCGGTGAGGCCTTCGTTAGACTGGTCAGTACTGTTCAGAGACAGAGGTCGCTTTTCAACACTGGTCGGCACTAAACAATGCAGAAATGCACGATGGCCCTTGACGTCGTCCTCGGTACCCACATTAGCACCCCGGTCGGTGCCTATACAGCTGACGTCCCTGCGTCACGCTTCAGCGCTTCAAGCTTCAACTTCTGCATCAAACGGTTGAACGTTGCAACGTTGAACGATGACCACGTCGACCAAGGTAGGATTGGTTAGTGCATGGATGGTACGAGTGACGCAGTAAACTGAACCAGATTCTCGGGAGTGGACGAGCCGAATTTCCCAGTAAGTACGCGGACCACAAAGCCCGACTCGCGCGAGACACTCGTCCATTCGCATTATCCGAATCGTCGACCACGATCCCTGTCACCTGTAAAGCCTTCGAATCTCCTCTGGGCCTACAAACCCTCGCAAGTGATCGTCAAGCTACACATGCGTTCAATGTCACGTCTCCCACTCCGTCATCCCAGGGCAAGCGGAAACGATTCCGACGATACACGTTTTGGACACGAGTGCTCTCCGTGAATGTAACCCGGAAGATTCAACCCGACACTTGGCTCCTCCCAACCTGAGTCCTTGATTCTCCCGCCCTATGTGACAGGCAACGGCAACGGCGTCCCAACACCTGCGCCGTCTGACCCGAGCTCACAAACCCGACTCTCCTGCATCTAACATCTCTTCCCAACTTCACCATCCGGAAAAACAAACCGGTGATATGCTTCGACAACGCTCGTCTCGTCGTCCCCCCGATCTAACATCACTCCCGGAAACTACATACTTCACTTGATACACCACAACCCCGCGTAGCCGGTTCTCCCTCCTCAACCATCTCGTAGGCGGCGAGTCCCAATCACCTCACTCTCGTACGCGCTCGAATTCACCAACCCAACCCATCTCAACACAGACGAGCCCAAGACCGTAGACAATGCACTTTCCTCCTGGCCGACCCCAATCTCGAATGGGTTTACCCCAACTCCCCGCGTCATTTCAATACCTCCCGAACCACCACCGAGCCTTCGTACACGGTTCTACGGTACGCCCATAATCCAAGGCGCCCGACAAATCCCCACGGAAGAGATAAAGAACCAGACTTAAACCAGAACCCCGGAAAGGAACTATCTATCGGACCTTTTGCCCGTCTACCACGCTCCTCCAGTTGAACGTGAGTTGCGAAGAGTTCCTTCCGTCCTCCTGCGTCGGTCAAGAGGGTGTTTCTGTGCTGGGGTCAAACGATAGATGGAGGGCCAAGCAGCAATACTCGAATATCCTGCTCCGAGAGACACTGGTTCAGCGTTCTATGTCGAAAACGTAAATAACTCTATTTGAAAAATAAAAATAACACCATTCTACACGGACAATATGGAATAGCTAGTTCAAGTGGAACGCGAGGATTGTATCGCGGTACTTTCCCTACTAGCCCGTTCGAATGGCATATATCTAGGTAAATTTTGATTGTTTGAAAGACCAGTGCCAAGTGATCGAAAGGCGAAACTATGAACGCGACGGAGGCGGAACGGACGCGAAGGTAGGGTGAGATCTTGGACGCGTCCACGAATACCGTATGACGGTGACCCGGAGATAGCGAAAGGGGGATAAACGGATCCACTCGCGGATCGCGTGATAGAGTGAAATCCGCGTGCGAAGGAAGTGTGGAGTAACAACGAATGTTGCAGACAAGCAACCACGGAGACGGGAGAGGGAGCACACGAAATCAACGTCGAGGTGGGATCCTGGGTACCCCCCACCGGAGTAAGTAAACCAAAAAGGACGTAGCCAAGCCAAAAAAGACGTACCGGCCAGAAACAGCCACGCTACTTCAACTCCAAATCCATCCCCGCCAACATCCTCCTGAGTTCCCCATACTGCTTCTTCGCCCGTTGAACGCCCTGTTCGCCAAGAGCCGGCTTATACTGCTTGAGGTGCCCCAACCCCCGATCCAACTCCCGTAAAATGTGATCGAGCCGTCGGATGAGTTCTTCCCGATGATGCTTCATCTCGGCTCCACTAAAATCCTCCCGGATCGAAGTCTGCATCTCTGCGTCACCTCCAAACCAAATATCGGCATAGTCCCACTCCGACCAGACCAGGAGCAGGTACGACTTGAGGGTTTCGATATCTCCCAGTTTCCGAACTTCACGGAAGACCTCCACCCTAGTTCCCTTTAGTCGTCCAAGGCACACGGGTGGGAGAGAAGGTCGCTTCTTCAACCACGACCAACTATCGACGGGAATGTATGGCCGCAGCGAGTCAGCAGACGCGATGCACAAGAGCGTCTCAACCACACTCTGTTTAACTTCCTCCGTATACGAGGCTGCAGAAACTGCCGAAACTGCCTCCGCCCACTTCGTGACGACATTCTTGTCGTGCAGCCCACCGTCCCAAGGAACGTGGGGCGATGCAAGGACTATGGTCTGGGGGCTTGCTTCATCGAACAGAGCGGGGATGAACGGTCTAATAGCCCCCCACATGAATCTTTTGGCCGGGTCCGAGGCATCGGCAACGTCCAAGAACTTATCGACTATCGCATGTTCCCCATCTCGTCCCCGCGAGACCGCATATGGGAAGAACGCAGTGACAGCCTTGCGCTTGGAGTAGATGTAGGCCGGATCGGCAGCAGCAGCCATGGCCGCGAGTTTCTCGGTTATCAAAGAGGAAATTTCGTTCAATCGTCCACTAGCACTTGGTCAGAAAGATGAAAACCTGCCTGATACGGACGCACCTCTCATCTAGAGTCGTGGTGATCGAAACAGCACAGCCAAGATCGATCGCAATGATCATGAGGCAGTTGGTGATGATCGAGGTGGGGGGTGGGGGGTTCTGGGATAAATGATGAAGCGCGAAGCGGAGGATCCAACGGGGGACCTTCTTGTGTCCTGTCGCTCGAAGAAATACATTCCAGGTACTCCACGTTGCACCGGATGCGCGGCGATGGGCTAGTTGGGCGAGATTGTGTGCGAGGGTGACCTGATCTTCACTGGGCAGTTTGTAATCCTTCCACCGGATCTTCGAATTGGACGCCGAATAGAATATGTTGTGGATCGTGCGGAGACTATGGTCGGATGGGAGGCCGTCGAAGTTGGTCTCGAATGGAAAAGTCCTGGTGTACCGCTGGCGCACACCCCGAAGGGCACTCAATTTTGGATCCATGGTTGCGAGACGGGATAACGAACGGAGACAACACTGCGCAGACACTTTTGCGAGCTCCTCCGACTCTTGAGTGATTACCGCTTTGCCATTAACGACCGCCACACAACCTGCAAGAATGTCGAAGCAGGCTGAAACGAAATCAGGGTTGAAGTCGGCGAGCGCCGTCATTTCCGCGAGTAATTTGAGGGTCGAGAGGTGGACGGCCTTGTCTAATGACGTCTGGAGCACCCACGAGATGCATTTGAGGTCCAATACGGCCACCGGTTTGTCCAACCCACGTGTACGGTGCAACCAGTCCCATACCACAACAACAGGGGTAATAAGTGAGATGGCCATTGCCAGCGTCAGGATACAGGCGTCCCAGACGAGCCAAAACGGTAACAGGAGGGTGGCGAGGAGTAAGATGGTGATATCTCCAATTGAAGACTTGAGCCCCTTTAGCCTGTACCACCACTCAACGAGCACCCAAACGGATGCGGAGATGTCGATGAGGAAGCGAAAAGTCGAACGAAGCACGTTCACGAGGATGGGGATGATATTGTGGAGGATATACCGGAGGACGCGTGGACCAGGGGTTTGATACGGGCAACTGGTGGAAACCGTCCCGGCGATGATGATGAAAGCGTAGAAGGCGACACCAAACGAGGTGGCAGCAATGATAACCGATGCGATGGTAGTGTTGACTCCCCAAAGGTAGAGGGAAAGGCCAGAACCGAGGAGCAAGAGGGCGAGCTGTAGCACGAGCGGTAACGACTCCATCACATGGTCGAAGTACCAGGCTGCAATGCCATCCAGCTTCCGTTGCCGATTCTGGCTGCGCTCGATGGCAGACCCTCGGACGTCGTTGGAGGTATATCGGTTCAGCCATTGCTTGCCGAGTGTGGCGAGGAAGGCGGAGAAGAGCGAAGCAGCGAGGCTTGCATAGAGGATAGCTTCGACCAGGACGATCGTGCGTGGGGGACCGGTCCACACCGGGACTGTGGGGACGTCGCCGCCGAAAGCGGCGTTGTCGATCTTTTGAATGAGGACGCGGAGGAGAGCGGCGGTCTCATCGTTGGGGTCGGGCTGGAGCTGGGGATCTATCTGGGTGATGAACGCGGAGGTGATGGCGGAGAACAGACCGGCCTGCATCGCAAGTCAACGTGTGTGTGACTTGACAGGCGGCAAGACTCACGAATATGAGGGTGGTGTTCAGGTCTTCGTCGTATTTCTTGATGTAGTCTTTGTCATATTCTTCCGCTTCGCGGCGGTACATGTCGTAGAACTCGGCGCGGTGACCCTCCTGGGATGATAACAAGTCTTTTTCCCGGCTGCACAACAGTTGACCGACGATTCGGGGAGATGCGAGGCTAAACTTACCCAACCACCGGCGGCGTATCCTGTTCCCTGCCCCCGTTCTCGACTTTCTCCCCAGGGCCATCGTCCTGACTGTGATTGGACATTAGAGGGTGTGGCATTGGCGGACGCGTAAACGCTACCTCGATCGAGAACTCTGGACAGAGGCCACCGAGTCACAAGAATTCCGACGTTTTCTGGACCTGGAGCACGAACAATCAGCTGGGTGAGCGACAGCGCTGCGTTGGAACACACCTTCTCTTGTTCCTCCTGGCCCTCGCGGACTGCTCATCTCCAGCCAAATGCGTTGGTTTCTCGCCTTCCCCTTCTCGACTACAGGCGTGGGTTTGATCAGAAAAATGGAGCCGCAAAGCGACTGGACGCCTCACCTTTCCACCCTGATCTCGCCCAGACTCGCCATGTTGTTTGTATGAGAGTGTTGCTGGAGGGGATGAGAGACGAAGACAGAAGGAGTGGAGTGGAGCGAGGTGAATGCCAAGTGGGAGGATTGCAACGTTTCCAGATATGCTTGGGCTGCGCGCAGGCATTCAAACATTGAAGCGGGTGTAGTGCGTTCTATTTCGGTGGAAGCCCAAGATCTGCGAACGTGTATTGAATGGTGTTCCGCCGATGGGTCGCGGGTCCGTGTTCGGAAACGGGGGGGGGCAGTAAATCGAAAGAACGGGTACCATGACCGGTGTAAGGCGAGGGAAATAGGAGTCCTCAGCAGCCTCGGTTGGGTTTAACGTGATTCCAGTGTTCTCCAGATCCGATCCGCTGTCGAGGTATCTGGGGGCCAAACGTCTGAACCGAGCTTGAAAGACGTTGATTAATCTCCCGACGCAGTATGAATACCAGTGAGTCGTACGGGAGAAACCTGTTTTCATATAAAAATTGACGGGCGGGAAGACACGGACGACACAGCCCCGCTCGTCCGAAACCCTAACCCACCTGCCGTGTTCGTGTCTCCTCACCGAATCATCCCCGAAGCACGACTCCTCTATTCGCAAAATCTTGGGCGAAACCCTTGCAAGTTCTCGTTACGCTACACGTGCGTTCGATGCCCCAATGCGAGTGGAAAACCCCCCGACGACAGACGCCTTGGATACAGGTTCAGAAACCGACTCCTGCTCGACCTCCTCGATCCACCCTTTTCGGCATGACAGCGACAGCGCGGCGTTCCAAACCCTGACGTGATGTTCCTTCCCTTCCTCTCCCCGGCAACAAAACAATCACTCACCAGGGAATCTCGTATCAAAGGACACCAATATCCCTCTTACAACCACACCGGACGACCGCTTTTCGAGGTCAAGCATCCCGTATCCCAATGCGACACGTGCCGCGAGCCGCGGAAGACCCGGCGGGAGCGTTTAAAGCGTTCATACAGTCAAGTCAGGGCGGAGGGTCGCAGCGAACAAGACTCCACTTTAGCCTCCAGTTCTGGCTTCAAGTGTAAGTTATCCCTTGTTCCGGGTGAGCGTCCGTTGTG
>Ga0307517_10006868_pt1 | contig 16737 bp, 12 predicted proteins | sample 23_EM_MG_FD_194515 | JGI IMG/M metagenome (GOLD analysis project Ga0307517, IMG submission 194515) | Populus trichocarpa ectomycorrhiza microbial communities from riparian zone in the Pacific Northwest, United States - 23_EM | ecosystem: Host-associated > Plants > Roots > Unclassified | place... | reverse complement strand
GAAAAAAAAAACAGAAACACAGAAAAAATGGGAAAAAAAGAAAAAAAAAGAAAAAGAAGAAGACAAAAAAAAATGGGAAAAAAAACAGCTCATCTTTTACTGTGGACTGCACTGTGCAGTCCACAGTAAAAGACTGAGCCCTTTTAGTTTTTTCTTAATATATATATATATATAGAGAGAGAGAGAGAGAGAGAGAGAGATAATTGGCATGTATTTCGTCTTAGACCAGGTTGAATTATTTCGTATCCTAAAAATATTATGTTAAAAAGTTGTTAGCGTGTTTTAAAAGCAAAAAAAAAAAACAAAAAAATCTGACTAAAAAATATAGAGAAAAAAAAAAATAAAGAGAAAAAAAAAATTTTAATCCAATCCAAGTTAGCATTGTAAACTTGTGACATGAATCGTGAGGTCGTGACATCTTCATAAAAATTATATATAAAAAATAAAAATAAAAAACTCAATATTTAATAAATTTAAAGTTAACGGTTGAAATTGAGAAAGAAAATAGGCTTAAGAAAATATTAAAAAAAGAAAACCAATGTTAATTTGGGCTTATATCTCATACCCGTTACTCGGGTTATACTCGGGTCATGAGACGGGGTGATCTCTTCGAGAAAAATAACGAAATCCAATCATCAACAATCAAATGCTAAAAGCTGAAAATCAAAAAAGAAAATTAATTTAAAAAAAAATGAGGAAAAAAAATTAAAAAATAAGAAAAAAATTGATATAAAAATAATAAAACGGTGTAAAAGCCCCTAGCAAATCCGAGCTAGCATGACAAATGTATGACCCAAACCATGAGGCTAAGATATCATCATAAAAAAACGATGTTTAATCTTTAATAAACTAAATATTGAATGATAAAATCAAAAAATAAAATTGGTGAAAAAAAGATAATAATAAAATATTGATATTGATCCGGGTTCAATTTTCATACTCATTACCTGGGTTATAAGATCGAGATCACTATATAAAAAAAATAGCATAGCCCAATTCTAAACAAATCAAATATTGAAGAATAAAATTGAAATAAAAAAACTAATTTCAAAAAAAGAACCAAAGAAAAAAAACAATTAAAAGAATAAGGATCAAATCTTAAATAAAAATTAAATTAAATCAAATGATAAGGGATGAAATTGAAAATAGATTTTTTTAAAAAAAAATAATAATCAAAAGAATGAGGATCAAATTTGATATAAATACTAAATAGGACAAAATGTTTAAGGGGTGAAATAAAAAAATAAAAAAAATATGAGTCAAAATAAATAAAGAGCAATCAAAAGAACGTTGCAATTGAAATAAAAAGAAAATGGAGGACAATTCTTAAATTTGGATGGGTTGGCATATTTTCTTAGGAGAAGAAAGAGAGAAAAAAAAAAAACTAACCACAACTTAATCACTGCAATATGGCTTACACGTGCCGCTCTCGTTTATGTGCCTCTATGTGAACCATCGTCCAAAATGACAGATAGTTGTTTTTTATGCCGAGAAGCGCTGCGCATGCTGTCCAAAGGACATAGACTCCTCCCACATGCTGGTGCGTGCGTCGCACGCCCCCAACAACTTTTCTCTTCTTTTTTTTATAATTTAATTTGTGAAAGACTGAAGTGTCCTTGACTCCACATGATATTAATAAAAAAACCATAACAAAAGGCCTAAAAGCCCCTTAATCTAAGTTGTAGATTTTTTTTTTTTTACGTTTAAAAATACTTTAGTAGTTACACTATTCTAAGAAGGATTAAAAACAAAAAAAATACCCTTGCCCAAGAAGTTAAGGAAATTCAACTTTTAGAGTATTTTAGATGTCACACTTTGCAAACAAAAGGTTAAAAAACTTTTTTATTTTCATTCAATTCTGTAATAATAAATGTGTCCTGTTAAAAAGATTATATTACCCATAAAAACAAGTTATAAAGTTTTAATTATAGAGGGTAAAATAATAATAATAAAGTGTGAGAGAGTTCGCAATGAAACAATGATCAAGTTTTTTTTTTTTTTTTTTTATGTGTGTGTATAGAGTAAACCTCAAAGAATTATTTAATTCGTTTGGTAAAATTAAAGTTACTAATTTATGATTTACTCAAGAAAAAAGAAACTGTAAAACCCACCCAAAACCCTGGTGATCATAGCGGTGGCAGGAAGCCTGATGGCTCACAACCGTTGGATATTAATGGCGTTAAACATAATCTTATTATTATATCAAATCGATCATCTTTCATGTATAAAAAAAATAAATCTATTAGTTAAGAAATTCTTTTTTCATAATATGCTTAAGATTTTGAACTTCAATAACAAAAAAAAAACATATAAAAACATAATATGACCATCAAACCAAGCACATCAGAGCAGTGGATGATGAATAAAATTATAAAAATAATTATCCTGGGATTTGGTTAAGTTTTAAATTAAACCGAGTAAAAATTTATTTGATTATACTTGGTTGATCGGTATCAAGTTAAAATCTGTTTTAATTTTTTAATATTCTTTTAAAAGATGTCATTTTATTTTTTAAAACTTTTTAAAGCAGTGTAATTTTAGATTAACCCATTTTAATTCGCTCAACTTGTGACCTGTTCTTGGACTGACCGGGTTTAAGGTGTTAAAAACGACATGTCGTCCATGGAAAGACTTGTAGTGGTTAAATATGGAAAAAATCACAAGTGCTAAAAGGAGTTGAAGCAGTGACAGCGAAACCCCCCAGCTGTGGAAGGTAGTACACACAAAAATCAGAGAAAGGCAATGAACAAGCTAAGATGGGCAATGGATGGAGGGTTTTGGGATCTGGACAGGTCCACACCCAGAACCCTTGAAGGAGAAGGACGGGCAGTGCCAGGAGAACCACTTCCATTGGGTGTTTCAAGAGGTACAAGACTATCAAGACCCAAGCAGATTGACTTCTTTCAGCGTTTTATGTTCGCTCCTTTCATCCCTTCTTATTCTGCTTCCTCCCATGGCTTGTCTCTCCAACGTGTTCTCGCTCTTCCTTTCACTCAAGACTGGTATAATTTCACCACCCCTTTGAGAAAAGATTCCATCTTTTTTTGTTTTCGTTGATGATTAAAGTAGATGTTTGGTTGTGATGTTCTTAAGGTCAAAACGTTTAAAAAAACATGCAGGTTTGCTACATTACTAGCTCAATTCAATTTGCAGAAGTTTGTCTCTTCTTTTAAAAAGAATGGAGCCTTGCAATCTTCACGCCTAGAGAACATTAGGAAACATCTTGAGGATAAGTCCTTATATGCACTTGGATTTTGTTCAGAGCTCTTGTTAAGTCCTTGTGATACCCTTCTCTTGAGCTTGGATTTTTATGGTGATGATAACAATAAGAAACCTCGTAAGAAAGCAATCTTTCATCATAAGGCATGTGTTTGTTTGTTTTTTTGTTTGTTTTATTTAATTTTTGCCACTATGCTTTTCACTTTCTGCAATTTTGAGTGTTATTTTCATGTGTTTGCAGTTCCCAAATCACAATTTAAATGTGGAGGCAGTTTGGCCTGGACTTTACATTGACAAGGCCGGTAATTATTGGGATGTACCTTTCTCCATGGCCATTGATCTGGCGTCTCTTGCTTCTGACTCTGGTGCTAGTTATCATTTCTGTATGCATCATAGTGCCGGTCAGCCTATGCAGCTTGGAGGTGATGAGACCGTTGAGGTTCCTGCTACACTACTTCCTGGTATCTCTTTGAAAAGTGCTTTTTCCTTAAAGAAAAATGTTGAGATTTGGAGAAGCAATGCTCAGAAGTTGAAGATGGTGCAGCCCTTTGATATTTTTCTCTCCAATCCTCACATTTCGGCTTCAGGGGTCATTGGTAAATTGCAAGTTCTTAACATATTTTCTGTATGCTAATTACGAACCAGACTGGATGAGTGGCATGGGGGCATCCCTATAAATTATAGGCGCTTTCTCATTTTCTCTATTCAAACAATTGTTTCCTTAAATATACATCATGAAAATGACCTGCATTTGCATCAGTATGAAGTTTAGAGGCTTACTGCAGATGTAAATATGAGTTCTGTACATATCTAGTAATGAAGCTAAAGCCCTATCTTTGGTTGGAGCCTTGGACAAACGTGCTATGGAAGTTGTTGTAGGCTTTTAGCAGTTATTGCTTCATAGTTTCGGCTCCCATCTGCCATTTCAGATGTAAATCATTTATCTGCATCTCTTACTGATATTTGAACGCATACAGGTGCTGCTGTGATGGCCTGTTTTGGGGATAATTCAGTTCGGCCACAAGTGGTAGATGAATCTCAGCAGTTTGAAGGCTTCTGTCTTCATGCTCCTGCTGTAAAATCCACCTTATTAGTTGATACATTTTCATCTGTTTCATTTACTGCTCAGCACGGAAACTTCCAAAGACTATTATTAGATCTTACTCGATTTCATGCACGCCTGGATTTCCCTTCTGCTTCCAAATTTCTTTCAGGTGCCATCAGATTAGCACAAGACTTTTGTAATTCTCAACGGCCAACCATGGAAACAGTTCAGGCAATTTGCCCCAAGGCAACCGTTTCTTTTCAGCAGCAGGTAGGTGCTTCTAGCATGGCTGTCTTTTCCAAAATACGATGGCATATTAGCAGATGAAACTAAAGGCAACAAAAGCGAAGTTGTTAAATCAAGTCTATTCTTTGTTATTTCAAGATTTGCTTTAAGGTCACTGTTTTTAATAGGAACTTCTTTTAGTTGTATGTTTCCTGTAGAAGCATTGAACATGTACTACAGTCTAACAAGTTAATGTCAGCACTTGCATGCTGCTGGTCAACTGCTTTTTAAATATTAGCAAGAAAATATCTTCTTTTTTCTCATTTTCCTCTTCCTTCATGCACTCCTAACCTCTTTCGTGGAACTATATCTTTCCACATTGGTTGCAGATAGCAGGACCTTTCAGTTTTAGAGTTGATTCTGGAGTTGAGATTGATTGGAAGAACAAAGATTGGCATATGTGTGTGGATGATCCAGTATTTGCCATTGAGTATGCTTTGCATGTCCTTGGTTCAGCAAAGGCTGTTGCTTGGTATTCACCAAAGCATCGGGAATTCATGGTAGAACTTCGCTTTTTTGAAACCTAACTGTCTCTGTACCACCTAAGGATGCTATATTTCCAGTATTTTCTGCTGAATGCATGGAAATTCAGTTTTTCTCCTCGTGTTACTTGGTTCATTTAAGAAGGCAGTTCCCATTGTAAACTTTTGCCACCATTTATCAAAGTTATGAAGATGACTTCAATGATTCACGTTTATTGTTGAGTAATCCAACTTAATGAAAGTTGTAAATTCTGCATTTCTATTCAAGACAATACTTTCCAGAATGAATAAAATACTGTTTATGTCTCCTTGGAACCTTCTATGGTTAAGCTTTAATGGAAGGTCAGTATGTAAGGTCTCTAGGACTTGAATGGATTAGTGGAAGCTCAGCACTTCCTTTCTTCTCTGGCCAAACATGAAACGAATTTCTGTATTTATACAGATAAATCACGTGCGGCAAGTATAAATGCTTCACATAAAACTAAAAGATGGTCTGCAAGATTACCCTCTCCAGTGAAATAATGATTGTAATGTCCAATGGCTAGAGCATTATGACCTGCGACATGGAGAATCACGCAGCAGTAAACCATGGTTTCTCCTCAGGGGCTGGTGACCGGTGTTCCACAAAAGCGAGGATGCATTCTTGAAACCTATTAATGGAGAATTGCACGGTTTCTCATTTGATCTACTGCAGAAATTTACATAATCAGAATACATGTGTGTTTGACAAGATATATAACTGCCTAATGCTCCAGTAAACTGTATGGCAATGGAGAAATTGCGCAAGCATAGTTTGTGAAATATTGTTTTGAGATTTAACTTGGAAGCTTTAAACGGGCCTTTTTCAACATCAGAGATAAGCCATGGTTCCAACTCCCATGATGTCCATGGTGCATCAAGTTCTTCAGAACTCAGTAAAATATGGATTAGTCTTAGCTTTCATGATGTCTGATTTGCAATACCTTAGTAAACTTTTTTAGAAACAAGCACTTAAAGAGCTGTTTTGAATAACAGAATTAGATGATCAAATGGCTACAAACAGCACAAATCTTCACTAATTTTTCAACAACAAAGTAGAATTGCATTCAATCTTTAGAATTGAACAATTTTCATTTCCTTCTCTTGCCCCTTGAAGGTGTTTTGGTAACAAACAAGTCTTTAATCTTATGCTGTGGTGCCTACCAAGACTGGTTGTAGGGCAACCTGAAGGAAGCCGCAGATGCTCTTCGTTACACCTAACGGCTACAAGACAGCCCGTGAGGTGAGGTGGGGCAGATAATGTGTATTTAGCGGAATCTTTGGGACAATATCAGGAGGAATTGTTCCTTTCCAACTTGGAGCAGCAAAGCAACCTATAAAAGTGATCGGCAGAATATGGCTTGTCAATTTTCAGAAGCCATATCCAAGAACTAGCTCATACTGTCCTCCCAAAAACTGAGCAGCATTCAAATGGCAAAGTCCTGATAACTACATTCAAACATATAAAAGCTAACTTCATGATGCAGATTTCTAAGAAATACTATGATTTACCATGTTTTTCCGCACTTGTCTTGTACATGAAACCTGAGCCTTCGACTTCTTGCAGGAGCAGAGCTCCGTGGATTATAAGAGTGAAGAGTCCTTTTTAAAGACCAGTATTTACGATTATGATCAAAGAACTCAAAAGGAGATATTCAAGAAGAGCATGTACAATCTGGGATCCCAACAAAGAAACCAACCCATCTTCACTGGATTTGCCATCCCATCGTTGCGTGATGAATTGACAGAAGCAGAGAGATCGTGGGTTCCAATAAAATGATTTGTCGCTTCTCTCATTGCAGCAGCATTGAGTTTATGAGTAATATGGTATGCGTACAGACGCTGGGATGATCCATGATTATGATTACGAATAAATTTTAGAAATTAAGTATAACCTGCTACCAATAAGTTTTAGAAATAGAATATAATCTACACAAGTAATTACAATCTAGATTTAAAAGAAAATTAATTATATAAATTTTAAATAACTATTTTAAAATAAAATATATAATATTTTACCATAATTCTTATTAGGTTTTCATACAAATCCTATAATTTTTAACACAATTGTGAAAAATGACATAACTCAAGAGATATGTTGCAAAATTAATAAAAGTAGGTAGAATAATGCTATGGCAAGTGATTTGCGATAATCCAATAAATCCAATCATGAAAAAAGTATTTTAAAATATTTAAAAAATAATTTCTTTTTCACACAATCTCCAATTAATTAATGGGATCTATAAAACACTCATAAAAATTCAAAAATATTGTTTTTACATTCATGATTTCAGTGAAACATAAATAAACAAGAGCATATATTATAATAAACACAACTAAAATAACCGAAGAGAAAATGAGACAAGGAAAGTGGTAATAGTGCTCTATTAAGCCCGCCTCCCTCCTCTCATGCCTTGCATGTTTTATATGATATAAGCACATTTATACATACTGTTAGGTTGCATGCATGTATTTAGACACTTTTAATTGATGATGTGAAATATGTTTTTTGATGGTTGTATTATGAATTAATTATAGATTCTAACAAGATAGTTTATTTTTCATGGTTTATGAATTTTGTAGCTTGTTGTAGAAAGCCTATAACCTACAAAATAGTCTTTTTTGGTGGAATTTGATGACTCTTAAATAATAAAATCATTAACCTTTAAGCAAATGGTCACAACAAATGAGAGATTAAACATTTATTATTAGTAACAAGAGTGTTTGTTCTAAGTTTTGATGTGATAAATGCTATGAAATCAAAAAAGATATTTTTGTAGAGAATAAAGACTATGAACCCTTTATCTAAGTGGTTTAGGAGTATTCATAACCCCTTAACCTTGTTATTTTGCTGGAGTGGAATGATTAGAAAGTCATTTCCTCCTGATAGCATTAATGGGGGATAACTACCTCTTACACAACATTAACATGAGACAAATATCCCTTACACAATATTTAATAAAGGACAAATAATCCTTACATGATATTAATGAGATGAGAATATGGTTGGCCTTTGAGAGATTTTTATACACCTATAGGTGTAGAGAGATGAATAACTTTGACATTAACATTTTATGGCCCAACAGAGCTTTATGGCCCAACACGGGGCATATAATGATCTCCAGACCTTTAGCCATTCATGTTTGGCACACGACCAAGCTTATAGTCGATAGGTCTGGCAACGAGCCTAGACCCATGTCCATTTGGGCTTGGCATGTGGCTGAATCCAAGGACGTTAGGTTTAGCAGCTCATTAGACCCACAACTGCTTGGGCTCACACGTGGCTAAACCTAAAAACATTAGATTTGAAAACTCGCTATACCCACGTCCACTTAGGCTTAGCATGTAGTTGAGCCCAATGACATTGGGTCTGACAGCTTGCCAGAACCAAGTCTTTTTGGTCTTAACATGTAGGTGAACCCGGGGATGTTGGGTCTAATGAGCTGCTTACTAGGAAACCAAGCTCATGGTCGATAGGTCTGACAACGATCCTAGACCCATACCCATTTATGCTTGGCATGTAGATAAGCCCAAGGGCATTGGGTTGGGTAGTTTGTTAGATCTATGTCCACCTAGGCTCAACATGTAGTTAAACCCAATGATATTTGGTCTGGTAGCTCGCTAGACCCGTGTTTGCTTGGGCTCAGCATATAACTGAACCCAATAACATCTGGTCAGGTAACTCACCAAGCCCATGTCGATTTGGGCTCAGCATGTGGTTAAACCCAAAAACATTGGATCTGACAGCTTTTTAGACCAGTGTCCATTTGGGCTTTAACACGTGGTTGAATCTAAGAACGTTAGGTCTGCCAGCTTGCCAGACCCATAATTGATTGGGCTTCATACAAGGTTAAACCCTAAAACATTGGGTCTAGAAACTCGTTACACCTATGTCTACTTGGGCTTAACATATAACTAAGCTCAATGATATTGGGTCTGACAACTCGCGAGAACCACATCCTCTTGGTCTTAGCATGTAGGTGAACCCAGGGATATTGGGTTTAATGAGTTACTTACTAGGAAACCAAAGAAGTATCCTTCTTTGATGGAGAAAACACACTTGAGGGATTCAACTTCATCTAACATCTTTCCAAAATAGAAAACCTCTTTTAGGTCATTCAAATGTTGTTCAAAAGTCATGCTTTTCACTAGCATGTCATCCACATAACCTTCTATGATCCTCCTAATTTGGTGCTTGAACACCTTTTTGATCATACACTGATAAGTAACCCCTGTATTTTTCAAGCCAAATGGCACTGCCTTGTAGCAAAAAGTTATTCCTTTAATAAAAAAATAAGTCTTTTTCTCATCTTCTAGATGCATAAAGGTTTGGTAGTACCCTGTGTCATATGTGAGCACGCAGCTTGGAAGGACGTCGAGGTCAGGGAGTCAGCACTTAGTTATTTGGTTTAGGGTCACTAGGAGACCTGAGTGAATTGATCTTATTAGAAATTCCAATGTAATGGACTGATTGTGGCTAGAGAATGTATTAGGACCCCTAACGGACCTTACCTGACATCTTGAATTGTGTGGTCTGAATGTGGTTTAAAGGTGTTGATGGGTTCCTAACCAGTGATCTGTTTATGACTCTGAACAAAGATTTACACTCTTGAACAAAACTGACATCTTGAATTTATTAGAGGCTTGTATGCATAAATAAATCTTTATAGAAAGAGTCCATGTAGGTTTCCTAATAGGGTTCACCTATCCTAGAAGGTGAAAGTAAAATGAAGAATACGAAGAACATTCAAACCAATTCCAGCAACATGACTCTCCAAACATACCAAATATGATCAAAACAAGGCCACAAACATGTTATAAATCATGCAAGGATCAATAATCTAGTATCCATTCACTTTGATTATCAAAGAAACATCATAATTTGGTCTAAATAAGTTTCGGTTATAAACCAAAACACTAGGATTTAAACCCATTAAAAACTTATTATTAATGCCAATAAACCTTAAATTATTAACTAGTCAAATGTCACGAAGTGTTTAGTGTAAATAAATGGACCAAAACTAGTCCAAATCATAAAGCTAAGACAATGTTCTTTCCCTAAACACGAAGAACATTGCTCAATAACCTAGAAAAAACCCAAAACATTGTTAAACCTTAGAAATGGCCTTCTAGGCCTTTAAACACATTGCTTTTGATCCTTACGAACCATATTATCAACACTTAACATAGTCGAATCAAAAGAACTAATAAAAAAACATCAAATCATTAAAATTATTCATTAGATTCCACCTTCATAACTACAACCCCAATGACAGCCAACAACAACATCAAATTTTAATTCAAAACTAACTTTCTATAAAACTTGAGATCCAAATCAAGCTCAGGAACCAAGAAAATACATTAATAAACCAAAGCAAAAGCATCAAACACCTACTGTCATATTTGATAGAATACAAAAACTATTTTATTTCAACAAAATAAACATCAACGCATTTCCTAAACAGCCAGTAAATAGTAACAAACAACTAAAATCAAAATTAAGCAAAGAAAAATAACATTTCATAAATTAATAAAAATACAAGATCAATATAATGTATCACCAAAAACAAATTCAAAACACCACTGGAACATGCAATGAAGAGCCAAAGATGTGCCTCATTGACATCACCTGCTAGATTAGAAGAGTTTTTTTTAAACCTTCCAAGCTCTAACCATGGTTGTTTCCCTTTCTTTCCCAAGTTTGCTACTTTATCTAAAAGTTGAGGAAATCTTTGTACTAAGCTCTTAAACCTTCACACTTAGAATTTCTTTATCCTATATTCCTCTATCTTTTTTCTCTCCTCTTTTTCTACTCTCCTACCTTGATCTTCTAGGGGTATTTATAGGGTTTCAAGCTAGGATTCAATCAAAGATTAATCCTCATTCATCAAAACTTGTCCCTCTGATCAAAATGAGAGAGTTTTGGGTACACTTTACAACTGTAAGCTCTGTACCTATGTTGGTTTTAAAATGATGGTTTTGCAACAAACTCGATTTTAGAGATTTTGGTGGCTTTCTAAAACTTGGAGACCAAGGAGCCTGTTTCTAGCCTTTTGATATTCAGAGAAACATGGCCAATATTTGATAAGAACCCACTAAGAAGGCTTGAAGTGTGAACATGAAAAAGATTGGTGGTTTTGCAAAATGGGTATCATAGCTTTTGATGGCCGAGTTACCTACTTTCGAGGCTTCGTCAGAGTAACTTTGATGTCATCATCATTGAAGACCACCTGAAGTTGGTAGAGGGGGTGCACACTTTTTATTTGGATCTAACCTTGCTTGATTTGGTGGCATGTATCTTCACATCCATTCGCTTAAAATTGCCAACTCAATCAATCCAGAATCTGACAATGCAGCAAGGCTATTAGGGATAAGATGTTGTTGAGATCATTGGAGAAAATGGGATGGAAATGTTGTTGAGATCATCCTATTCTTCCAATTGCTTTTAATTGCACGAGTAATTGTCTCTCAAACTCTTAATTTCATGTAATTGCATCCATGCCAAACCCAATCATCAACCCCAAAGTTTGGCGTCATTTTCATCTTGGTCAATGGTTTCTGATTTGTGCAATTGAACCTTTAATTGACCATCAAAATTTTAATTTTTTTGAATTTGATTTGGTCAATTTTAGCCCCTATAATCACGTGTTTTTTTTCCAGTTTGATCATTGGTTTTGGATTTCTTCAATCAAGTCCCCAATTGCCCATTAAACTTCAATATTTATGCAATTAAGCCCTTGATTTGATGAAATTAACTCTTTAAAATTATAAATTGACCTCTAGACTTCAATTTTTTTTTTAATTAAAGCCTAAATTGACTTCAAATATCAAATTTCCTTGCAATTTGAGAAATGGTCCATTTGGTGAAAATATTTTTATTTGGAGTAAAGAAATATAAATTTGGATAGGTCAGGACTCAAAGGATTTTGAAAGGCTTAATTAATTTTATTGAGGACTTAATTGCAAGAAAATTTGATATTTGAAGTCAATTTAGACTTTAATTGGCCCATTTGGTGAAAATATTTTTATTTGGGGTAAATAAATATAAATTTGGATAGGTCAGGACTCAAAGGATTTTGAAAGGCTTAATTAATTTTATTGAGGACTTAATTGCAAGGAAATATTTTCACCAAATGGGTCATTTCTCAATCAGAATTGGGTCGTCAATTTTGCCAATTTTATACATGTTAATCCTCTAAATTTTCCACCTGTCATTTTGCTCTTTGACAACCAACTTTGACAATCTTCTAAGCTTTCTTTATATATATCCTCTTGTATTTTAGATTTTATTTTTTTATTTTATTTCTTGATTTATTATGGGGTTAAAAATGGATAGCAACACCCTGAATTAACATTCAAAGAACTTAAAAATTCAAAGTCAGCTATAGAGTCCACCAATTTGTCAATCTTTGGGAAAGGAAAACTATCATTTGGATGCCTTGTTCAGGTTAATGAAATCCACACACATCCTTCACTTTTTAGTGCTCTTTTTCACCATGACCATATTAGTCAGTCAATTTGGACACATGACCTCATAAATGAACCCAACAACCAAAAATTTATCAATTTCTAAATTTATTATATGTTGCCTTTCCCCTCTAAAGTTTCTCTTCTTTTATCGGATAAGAGGGAAAATTGGATTGGCTAGAAGTCTATGAGAAACTATTTCTAGGCTGATCTCTAGCATATCTGAAGTGCTGAAAGCAAAATTGGCCTTATGGGCAAGGAGAAAATTGTTATTGAGTTGGTTCTCAAATTAAGTATATCTTGGTGATAGCCCTCTTCTTTTGCCCTAAAGATACTTCTTTCAACTACTATATGGCCTCGATTATGACCTTTATCATCTCCTTTAAAGATCCTTGTTGGTCCCAAAACAAAGACCTTTTGCCTTTTAGACATGCAGAAGCACAATACCTAGAGGCCCTTTAGTTTCATCTCACGATAGCTACCCCCTTCTGAGTAGAAAATTTCAAGACCAAATACTGTGTTTATTACTGCATTGATATTATGCAAGAGAAGCCTTACTATTATGGCGTTGTATGCCAAAGCCATATATATCATTATAAAATTTTGTTAAAGGGTAAAACACTTAGGGTAAATGTCAATTGTGACTTGGATCTCTAGGACACCCTTCACTCACACTCATAACCCTTCAATACCAATCAAATAGGTTTTTATATGAGTTGTCCTTGAGGGATTTATCCCTATCTAAAACATCACATCTTTGGAAAGGATGTTAATTGAATTCTCATTATCCACCAACACCCTGTGGACTCGATGATTGGCCAAAATCATGAAAATTACTAGTACATCCTCATAGGGGTAAGTCACCCCTTTTCCATCTTCTAAGGTGAAAATGATAGGCTTGTGTCATGGAATCTGGTGATGATTCATTATCAAAATATGTTTTCTATACTTCCTCTTTCCATTAAAAGTATCTCCCCTAGCCAAGGTACTTTTTAAAATCACGTTGATCTTAGGCATTACTTGGGTAGGTTGGTTGGGCTTTTCTATGTCTTTTCAATGTGGATATGCCCCTTGACAAATTGCTTCAGATAACCCTAGGTTATCAACCTTCCAATCTCTTTCTTCAGCATGAAGCAATCTTTCGTATCATGCTTTAAATCCTTGTAGAACAAATAAAACTTTTGGAGGTGCATGTGTGTGAAGGTAATACCATAAGGGGTGGATACTAAACAAAATCTTTCCCCTTTATAGATGTAAAGATTTTTATGAGGGTGACATTCAACGAAGTTGTATATCTCCTTTCTGGGTTTTACATGGGTTCCTTCACGGGTCTTTTCTGTCATTTCTTGAAATTATTATCTTTATTGAAAGAATGATTTCATTTGAATGGTTTCTTATCCTGAACCTCCTAGTAAAAATAAGAAGGCACATTTCTCAACATACTAGCCTCTTCTACCTATATGTAGTTTCTTATGACTTACTTCACCTTTAACAAGCTTATGTATGGTAGGGCATACAAGTCCTTCTATAGAGAATGTTCCCTTACTTACTTATCAAAGCCTTTAAAGCTACTGGCTCAATCAATTCCTTAATATTGAGCATTTTTTTTGTTGAACCTTTTCAAATATACCCTAGTGGGTTCCCCTCCTGATTGAGTAATGCTAAAGAGTTCTGTGTAGCTCCTCTTGGCAGGAATACTAGTCCTAAACCATGATATAAGTTTAGCACAGAGGTCACTGAAACCTATAGAGCCTGGCTTTAGGTTGTTATACCAGGCTCATGTTGACCCTCTAAAAGTCGTAGGGAGGATCTTGCACATAGCATCATTGTCTTAGATTACTAACTCAAGGTTGGTATGCATATTTTAAACATGTTCTTATGGATCTGTGAGACCGTAGTTGTCTAAAGTCATCTTTGTGAAGATATACTCTTTAGGGATGAGGGTGTGCAAGACTCTTTTAAAAAAAATATGATCTTTTTTTTTTTATCTTATAAGGACTGTAGACCTCATCTTTGATGTATCAACCAGCCAAACTTCTCCCCTACTGTTGTCTAATAAACTCTAGGGAGATGAAGAATTCTGGCATGAAACAACAGGATTTATAATTAACTTCTATTATACGATGGTCAGAGGGATCACGTTTAAAGTGACTACTTATTAGGAGAGCTTCATGTTGATGAGAATGACCTCTAAAGAGACTAGGGGATCATTGGGGTGGAAAGCTCTCCAAGTTGTTTTGCCTAGCCTTCTCTGGATAATACAATTGTCTCCTGGTAGAGGAGATAACTTTTAGTTGAGAAGCGGGGACCAAGGGAGTTACATCATGTGCCAGGACTTGTTGGGATGATAAGGCTTGATATTGCCCCTAGGTTGCCAACACTGCTTGAGTAAAGGCTTACACTTGATTAATGAGTTATTAACACTTTGATGGAGTTGATGCGCCAATAACTATAAGAAGGTTCTTGACGTGTCCTATCTCAAGGGTATCTTTATTGTCTGTCATTGATAGCGATTAAGGATGTCAAAAACCAATTTTAGAAGAATAGTTGATGATTTTGAGTGTTTGTTCCTGTTTTTATATGATGAATTCTCTCAGAATTAAAGTAAAAATTCTTAGAGAATAGAAATTGTAAACCTTTTACCTGAGTGGTTCAAGGGGTATATATAGCCCCTGAACCTTGTCATGTTGCTTGAATTGAGGGGTCAAGGTGTCATTTCCTCTTGATAGCATTAATGAGAGATAAATGTTTTTTACATAATATTAATGAGGGATAGACATCCCTTACAGAATATTAATGTTGATGGATATATGATAGGTCATTACAAGACTTTTATACATCTAGGGGTATAGATAGATGATTATTATTGAATTTTAACATTTTACGTTAAAAGCTATAAGAATAAACAAATAAAATCTTGTGGCCCAATATAGGGTCCATACTAATCATTTGACTCATACCCACTTTGACTTAGAATGATGTCAAGCCCAAAGGTGATGAGTCTGACAGCCTGTCAGACTCATGTCTATTTAGACTCAGTGTAAAACTGAACCCATTAATGTTGGGTCTTACATCTTGTCAGACCTACATTTATTTGGGTTCGACATGTAGCTAAACCTAAACATGCTAGGTCTAGAAGCTCGTCGGACCTATATATACTTCGGCTCAACACGTCGTTGAATCCAATAATGTTAGGTTTCACAGCTCGTCTCTAAAGTGAAAAGCTCTTATTCAGTCAAGCATGATCAGAATCACGTCTATTTGGGCTCAACGCGTAGCTAAACTCAAAGATCTTGGGTCTAGCAGCTTGCTAGACCTATATGTACTTAGGCTCATAACGTAGCTGAAGCCAAGGATATTGGATCTGACAGCTTGTCAGGCTTGTGTCTATTTAGGCTCAGCGAATAGCTGAACCTAAAGATGTTGGATCTGATAGCTAGTCAGGCTCATATGTTATTTGGCTCAACATGTAGCTGAACCCAATGATATTGGGTTTGAAAGTTTGTCAGATCAATATTTACTTGAGCTCGACACATAGCTGAACCTAAGAATATTGGTCTAAAAGCTCGTCAAACTCATATATACCTGGGTCAGCATGTAGCTGAATTTAAGAATATTAGGTTTGGTAAATCATCAGACTCATATGCTTGGGCTCAGTGCGTATTTGAATTCAAAATTGTTAGGTCTGGAAGCAAGTCAAACTTATGTTATCCGGGTCTAGTATTCTGCTAAACCTAGGTATATTAAGTTACTACTATGCTTTTGACACTTTTAAGCATGAATTTAAACTAAAAATAAAAAATGTTAAAAATACATTAATACATCGAATACATAAGTTATTGGATCAACTAGGCAGTAGCGTCTAGAACCGAGTGGTTGATGACACTCCCCCCTCCAATTTATCCGTCGGTAGATTGGATTGGTGTCTCGGATGAGAACAAGAGTAAAGAATTTTTCAGAAGGGTAGCCTTTCATTAAGAAGCTGACTCGTGGCAAACTGAGAAGGACACATGTCAATCACGTAAACACTTGGCATATTCTTGAGTTTCCACGTTGCATGGCGTCTGTCATCTGATCAAGTAGCTCCTCTACTTGTCCCTTAAAAAACCCCCCAACCCCTACTTCTACTTCCACTTGCTATCGTGCTCCTTATTCAGTTTTCATCACTTCCCTTCCTCGCTGCTTGCTTTTATTTTTATGATCTTCCTCGTTGCTTGCTAA
>Ga0307517_10006867_pt1 | contig 16737 bp, 13 predicted proteins | sample 23_EM_MG_FD_194515 | JGI IMG/M metagenome (GOLD analysis project Ga0307517, IMG submission 194515) | Populus trichocarpa ectomycorrhiza microbial communities from riparian zone in the Pacific Northwest, United States - 23_EM | ecosystem: Host-associated > Plants > Roots > Unclassified | place... | reverse complement strand
TAGAAGTACTTAGAAACATACCTAGATTATACGCTTACAATCATATACTGAGAGCGATTTCCAAACACTATTTATCTCAAACTAGAAGCCCAAATCATAATGATAATGTGAGCACTATATTCAAATCGTATCTTTTGAGATAGTTGCCGGATTGCTATATAGAATATCCAAATAGTGGAGTCATCATACTAGACATACGAAGTAATTAGGCGGTGTTTGGCCAGCCAATTCTGATCTCAAATTGTGATTTCAGATCAGAATTGAGAGGCCAAACTTGAACACCCCTTGGATTTCAACCTGCCATTTGTTTAGTCAGAGAATATCACTTGTAGGAATAATTGGGGCCCCTCACAGGGGCAAGAGTGGGGGACGAGAAGACGGGGGCCGTCTAGGCAATCAGCGGGGAAAGTAAAATACCCGCCCCGCCCCACAGCCCGGCCAGGGCCCCGTGCCATACACGGTGGGGAGGAACGGCAAAGAGTTGACCCCGGGCCGGAGTAACGGCGGGGTCACAAAGTGAAAACCCGCCCCGCCCCGCCCCGTAACGAACACTACTTAAGTGTGTGAACTGCCAGGGCCCGCACGACGCCCACACAGCACGATGCCCCTCCCACCCCAAGCTTGCTCAGGATGAGTGCCCAGAAGGAGAAGAGGAGGAAATGACAACTTGATGGCTATGATTTATGTTATGGTTATCGCGTAGACTTTGGTTCTACACTTTTATTTGTTAATGAAGACCGTGATGGAGTTTCTTTTGTTATATTAATGGTTTTTCTAGGCCATACCTTAGGGTGCATGCCGGAGTTTTCCTGTAGTTAAATACGAAATAAACTCACAGGATTTTTTTTTAAAAAAAATACCTTCCCATTCAAACTTTGAAGGCCTCTGCACGCCCAATTAGAAGGTTAAAAAGAAAATCCCTCTCTAAACACATTCTAATAACTAATTAGGAAACCTTTATAGAAGGAATTTTAAAAATTCCATCTGCAGGTGCTGCTGTTGCTGGTTGAAATATTAGTCGATCTTCGTTGTCAAGAGAGTAGGTTCCAAGGTGCCGGCACCATACTGTGATTACAGTACAGTACTCAGGACGAGAATAAGTCCTGCGCCAGCGGGCACTACAAGGATCCACCGCAAAATGCAACCACTATGATAACCATAATTACGATTAGAATTGCAACCACAACTATAATGACTGTTAATACTAAGGACTGTATATTTATCACGCTCCTTCTCTTTAGGGGCATTACATCTAGGAATAGCACCTTTCATTTTGACTATGACATTGACCGAAGTTGTGGTTGTATTGTGATGGTTGAGTGTTGCAGGGAAATGTCGGCGCACCGGTTGCCTCAAGGTTTACTCTGGTAGTAAGTAGTTTCCACATACCGGTAGGCTCGCTAATCAATAACCAGAAATCCAGCCGGATTCCCATCGCAGCTTCGCATAAGACTGCACCAGTTCCAACCCTGTTCACGTATCCGATGCTTTCCGGGAACCTTCTCCAGCTGGCTGCCCACGACCCGTCGGACACGGCATCCGGTGTCTCATCCTGCCTTATGTTAACCTGCAGGCACGTGAAGGCACTGAAAAACAAGAAACTGGGCAATAGTTTATCTACTCCCCGAAGTGGAGGAAGTTATAAATCATTAACTATCATAGATAACAACCCCGCTCGGTAAAAAAAGTTCGCACAATTCAGGATCAATTCAACTCCCCTTCGCTAGTTCACAAACACTTCACGCAATTCAACCCAAAGAAAAAAAACAAAGCGAAAAAGAAAGCCCAACCTTTTCCGGGTGTCCGACTATCTATCCCCAGATGATCCTCCCCTTGTTGTCCGCTTTTCTCAAAATTTTCTTCGCCCGTTGCCGGTCCAAACTGTTCTTCCGTTGTGCCGTGGTATCGTGGTGGAAAGAAAATGCCAGAGAAGAGACAAGCTGTTGCCTTGCATAGAGCCGCCTCCCCCCTTGTCCGCCAAGACTATGTAACAGCCACCCCTGTAGTACACGTGACGCCTCCCTACCATTCAACTCAAGCCCAGCGTGCTCCCCTTCCGAAAGCAAAGTTATCTCATGAACAGCTATCGGAGCTCTCCAAGGTATCAGCGGGTTAACTTAGCTAAGAAGTGCAAACTAAGCGGAACCAAATTTCATTCACAACAATAGTGTACTCGTACAGTATCTCCTCCTGTCATTACCAAGGCAAGACCAAGCGAAGTTCTCCACTCTTCCCAAAGCCGTGAAAGCGGAGTCCTGTTTTGTTGTATTGTGTCTAAAGGTAATTGCAGTAGCTCTAACAAGGGGCCCACAAAAATTCTCACCTGATTCTCTTCGAGTCTGCCAAAAATCTTATAGTGGGTTGGAACAACTCATTGCCAATTGAGCAAGGCATAGATGGATTGGTGCTCGGGGGACACGATCCGGGTTTCAGAGGACAGCGGAAAAAGGTATTGACGGTTGCTGGGGCAGAGCGGGGTCATATACGGCGGACTATAGCGACCAAAACCGCCACCATACCCAAATCTTAAAACTTAAAAATGTAAAAATGTAAAAAGTCCCTCAACCACTAGAATTTCGTAATTCAAGAGTTTATTTATAATTATCATAATTGGTAGGATTGGGTAATGAGCAATGCACAGACGAAGCATGAAAAGAAAAAAAAGAGTAATTGAAACAAAACTTGAAAAACCAAGAGGAAACCGAGGCTGTAAAATGACAATTTAGAGGAAGAAGGCATGTAATTAAAGTAGTGCTGAGTAGGGATAACATAACCCATTGCCAATTGGGCAAAGTGCATGATACACTCAAGGGTGCATGCAGTGTCCCAGTCATAATGGGAAAAGGATATAGCCAAAGGATTGCTTGGTCAGAGACTATAACTCTCCACGCATGGGTTCTTGAGCCATGGGTATATACCACTACCCAGCTCCCCTTTTGGGCGTAGACCGACTATGACAGCCAATGGTGACAACAAAGCCAAATGGCAAAGATCAAGAGTTCTCTCACTAAAACGATTGCACACTCAAGAGCGGGGAACTCACTTCATCCAACGACAACACACTACTACCCTCAACTAGCTAGCAGTGAAACAGGAATATATATTAACCACAACAATATCCTATCCCATCATGAGCCACTACTTACCTGTTGGAGAATTCTGATTTTAGGCTGCTCACCACAAACATGCTGTCGTCCCTGCATAAGGCAAAACACACTTACGATATTGTTAACATCATGGTTGCTTCGACAGCGTTCCACCATTGTTAGCTTCTTGCGGCGATCTAATACCACTACCCTGCATACCTGATGCCACACGATCAAACACCGATTGCCAGACAATGAAACACGAACAACAGTCAATTGCCGAGCATCTACTATACGCGCAACCATTAACTCGATCCAAGGCATCCGGCATAACTGTACCCTCGGACAAGCAGCTCTTACCTCGGAAGTGTCTTCGCAAAGCGAAATAGAAGGATAACCTAGAGATGGAAAATGGGAGAAGAATCTGGCATGCACAGGAAGTATGCCGGTGAAGAAGGTTCTCAGCACATAGAGATATAAGGCAGTCTGTTCTTCCCTTTGTTCTTTTTAGTTAGTTCATTGCATAGACTTCACATCGTTCTCTCACGGTTCTACGGCCTTCACTTGCCTTGTCAAAGGCATTCATTCTTGCATACGATCTTTTTACTCTTAATGTCCTCTGATATCTTTGGTCTATTATCGTCGTTCGTATCTGTTGAAATTCACGAAGGTTCCATATGCAGGGCATAGCTGGAACAACGATGGGATATGGCTGAGAGGTATTGGGTTTGATAACGGTTGCCCGATTGAGTAGTATGGTATCAGGAATCTGATGGTACGGTTAGTTGGGACGTTAGCTAAGGCTGGAGTGTTTGAGATGGTTTAGGGATTGGCACTAGTGTAGACTAGGTGTTAGAGATTAAGGTTTGCTAGGAGATGGAACGGACTTGTGTCAAACTATGATAGTTTGGAAACAGACTATGGTATCAGGTCTGCGAAGGAACGCAGAAGATAGGAGCAATAGTGTAAGAGGATGAGACCAAGAGGGATGGAAGAAGTTTCGGGAAACTTCTCCGGAGTTGGAGGGATGATGGGAAATATGAAAGGGTTTTGCGGACGATCATTTCTTTCTGGATGTCAGGTTTGTGTATATATAGGACAGGTTCGGAGACGAAGAAAGAATAAGGACTCCAAGATACTCTCGCCTCATCATAGCCAAACTTGTTTAGTATCAATATAAGTTTGTGCCGTTCGGTAACTTAGAATTGGATCCACTGCGCCTAACTACCCAATAATTGTTCAAAATGATCTCCATATCATGCTACCTGAGCCTTCCATACCCCCGTGCATACACCGCGGCGGGGAGCGAAAGCAACAAACTCCCACGGCCAATAGCCCTCCTGACTTTCTAGCTGTTTTATGCTAGCCCCAGAGAATTCCTACTTTTCTCCCGTGCTTCCTGCTGGCTGCCCTGTCACAAAACTCTTGTGCATTCTTGCATTCAAAATAATTTGCACTAACAAAGAAGCCGAATGCCTAAGAACATTTCTGAAGCCACAAAAAAAGGTACAGGCAGGTTATCTAAAACATAAAGGGATATAGGGGCGACACACTGAGTAGCATCGCATGGTTGTCCAACTTGAACGGGCCCGACAATGAGATCTTCAAGCTTGGTACAGTGCTCATTCTTTGCTGCCCTACATGTTGAATTGCGAATAAGGTATGCAGTTAGCCAGTTGGGCAGGCAGCAGAGATACAGTTATTTGGCATGAGGCTTTGTAGTTTCCAGGTGGTTAGGAACCCCGCACGGTGTTGTTGCTTTTACATCCTCTGGTGTTAGGAATATCATCTTCGATGCATAGCTTGTTCATCATCCTTCCAATAGGGTATTAGGAATCAGGTATCTGGCTCCATTGTGTCTTTCATTCACTAGCTCGGTAGACTTATGGTGGTTGGCACATGCACAGAGCATATGCGCAGGTCATAACCTCACTCCTAGGTAGGTGGCTCATAACCCGGATCCGGCTCACCCATAGCAACCCTGAGAAAATCAAATCTACTTTTAATTATCTCAACAAATAAATGAGATACTATGCTGAGAATCAAGCTACAGGTACTTTGAAATATAGAGAATCTGAAAATCCACTTTTTACTTCCTGTTGATAAATCCTTATTCCAATATAGTGGTTTAAAGATTGCCTATTTCATAAATTAATTGCAGTTTTTCATAAGCATAAAAAAAATTGAAAAGCCTGGCAGAATTACATAATAAAATGGATAAAAGGCTAGTATAGTAAGTCTTACATATTCAGAATAACCAGATTTTAATTTTCTTCATAATGATTTTGGAAAGCAAGAGTAGTTAAGAGAGAGAGAGAAATTATGTCCGAATTACATACAAATTGAATCAATTTTACCATATAATATCAACCTACGTAGTTGGCCTATGAACTCACTATCTTGGAATTCCTTTTACTATCATATCCTAAAGTACAATATAAATTTTGAAGGTATGGTTCTGGAAGAGTAGAGTTGGGACCACTTTTCTCACAAAAAGTGTGACAGTTTGACTCTAACCATGACCCTAATGCTTGAATTTATGTTTAGTCATACCTGGTAATAATGCCAAGACAAAAAATCATTATTCCAGTAAAGCTAAACTAAATAAATAATGTGCATGACTATTATTCTATAATATTGAAAATATCTTTTATTCTTAAAATAATATCAGCCAGTTTGTAACAATCCGATTGTAATTGGGTATGCAACAGGCAACGATAGTTATTTCCTAAGTAAGCAAGTCTCCATGTTCTACCCTAAGGTGTATGGAAGTACTATCTACTCAGATAGTAGGGAACTGGCTTGCTTGTCTCGAGTGATCAGTCGAAGGATACTATCTCTTCAGATAGTAATATGGGTGGATTGTCGTGCTTGATAGAACTATCACAATAGTCCAATGTTCGAGCAGCCTGTCGAGACTATCACAATAGTCTCCGGGTTCTTTAGAGCATAAGCTCTCGTAGTGGAGGAGCGTTTTTGGTAAAGAGAGTAAAGAGTAATTGTATTGCAATATCTTGAGTATAGAAAAGTACTTAGATGGTTGCGTGAAGATCCTATCTCTTGGTCGGAACCAAGCGTCTTATATAGGCATCTTCCCACAACCCGAACCCTGGTGACTCATCATCTCGCGCTACATAAACCTCTATGACTCATAGTGAGTCATAGCGCGAAATCCATTGATGACTCATATGAGTCATCGCACAACATTTCGTTAACCAATCAAAACTCATAAACCAAGTCATGTGCTCAAACGAGTCACATGCGTGAAACCCATGACTCATAATGTGAGTCATATGCGAAAGTCATTACATCATATGACGTCACTATCGTGAGTCATGAAACAATCAACCAATCAAAATATAACAATGACTCGCGAGTGCGTAGTCATGTGAGAACTATGAGTCAAGTGACGTCATAGTGTGAAATCCAACATACCTTATGACTCATAAGTATGAGTCATGTGAAATCTGCCTTGCTTAGTCACAATTTGTGACATTAGCTCCCGTCTCCCCCTAGCATCGGTTCCACGATGCTACTTGCCCAAATCTCACAACCTCTACCCAGCTCTTCTTAGCTCTTTTCGGAGGCTGTGGTTCCTGTGTTCGAACTCCTCGTTTGCTCCTCTTTTGGTGTCCATTTCGTTCCTCAACCTTGCTAGGCTGAAACTGTTCCCGCGACCGTTCTGCGAAGTCCTTGGAGTTCTTCACGCATTCGTCCTATCGTGGCCTGGTAGTACATCAGCAAAAAAAAAAGGTTACACCCGGACGCACCCCGTGCTCCCTGTGCGTCCGGCGGTCCAGGCGCATAGAACGTAAACTCGCGTTCTGGGTGTGCGGTCTTTTATTGGATGCTTGTGGACAGGGGTCCATGCCGCCCGGACGCACCAGACGCAACCAAGGACTCAGAAGGTACCGGACGCAGAAAGGTTCTCCAGACGCAAAAAGGTTCTCTGGACGCAACCCGATAGGATACTACCATAGTGGAAGTACTCAGGTGTTACTGGCTATCATCAGATACCTCCTAAGTCAACAACTCTACCTTCGAGGACTTTGAATGAGTTAGTGAAAACTGTGGAGAATATCCAAATTGTCCGGAAAGATCCATCCAGTATTACTCATGTTTACTTATTTGAGTCATTTAGATACTAAAATAGGAATATATTTATTAAAGCTAGTCTAGAAAAGAGTAGCACGCGGTAGCTAAGAATTTGAAAGTACTTGCCCGGAGAACTAAAGTACAAAAGTAGCAATAAGCCTTAAAGCAGCGGTCTGACAGTGTCCGCATGCCTGTAGCACCCAGTAGCGGACAATTTGAAAGTACTTGCCTGGGGAACTCAAGTACAAAGGTTTGGATAACATTTCAACCAGCGGTCGGACAGTGTCGGGACAGGGTGCGTTGGAATCCGCCAGTCGAGGGGAATCGAATGGTATAGGTGTCGAAATGTCCGGATAGCGATAGAGGTCAGCAGGATGAAAAAGGCAGATATCTCAGGGGGCAGATATCCGCCAGAGTCAGGAAGGGTCTCATTGGAGTCCACTCGCCGAGGGGAATCGAATGGTATAGGTATCTAAGTGTCCGCATGCCTATAGGACCCAGTAGCCGCCAATTTGAATGTACTTGCCCGGGGAACTCAAGTGCAAAGGTTTGGATAACATGTCAACCAGCAGTCGGACAGCGTCGGGACTGGGTGCGTTGGAATCCGCCGGTCGAGGGGAATTGAATGGTATAGGTTTCGAAGCATGCGCATTGCTATAGAGGTCGGCCGGATGAAAAAGGCAGATACCGCAGGGGGCAGATGTCCGCCAGAGTCAGGAAGGGTCTCATTGCAGTCTGCTCGCCCAGGGGAATCGAATGGTATAGGCCTCAAAGAGTCCGCATGCCTGTAGCACCCACTAGCCAACAATTTGAACGTACTTGCCCGGGGAACTCAAGTACAAAGGTTTGGATAACATTTCAACCAGCGGTCGGACAGCGTCGGGACAGGGTGCATTGGAATCCGCCAGTCGAGGGGAATCGAATGGTATAGGTTTCGATGCGTCCGCATGGCTATAGAGGTCAGCAGGATGAAAAAGGCAGATATCTCAGGGGGCAGATGTCTGCCAGAGTAGGGAAGGGTCTTATTGGGGTCCGCTCGCTGAGGGGAATCGAATGGTATAGGTCTCGAAGTGTCCGCATGACTATAGAGGTCAGCAGGAAGAAAAGGGCAGATACCTCACCGGGCACTCGCCGATGTCCGCGAGGGTCTGGCAGGGCCACATTGCAATCCGCTAGAGTCTGGCAGGGCCTCATTGCAATCCGCTAGAGTCAGGAAGGGCCACAGTGAAATCCGCTCGCTTAGCAGTAATAAATACTGTCAACCTGGATGGAAGAGCATGCCCCTCTCTGAAGGTTCATAATATTCAATAGTTCCACTGATTCGATCATGAAGCCTGATACGAGGTGAGAAGAACTTAGAAAGCTTTTCCCCGAGTTGTTAGCAGTGATTAAATAAGGGGCATGTTTTGGGTCGTTACCGGGCCAATAGATGGTTAGTCATCCTATCTGTAGGTCTTTTTTCATCCGATGAGCCTTTACCTGGTGATAAAGTAGTCCATTGTAAGTAGAGGCCATCAGGGGCAGGGAGAGTTCCCCAATGCAGAGCCCTATGGGTCACTTAGGTTGGGTTTCTTCAGGAGATTAGGGCGTGAAATGGACCATCCAGGTGCACAGGGCGGACAGGATGCGGGTTGTATTGCGCCCAACGGACTAGGATGCAACCATTGTGCTGGGGCTATCTGAGGGCGGGCTGGGCGGACAGGATGCTCCAGACAGATTTCCTGCGTCCGGACGCAATGCCTATCCGCCCGGAGCAAACGCTTTTTTTGCTGATGAAGTTGGCTAGCTCCTGCCGGGTTTTTTCGTCCCTGTCCATTGACTGTTGCCTTTCGTTCAGCAGTTCGTGGATTTGCCTTTGTAGGGCTCCGACATCTGGTTGATTTTTTTCGCTTCCCTCCTCCTGCTGTGTCGTCACGGCATCGAATTTCCTTCGTTGTTCTGGCTCGGTGTGTCTCCGATGCCATTTTGATAGGGGTTTCTTGTCTCCCTTTTCCTGGGGATAATATCCCGCTTTGATCTTCTCTTGCACATGTATGAAGCATTTGTCGTCGTACCATTCGTACCATGTCACGCTCTGCCCATGTCGTTTCCTCTGTTGTTTTTTGTTCCGGTGCGATACCGGTACTAATGGCATAGACCGAGATCAGTCTTGAGGAAACCACCCCCTGGCTTCCTTGTCCCTGTAGTGCACTGGGCACCCATCCTCGTAGCATGCCGTCCATGACAGCACATCGTGCTCCCTCCGAGCTAGTTCCCTTTTCTCTGCTGCTTCCCACTCTTGTGGGGCTCGGTATAGAGGGCTCGTGGGTAGTCCCACGGTAGTTTCCCACCCTTCTTGGGCGGTCTTCCGTGTCGGGGGTCTTGGTGTCGTCATCCGTGGAGGTGGTGGTGGTGGTGCGAGTTGCGGTGGTGGTGTTATGGAGACCCATGTCTCCCCGGTTTCTTGTTCCTCTATCCTGATCGAGAGAGGGCTTCCAGGGGTACTTTTGGTGAAATTGTTGTTTTGCCATGCCTGCCTTTTCGAAATCTTCGTAGGGGTACCAGACTTTGTCGTGTTCAGGAGGATAACCGGTCCACTTGGCCTGGTATTGTAGTTTCCCGTAGTGTAGTCAAGAATGAATAATTTGTTCGAGTTCGTACTCGGGTTCTCCATCGCTGATAATTGGTGGTGGTGGTTGTGCTCGTTGAGAGGAAAACTTATTGTCCTGATATAGTTCAAGAAGAGAAATGTGGAGTATATTGTGGATCCTTATTGATGGTGGAAGATCGAGCTTATAAGGACTTTCCCCTATCCTTGCGAAGATTTTGAAGGGTCCAATTTTCTTGTAGTCCAGTTTCTTGCATGGCCTTGTCGTTCGTATATTTCTTGGCAATAGCCAGACCATATCTCCTGATTGTAAATTTGGATCGGGCTTTCTTCCTGCATCGTAGTATTCCTTGTGTCTTAGTTGCGCTTCCGTCATTTCCGCTTGTAGGGTGTCATGTAATTGACTCATATCTTCCGCTGGTGTGGTTTTTCCTTGCATTAGGTGCCCGATGGTCTGATATTTGGGGTTGACTCCGTAGTTTGCAAAGGAGGGTGTGCGCTTAATGCTTTCTTGATATCCATTGTTGTATGCGAATTCTGCCATCGGTAGGAGCTCCTTCCAGTTGTCTTGTTGATAATTGACGTATGCTCGGAGGTATTGTTCCAAAGTAGAATTCGTCCATTCTGTTTGTCCGTCCGTTTGAGTGTGAAACGCCGTTCTCAGTCTTCGTTCGATTCCTAGTTGTTTGGTCGTTTCTTTCCAGAGATCCGAAGTAAATATGGATCCTCGATCCGTTATGATATCTTTGGGTAGCCCATGCAATCGAAATATTTCTCTCATGAAGAGTTCCGAGAATTGCCGTGCATTCATTTCCTGAGTGCATGGTAGGAAATGAGCCATTTTTGTGAGTCGATCTATGACGATCAGGATTGCGTCATTTCCTTCGGATTTCGGTAAGTCCGTGATGAAGTCCATGGATATCGATTTCCATGGTCGATCCGGGGCTTCATTTGGCTTCATCAGGCCATAAGGTGCATGTCGTACCACCTTCGTTCTTTGGCAAATGTCGCAATTCTTGACGTATTGTTTTATCGTATTGCGCATATGAGGCCAATAGTATTTGCGTTGTAGGAGCTCCGTCGTTTTTGCCGTTCCTCCGTGTCCCGCTTGCGGAATATCGTGGTGTTGGCGTATAAGGTTGGTTCGAATTCCTTCTTTATTGGGAACCCAAATCTTTCCTTGGTGCCATAGGTATTTGTCCTTCTATTGGCATAGTCCTAGGGCTACTCCCTTCATTTCTTTGTCTCCTCGTTCCAAAGCTTTCCTTATCGCTTGAATTTCTTCGTTTTGGGCCGTGTCGTTGCGAAGTTCTTCGTAGCTTGTTTCTTCGAGTTTTATTGTCTCCATTTCCTGGATGCTGGTGTCAAAGTATTTCTCTTTTGGTAGGAGAATGCTTTCTTTCTGTGTGAGTCGTTCATCTCCTTCCTGTGGCATGTCTGCTTTTCTTCGAGTTCAGGCATCTGGCTTGCCTCCTTCTTTTCCCTGTTGATATTCAATTTTGAAGTCGAAGCCGCTCAAAACTTCACTCCATCGGATTTGCCGTCCAGTTAACTGCTTAGTGGTCGTAAATCTTATCAAGTTCTGGTAGTCTGTCCAGACTCTGAAGTGTTGTCCACTTCGTTTGAGGTATCGCCTCCATTCTTTGAGCGCTTGAACTATGGCTAATAGTTCTTTGTCGTGTACGTCGTAGTTGCATTCGGCCGGTTTCATCGTCTTTGATCGGTATGCTATTGGTTTCCATTTTCCGTCTCCATCCTGTTGGGACAATATGCCTAAGCAGACATATTGTGAGGCGTTGGTTTCGACAAGCAGTGGTCTTCCCGCTTTGAAGTATGTCAACACTGGGGTTGAGCATAACTTCTGTCTTAGCTCGTCGAAGGCGGTCTGTTCTTTGTTTCCCCATTCCCAGACGACATCTTTCTTGGCTCGATCGTATAGTGGTTTGGCTGTTCTGCTGAATCCATTTATAAAGCCTCGGTAGAAGTTGCAAAACCCCATGAATTCCTGAATTCCCTTTTTGTTGGTAGGTTCTTTCCAATCCCATATGGCTGCTGTTTTGATAGGGTCGACTTTGACTCCTTCGTTATTGATGATGAATCCTAGGTATTCTGTTTCTCGTTGGTGAAATTCGCATTTTGATGGTTTGAGTTTCATTCCTTGTTGCCGTATAGCGCGGATGATGGCAGCCACGTCTTTTTGGTGTTATTCCAGGTTGTCTGAGTATATTAGGACATCATCCAGATACACTATGCAGCATGTGTCGATATATGATTGCAAGGTTCTGTTGATCCATCTTTGGAATGCTGCAGGCGCATTGATTAGCCCAAAAGGCATTACCAAGTATTCGTAAGTGCCGTATTTTGTGGTGAATGTCGTTTTCCATGCGTCTCCTTTTTTTATTCTGACGTTATGGTATGCGTCCTTGATGTCCAACTTAATGTAGTATTTTGCCGTGTGTGGCCTGTCCAAGGCTTCCCCTATGAGTGGTAGGGGGTATCGGTGTTTTTTTGTAACATGGTTGAGTGCCCTATAGTCGACACATAGTCGGAGTTTTCCATCTTTTTTCTTGACGAACATGATGGGTGCATCAGCAAAAAAAATCAGTTTGCGTTATTTGCATTTCCCGGCACCCTGCATCTTCTGGCTGCGTTCTGAGGGACGATTTTTTTGAAGTTATGTAATCAAAAAACCCGTTTCATTTTAAGATTAATCTAACAATTACGTAGACAATCATGAATTTGCAGCCCTAACGGACAACATTTACATGTCCATTTTGGCTTCTCAAGTGTAAAACTAGATTCATCGGATGCACAGGATGCTGACCAGATGCAAACTCCACTACAGGGTGCGTTCAGATGCGTGTGGATGCAAAATCGAGTTTTTTTGCTGATGAGATCCCCCGTCGGAGTAGGTTTCTCTTATCCATCCTCTCTCTGCGTTTTGTTTGATATAGCTCCAGAGTTCCTTTAGTTCGTCCTGGGAAAGTGCGTATATCTTTTTGATCGGGAGTCCCTCTCCTTCTTCGAGTTTGATTTCCAGGTCCACCCCCGGTCGGCTAGGTGGTAGCTTAGTTTTTTCTCCTTCTTCGAATACATTCAAGTATTCATGATATTCGTGAGGCACCATTTCTTCGAGTTTTCGTTGCTTTTGGTATTTTCCGCTTTTGATGGCTAGCTCGGTGCTAATGTTGACTGATTCTAGGCTTATACGTCCTTCTTTTTTGCTGTACTTGAGGATTCCTGTGGTTGTGTCTGGTCTTTGGTAAAACTTTCCGAAGGCTCTGGCACTGATCTCGCACATCTGTGTCTTGGAAGTTCCTGTGCTTCCAAATCCTTGTTGTCCTCTGTTGGTTTTTTTGAGCATTTGGACCTCGTAACAGTCGCTTTCGAGTATTTTCTCCGGTATGAGTTGTGCTATCCGATCTCCGTTTTTGACATGATAGTCTTGGTTGCCCATGTTGGCTAGTACCACTTAGATTTCCCCAGTATAGTCGGTGTCGATCACACATGCATTGACAGCAATCTGATGTTTAACTGCCATGCCGCTTCTTGGCCCTATCCTGCTATAGGTTCCTCGTGATGGTGTGATTGATATTCCGGTTCGGACAACTTCTTGTCCTCGGGCCAGTATCGTCTTGCTTTCGTTTGCGTACAGGTCGTGTCCTGCTGCTTGTGCCGATTCTCGAGTGGGTATCTTTGCTTGCGCGTCAAGTTTCTTAACCTTGATTCGCTGATCTTTCTTGCTTTGAGCGACGCCGAACTTGACTTTCAAGTTCTCTTCTCGTACAGTGCTTTGTCTTCTGGTATCGCGTATACCGTAGGAGATTCCTTTAACCACCATGTCGTACACCTTTCCCTTTCCAAGGTGATCTTTCCTTGACCCCAGTCAATTCGGGGACTGTGTTGCTTTTAACATGGCATTCCGAGGATGACCTCATGGTTGGGTAGTTTAGCCACTTGGAAAATCGCCAATTCCCTATGGCTACCGATGTCCATAGGTACTTTCGCTGTATGGGTAATTGGTCCCATAGCACTGGGTCGACCATCCGCCAGCTAAACTTCTCTTATCATTTTTGCTTGCATGGTTCCGATGTTGTATTTGCTGCAGAACCCTTTGTCGATAAAGTCCTCCGTTGCTCCCGAGTCGATCATCGCATTAATCATGATTTGTCTTGTTGTCCGTGTAGTCGTATCGTGACCATAATATGGTCATTTGCGTTGTTCAGTGCTTCCGTGTTGTTCAGTGCCGCGTAAAGGTTCCTCATCTCAATGGGCTTTGGTTTGATCGTGTCCCTCAGACCATTGCCTACTGGGGACTTTCGTTGTTTCCCGATTCTTCTTCCTTTGCGACCTCTATTTCCCTGGCTTTGCCTGGTGGTCTCCATTGTTTTTTGTTGTTGTTCCTTGGTTCCCATGTCGCTCCTTCCTTGCTGTTGGCCTAGCTCCGGCATGCTGCCGCTCGATGTCCCGGCTTAGCGCATTTGAGGTATAAATTCCTTCTCATTCTTCGTTGGTATTCTTTGGCCGAGATGTTGAACCCAGGCCTTCTCCAGGTAGCATCCAACTCCATTGGATCACCCTGGTTCTCGTTCGGAGGTCGAAAGGTCCTATTTTGATTTCTTGAGGTCCCTGGGGAGGCAGTCTTTTCTTTGCTGATTGTCCGGTGACGCATGTGTTTGATGGCTGCCATTTTCGTCTCTTTTTTGATGGCCCAGTTGGCCACGAACTGTGGGTCTTGCGAGTCTGATCCGTCCATTCCCCATGCGTCTTGGAGTTCTGCTTTAAATCCCCTCATTAGGTGATAAGTCAGAGTTGCATCGTTCATTCCGGTCTGACTGGCGATAAGTCTATATTCCTTCCAGTATTCTGTAGCTCCTTTCGATCCTTGAACCATTCTCATGAGTTTTGCTCTTGCTGCTCCTTGCTCGTCTATTTCGCCAAACTGTGCCTGCAATTCATTCTTAAAGTCGTCCCAACTGCTCCAGGTTACATCTTGTCGTCTCTCGATGTATGGCGTAGCCCATTTCAACCCGTCGCCTCTCAGAAGGCTAAGAGCGTAGACAATTTTGTCGTTGTTGTACTCCTATTCCCATCCTACTCCCTTGAAGCAGACCGACAGTTGGGCCAGCCATCCTCTGAGTTGGTCTCGTTCGCCATGAAATGTGCTGGGTTTCTTGATTTTAGGCTTCTTCGTGTTTCCAGATCCTGCGGTTAAGGCTCCAATGATTTGTTGTATTTGATCTGGTGTGAGGTTGGATGGTAGAGGTGGAGCCTCTTCTTTGCCCTTCGTGTCTGGATTAGGTGTAGATGTGGACGCCATCGTGTTTCTCCTTGTAGGTACTGCGTCCATTTGGTCTGAGTCAGAACTTTCTTCCTGGCTGTCTGTGGTGGAGCTTGCAGCTCTCGAGTGTTGAAGAGACTCGGCTAATGCTTCTCCTAGCCCCTCTAGGTCGATTTCGGTTTCAGTGAGGTCGATCTCCAGATCGACCGGTTGTTGAGCCGTTCTATCGTTGGGTGTTGCGCGGTGACGCAACCAAATGTAACAATCCTATTATAATTAGGTATGCAACAGGCAACGATAGTTATTTCCTAAGCAAGCAAGTCTCCTTGTTCTACCCTAAGGTGTATGGAAGTACTATCTACTCAGATAGTACGGAACTGGCTTGCTTGTCTTGAGTGATCCGTTGAAGGATACTATCTCGTCAGATAGTAATATGTGTGGATTGTCGTGCTTGATAGAACTATCACAATATTCCTATGTTCGAGCAGCCTGTCGAGACTATCACAATAGTCTTCAGGTTCTTTAGAGCATAAGCTCTCGTAGTGGAGTAGCATTTTTGGTAAAGACAGTAAAGAGTAATTGTATTGCAATATCTTGAGTATAGAAAAGTACTTAGATGGTTGCGTGAAGATGCTATCTCTTGGTCGTTTTTTTTTTTCTTTTTTCTTTTTTGTAATCAAATCGTTATTATGTTTAAAGGTACAAAAGACTCATGCAGCGCTAGCTATGAAGATAAAAAACCTATAAGCAAACTTTATCCCGCTCGCTTCACCTAGTCATAGGAAAAATCAAACCCGCGAAACCATAGAAGAAACCTCCCCCGCCTAGCAACTAAGACTCACCTCAGACACGTAGGGAAACAACTCATAGAAACGTACAGGAGAGAGACCCAAACCCTTCGGCAGGCCCCCAGGTAACACTAAGAAAAGAATGAAGGAAACGCCTAGATATAACTACTATTGCCAATATGCCTAACCAAAAGGCCCCGCGGCTGGTCGCAGTAAGGGGCAGGCCGGTTCACGGTCGGGACTGACCGGAGGGTGGCGACGCGTCGGCGTTTAGGAGAGACCAAGGAGGCAGTGCAATACCATGATCAACCGTAACCTAAGCGAGGTTTGCAACCGTAGAGCAAATCGCAGGAGGGAGAGAGGCAGGTAGGCGAGCGGAGCCAGCGGGCAGAGGGGATGCCAGCCAACGACGATGAGCAGTAGGGTGCCAGCCGGTGAGTAGCAGTAGGGTGCCAGCCGCTGGGGAGCAGTAGGGTGCCAGCCGGGGAGGAGGACTAGCAGTAAGGTGCCAGCTTATGGGGCAGTACGGTGCCAGCGGACGGAACCGGGAGGGGGGTGGAGGAAGGATCGCGAGCGGGCTAGCCACAACCGACTAACGGGCCATAGCAAGGGTTTTTGGGACGACAGCGAAACTGAGCGAGGCCTTGATGTTACTAACCGAAGCTTTCCCCATCAGAGGTACAAGCCCAGCAGAACCGAAGTCTTACTTCGACCGAGAGTGCGGACGCCATATCGCCGACCGTGAACGAAGCGAGAAGCTTTCCGACCGTGCAAAACGCTAAGCGAGGTGCAAAGCAAGTGCGGGGTAAGGGGGAGAACCGAACTTCATGAGCGGGTGTCAACGATGAACGGGAACAAGAACCCCAAGGAGGGGAGGCATGCGTGCCCCAGGAGAGGAGG
>Ga0307517_10006866_pt1 | contig 16739 bp, 15 predicted proteins | sample 23_EM_MG_FD_194515 | JGI IMG/M metagenome (GOLD analysis project Ga0307517, IMG submission 194515) | Populus trichocarpa ectomycorrhiza microbial communities from riparian zone in the Pacific Northwest, United States - 23_EM | ecosystem: Host-associated > Plants > Roots > Unclassified | place... | reverse complement strand
TCCTTATTTTTATAATTGCTATTTGCTTTTTCCTTATCATTTTTTTATTGAAATTTTTTATCTATCAAATTTGGTCCTCATTCTTTTGATTGTTACTTATTTTATTTGAAATAATTTATGAAATGTTGATTATTATTATTTTAATTTCTTCATCTTTTATTTTTTTAAAATTTTTTAGATTTGATCTCTATTATTTTGATTATTATTTATTTTATTTGAAATAATTTATGAAATTATATTTTTTTTCAATTTCGTTCTCATTCAACTATTTAATTTGTAAGATTTGTTCCTTATTATTTTAATAAACTTGAGAAAAATAAAATATTAATAAGTTATTTTCCAGCTCATTTTCCATGACATAACCAAACACTGGAAACTGTTTTCCAACTTATTTTTCATTACACTACCAAACATCAGAAAGTAATTCACTTTCCTAGAATTCATTTTTTAAAAAGAAACTACTTTCCAATAAATAAACGGGGCTAATTTTCTTTAAAGAAGAACATCAATCCAATGGTAGATTTTCTTTCAAGAAAACATTTTCAAGCGAAGCCCATCAATGTGATGATAAATTTTCTTTAAAATAATTAACAATTTTCTTTCAATAAGCTCATCAATTCAGTAGCAAATTTTCTTTTAAAAAAACATTTCAAAGCAAAGCTCATCAACCCGATGACAATATTTTCTTCCGAAAGCATTTTTATTTCAAGTTAGGTTTCTCGATTCGATGATAATTTTTTTTTGAATATTATTTTTATTTCAAATTAATCAGACAATTTTCTTTCAAAAAAACATTTTTGTTCGATAACAATTTTCTTTAAGTAAAGCCCAACAATTCGTTGTCAATTTTCTTTTAAATGACATGTTTCATTCATGAATAATCACATATATTCTAAAATCAAACCAACCATTTAAGATTAATATATTTTGTTTCTGTTTTTATTTACCATTGGTGTATCTTATTTTATATATAAAAATACTTGACCTACCTCATGATTAGTCTATTAACAATACATCAATTTAATCAAAACTAGAAGATTTATTAACCCATGTTTGTTTTATTATATCTAAATGCTAAAATTATATAAAAAATAAAATATTAATTGGAAAAATATTATAAAAAATGTTTATAAAATAACTTATATAACTCAGATTTAAAAGTCTCACCCTCTCAACAAAAACAAGAGACTCGAAGTTTAACCTTGCGTTAAAGATGAATGTTATTACTCGGTTTTAAAATTCTATAGACAAACCTTTTTAATTCTATAGACAAAACTTTTAGTAGCCCATCCAAATTCTTTAAAGTAATTTTATTCGGTTTAAAAAAAAAACTATAAAGGGTTTCGTCTTTTTTATAATAAAAAACATAAACAAACAGACAAAAAGGAAAATGAACATGATACGAAACAAAGTCATCAATCATCATCGACAAACTAAAATTCTAACATGTGACCACTAATTCTCAGTTAGCCTCGCTCGAAATCCTGTCCGCTGAAACGCGCGTGGACTCATGCAAAAACCTGCAAGAACAAACAAAGTCAGCCCTGTGGTAGCAGCCCAGAGAAAGAGAAGGAAAACAACAGAAGAAAAACCAGGTAAAAATACTTTCACTCTGCTATTCATCGCCACACCAATCTTATTTTATTACTTATCCAGTTCCAATCATCAAACCATAATTATTGTTTAAATAATAGTAAGAAACTGTACTGGTTGTTAGCTGGGAAAACAAAATAATACTTAAGCAAGGAATATAAGAAAGGACAAGAAAGAAACTTGGAATCTGAATTATTGTTTTAACAACTGGCTTTATTTACCCTCCAACAAAAATAACTTGTTAGACTGATTGGGACAGAAAACAAAGAAAAGACTTCTCCTTTCTTCCGCTACTTTCTTTTCCCTTTGTAAGCAGAGAGCTAGCATGTATTGCTGAAGAAGCAACCAAGTCTCTGCCAATGTTTCTGGTAAATTTTAGGAGTTATAGTGATTTTGAATGCTGGTTTTGACTTCTTCTTGTTAGGAAAGAAAGAAAGAGATACGTGTAGCCATTGGTGATTAAATTGATTTTCCTTTTTAGTGTATATATTGCATGTTGGTTTTGTTTTGCTTTGGCGATTATGATGTTTCCTAGGGAAATTTTCTTTCTTTCTGGGATTTGTGTGAAGTCAAAGAGTGTTGGATCATGCTTGTTTGGAAGGGAAGAGAAGTATTAATCATTAGTGTGTGCTTTATTGGGGGATTTTGTTTTTTCTTTCTCTTTTTTCCAGGAATTGGGATTTACTTCTTTTTTAGTATTTTATCACTTGGTATTTTGTTCTTGTCTCTACAGGCTTTGTCTTTTGTAAAATGCGTTTAGCCTTTTTAATTCTGTTTTTTCTTGTGGAAATTGGTTACATTAAATATAGATTGTCCAGCTTATTAACTTTTAGTTAATGTTTTAATTTAATTTTTGAGTCTGTGCTCATTGTTGATAAACCTGTGTGATTTGCTTGTTGCTTCAGCTTATTTCTTTGTGCATTATCGTAGTTGAACTATCTTCAATTTATGCTAACAATCCAGCTGCCTTTCAATCACATTTATCACAATAGATTTGAGTACTAGCTGTATTTGAGGAGTTAGTGTTTAGGATTTAAGTTCATCTATGTTTGTAAAATGTACTTCATCTTTATTGAAGTGAAGGATTGGAAATGATATGCAGGGCGCAGGGATAATATTTGTATTGAAAGGCAGCTGAATTTCAATAGAGTAGTTTTCCAATGGGCAATGAATTTCGATATCCCTTTACAATCGAAATCTGGAAATTGCTATGGTTTATAGGACTGGCAGTAGCTGTGGTTTTAACATTCCAACATTTTGAATTGCCTTACGGCAATATTATATCATCTTTGTCTTCTGCTCGGAAAGATCTAGGAGCAGGAAATAGTAACTTGTTAACTCATGCTGCCTCATCAACACCAGAGATGGTTAGTAACACAACTCAATCAAATGGTTTGAATACCACTGCTATCTCCCCTGACAGAGCTCAAGAGACTGACAATAGTCATGGAACAGAAACCCCTGCAAATGTAAATAATGACGTTGTACCAGAAAGAAGCAGAGGCTTGAATGAGTCTTCTCTAATAGATAGCCGTGGAAAGGAGTCTTCACCAGAGCAGTTGGTAGATACCAATACGAACTCCACCTCATATGTACATAATGGTGTTGTATCAGAAGGAATCAGTGGCTTGAACAAGTCCTCTGGAATAGACAACCATGGAAAGGAGTCTAAACCTGAACAGTTGGTAATGGAACCTGTCAACAGTTTGGGTAATGGATCTGCTCCACAAGAGACTGAAAGAAGCCTTTCTCGAGAAGACGTCACCTCCATATCAGAAAATATAGGAGCCTCGGATGCTAGAATTGCACCCATTGCGCCAGAATTGCTGCCAGTGGATTCGCCACCTAATATAACACTCCAAATGAATGCAGAGCCTAGCACTATAGCTCATATTGTTCCTATTGAGTCTAATACATCTAAGGTGGATAAAGATGCAGCACCCAGTTTAGAGAATGATGGGAAAACAGGGGACCAGAAGAAAGATCTTACTCTATTGCACAATAACCCTTCTGTGACTTCTTTTCCAGAGGTGAAGAAAGAACCTCAGACACCATCCCTGGAAGTGGTTTCAATTTCTGAGATGAAAAATTTGCAGCTTCAAAGATGGTCTTCTCCCAATTCAAGAGTATGTATAAACTTCTGCTACTCTGAATTGTGTCACGGATTAACTTTTATGAGGCAGTTGCATAAACTTTTCTGTTCTTTGTACCAATTTGTTTGTAGAGACCACGATGGCCTTCAGTAGTTGACCAAGAACTGCTAAATGCAAAATCACAGATTCAGAATGCACCTATTGTAGAGAATGATCCGGTGCTCTATGCTCCTCTATATTGGAATATCTCCATGTTCAAAAAGTAAGCTTATTAAAATTTGAAACTTTCCCTTCTGCTTTAAACACACGTTCACATGCAATTTGTTCAATTGCTTAAAGATACATGCAAGAGTAGGCTAGCTGCTTATGCATGATAATAGAATTAAGTGTAGCTGAAGCAAAAGCATTCAAGAGAAGAGAATTATATAGTAAAAGTTTGCAATATCTGACTGCAGGAGCTATGAATTAATGGAGGACATCCTGAAAGTGTATATTTACAAGGAAGGAGAAATGCCTATATTCCATCAGCCCCTGCTCAATGGGATATATGCTTCTGAGGGATGGTTCATGAAATTGCTAGAGGGTAACAAAAAATTTGTTACAAAAGACTCCAAAAAAGCCCACCTGTTTTACTTACCTTTCAGTTCTCGATACTTGGAGATAAGATTGTACGTTCCTAATTCACACAGTCATAAGAACCTCATAGAATATCTGAAGAAATACTTGGATATGATCTCGGAAAAATATCCTTTTTGGAACAGAACTCAAGGTGCAGATCATTTTCTTGCTGCTTGCCATGACTGGGTATGCTCTTCTTGATTCCTTTAGATTTACAATTTTACATTTGAATGAATTTTGGGACTTTTTGAGTCTTCCAACATTTGGAGCAATTCATCTCCTTCTGTGTTATGTCTGGTAATTTGTTTTGTTTATTATATTTTCTTACTTGGATTTTTTTTTCTCATTATTTCTGGTGTTTGTGATGTTATAGTGTATTTATATCTTAAATACTGGATATGCTAGTTGAAAATCTCTGTGTAGAAAACTGAAATGATTTTCAGTTTTTAGCAAATCCTAATTACATCAACATTGTTGTCTTTTTTCTCAGGCACCGTCTGAAACAAGACAACATATGGCCAATTGCATCAGGGCCCTTTGCAATTCTGATGCTAAAGAAGATTTCGTTTATGGAAAAGATGCTTCTCTTCCTGAGACATACGTGCTCACCCAAGAGAATCCTCTAAGAGATCTTGGAGGCAACCGTGCTTCCAAGAGATCAATCTTGGCTTTCTTTGCAGGTAGCATGCATGGCTATCTACGGCCAATTCTGTTACAGCACTGGGAAAATAAAGATCCTGACATGAAAATATTTGGTAGATTGCCTAAGGTAAAGGGCAGAGGCAAAATGAACTACGCTCGGTACATGAAGAGCAGCAAGTACTGTATCTGTGCAAAAGGTTACGAAGTCAATAGTCCGCGAGTTGTAGAGGCTATTTTCTATGAGTGTGTTCCAGTGATTATATCTGACAATTTTGTGCCTCCATTTTTGGAGGTTTTGAACTGGGAATCCTTTGCTGTTTTTGTCTTGGAGAAGGACATTCCGAACTTGAAGAAAATACTCCTTTCAATCCCGGCGAAGAAGTATCGAAGAATGCAGATGAGGGTCAAAAGGGTACAACAGCATTTTCTTTGGCATGCTAGACCTGTGAAGTATGATGTGTTTCATATGATACTCCACTCAATCTGGTACAACAGAGTTTTCCAGATGCAGCCAAGATAACACATAAAAAAAGAAGGCAGATATAGATGTTCTTCTCATTGGAAGTAGTCTGAAAAAAAAACCCTTGTGGAGAAAGTGAAAACTGGTTTGCCTGGACAGGTGGAAATAGATGCATTTTGATCTTTCATTGTTATTAAATTTGTTTTTTTCTATAGATATACTTTGGCAAAATAAAGTTGGTTTGCTGTATTTACCTCACCTTTCCTTTGTTGTAAAGGGTTCTTCAAATTCACTCACTTGAATATGTATCTGATCTTCCATTGACATCTGATAATTCCACAGTCCGAATTCCTTTTGCTCAATGTGCTTTCTACTTTTGAAATAAAACAAGCAAATGATGGTGAGAAGAGAGTGGGTAGATGGTGATAAATATGTGTTAGTGTTATGCAATGCAAAGATCGTAAAATTATTTCGTCAAATAGTAATGGGTGGTGTCGCACATCCCTGCGCGGCGTCTCTAGATGATTTTCGTTCGTTTGCTTGTTCTAGGAATTGCCACCTAGTATTTGATTCAGGGTTACTAGGAAACTCTGATGTACTGGTCTTTGTCAGAGATTCACGGATAAGGGACTGATTGTGGTTAGGGAAGGTATTAGCACCCCTAGCGCACCCTACCTAAGGTAAGCTGCTTCGTGATTTGATGTAATTTAAAAGGTTTTGAAAGTTGTCCTGCCAATGATTTCGTAAGAAAAAAAAAAGTTTTTCTCGGTAAGGAGATCCTTATCTTACCGGGTAAAGAAAACTTAATTGCTCTAGCATCAATAAAAACAAAATAAACTTTTCTATTTAATATCAAGAATGCATCTTACGTATAAGATTATAATTCCCGATACCAAAAGAAAAATATTTTTGATATTTTTTTGAAATATGAACCAAATTCAATGCAAATTAAAACATTTAATTTTTTTTCTTTTTTTTTTAATTTCTTTTTTTTCTTTTTAGTTTTATCATAAACAACACATACATAAAAAAATAATAACAAAACACGCACTCAAACACTTTCCTTTTACTATGTTTAAACACACACCTATTACATGTTTACAAATCAATCAAAATTCAAAATAAACCAAACAACACATTAAACAATTTTAAATTTACAAAATGAACCCTAAAAAATCAGGAACAGTGTCGGGAAGCCCTCTGAAACTGCAGAAATAGTAGCAGCGCGTTGCTCCATGCGCCACCGCCACTAGCGGCACGTGGGCTCACGCACTGCCGCAAGAGAATCCAAGAAACTAGGGGGATCTGGAACGACTTCCTCCCCTCTTCACTTTCCTGCCGGCGGTGAGGATCCTCGTCACCTGCAAAAGGATCAAAACACATGCGCAAGTTGATTTTAATTTTTCTTTCTTTTTCAGATCTGCTTCAGTCTTCTCCTTTTTTCAGATCTGTTTCACCGCATATCTTTCTTTGGTTTACGTCTTCTTCTCCTTCGCTTCAGGTGGCCGGTGGTATGACCAAAGGGTTCCTGGCGACTGGGTTTCTGTCGCGTCGGTGCAGATAGATGGGGACGGGCTCGGTTCTGTCGGGTGAAGGAGAGCGAGGTGGAATATCGTCTGATTGAAGGGTGAGCGGCGACTGCTGTGCGTGTGCTGTTGGAGAAGGGTTGTTGCTGTGTTCGGCTATGAGAGGAGAGGCCGGCTGGCTTGAAAGAGATGGGTTTTTAGGGTTAGGGTTTTTTGTGTTGTCTTCAAATGTGCAAAATTGCCCCCTCTCCTTTATGTGTGTTGTGGAGACCAGTATTTATAGGTAAAAATATTGCTAGGTTTCCGAACTTGGTCCCTCAACTTCTTTCTGTTTTTGTAAATTTGATTTTTCTTATTTTTTGGATTTTTCTTATCAACATCGACTCGAATGAGGAAAATCGGTGATTTTTAAAAATAACGTGTTAAAAGTCGAACGCGTTCCAAAGATCTTTAAAAATTTAAATTTTTTTGAGACGATGCTGAAAAATGCTAAAAACGATGCAAATGTATTAAAAAATATATTTTTTAGATTTTCATTGTTTTTCACTATTTTTGAATTTTTCTAAAAATTTATCAAAACATAAATCAAAAATTAGTTATCAACATGTGGGATCACACGTCAATGATAACTTCTACCTATCTCCATAATTTTTTATTATGTTTTGGATTTGATCAAACCAATTGTTGGATTTAATATCTTGATGACACCAGTCATCTTTGATAACTTTCAAGCAAATTCGTTCTAAAAAATAGCTTGTTTATATTATCTTCCATGAGTAAATTTGGAATTTAAAATGTTAAATATTGAATTAATCAATATAAAATGTTATATGCATGTTCTATATAGTTAGTTTATTAAATCCAAGGTTGATTAATATATGATTAATCCATACCAGAATTCTAACAAAACTCCAAAAGCCTTTCCTTTAACCTTCTCAAGTATTATTCTTTTATTCTTAGCTCATAAATATTAAAAAATAAAAAATAAAAGATCATCTCCATCCTTAAAACTTTGGTCTTGGTATTCCAATAACCTCGTTCCTCTTCTGTCAAGATGTATTTCTTGATTTTCTATGCGTTTCTTGAGAAACAGAATCTAAGCGAAAACGCTGATGGCCCCACCTAGCAAAGTATAGCATGGCATAACAGCAAATGCCTATGTCATTCTTTCCCACTAACTCAAAAGCCACAACTTGTGCCTTAAAAGACTCAAAATCACCATCACCATTGACTGACCGAGTCAGCTTCCGGTGATCTCGTCCTTCTTCTTGTTCATGTACGTCTGATATCTTCAAATCTGCATATTCCCTTTTGTGTATGGATTTAATATGTCGGCTAATTTCTTTAACATGATCTGTTGGAATTAGACAATGCCTTTTCATTTCACCTTTTGGATGTTGTCGGTGGCACCTCATTTTTTTTTTCTTCTTTCTTTGTTGGAATTCTTCTTCTTCTGATGTATTTATTTTCTATTACTTTTCCTCTGCTGATGATGTCCTGTGTTGGTTTGGTTGCTAGTTACATGATTTAGATTTGTGTTTCTCATTTACTTCAGTTTGTTTCACTGCTGTAAACTTCATGAAGTTGACAGTATTGATGGAAGATATGCAAGTAGTTTTATCTCAAGTGCAATGCTAGATTCAGTTTGCTTGCCATGTCTTGGTGATGACTGATGGCGTGATTCCACCAGATATAATTAATAAAGTTCTGGGAATATTGCATATATTTCTGAAGATCTAGTTATAGTGTTCTGTCTTTTTTTTTGGAATTATTTCATTTTGAGCTTTTGAAAGGGAAAAATTATCTAGGGATCAGTAATTTGCATCTTATTAGAATAATGTATTCAAACTTTGGCGTGCTAGGTTTTCTGGGAGGCTATGGCGATTTATTTGAATATTGAATTCAAATAAATGTAGTAGAAAGAAAAACTAAAAAAAAAAAAAAGACGAAGTAGTGCTTAGGATAAATGGCGATTATGTGGTGTTATGCATATAAGAGGACTTGGAGTCTTATCTGTGGAAAATCTTTTAGCTTAATTTCAAATTATAAATTTAGGTTCTAGCTCATCATATCATATTTTTCAATATCAATGCCAAGACGTTTTTGCTTTGGCTCTAAGATTGGCATTTATTTTCTGACAGAGTTGGCATTTGGTATAGTGTTTACAATTTTCGTACTACTGCTAAATTTTTGGAGCTTCTGCGGTGCTGACAGAACTTATTTTGGTGACCCTTTTGTTTGGATCAGAAGTCCTTTAAGGTTCATGGATCAAGGATATCAGCTTTTGTGCCTTGCGAAAGCAAGGAGATTGCTTTTTCTAGTGGGAGCAACAGTTGCTATAGTTATAGTGGTTCAATATCTTGAATTTCCATCTAGTAGAGTTTTAGTCTCTCTTTTCTCTGCCGTCAACACTAGAAGCTTCATGTCCAGAAATTCATCGACAGGTTCGGAAGCGCTAGGTAACATGACACTTTCAAATGGTTTAAACACAACTAACACAGGTATACTTCATGAGACAACAGATAGTGATGAAGCCTCAGATGACAAGAAAGAAACAGCCGAAGTTAGCAAATCAGAAGAAAAGGAAGGAAGTCCAAACAATAGTAATGGATCGGAAAGGAAAAGAGGCTCAAGTGACAGTTTTGGGTTAGTTTCAAATGAAACTACATCAGATGATCTGGCAAACCAAGACAAAAATTCCACATTAAATACAATTAATGGCTCAGAAGAAGAGAAGGCTATGGCACCTGATGCTTCCTATATAAATGTTGATAAAGACATTGCTCCAATATCAGGAAGAAACAGAAGCTCGGATGCTGACCCTGGATACCCTTCATCTGCACCACCAATGATGAATACATTCTCTAATAAAACATTTTCAACTGATAAAAATTCGAGTCCCATGATTTTTGAGAGTTCAAACACCTCTTCAATGAGAAAAGATACAGCAGGAGCACTTAAAAGAGATGAGAATTCTGGATTATTGCCAAATAATTATTCCATGTCTACAAGTGGTTCTTTATCATCCAAAGTTACAGCAGCGAAGAGGAAAACATCCAAGAAACCACCATCCAGAGTAATCTCAATACATCAGATGAATGAATTGCTTCGACAGAGTCATGCTTCATCCTCTTCAGTGGTATGTAATAATGTCCAATCCAAATTTTGATCAAGAGACTAAGCTTTATACCAGATTTTTTATTAATACTCCTTCACCATTTTGTTTTCAGAGACCACTGTGGCCTTCAGGAGTTGACCAGGAAATGCTATTTGCAAAATCACAGATTGAGAATGCACCCTTAATAAAGAATGAAACTAGACTTTATGCACCTATATATCGCAATGTTTCCATGTTTAGGAGGTATACTTTTCGTAGATATATTATATGTTGACAGAATTTTCATCCCTCCATTTCTGTGATTGTTTTTACCAGAAATGAACATCATACATTTTGAATTCCATGCCATGCTAGTGTAGAAAAGCATAAACTGGGGCACTGGGGGAGATGGATAATCATGAACATAGTATATAATGATTTGGAGATCCTCTCAAGGTAGTGGCAGTTTTATGACTTGAGAGCTATGGTGGCATCTTTACCAATAGATGGTAGAAAAGCTGTTGTGTCCTTGTAATCCCATGGAAATCATTCAGCATTGTCTAGAAATGTGTTTCTTTATTAGAAGTTTGCTTATATGAAGAAACTATTTCAACTACTTTCTGGGACTACATTTTTGCAGTGGCGTTTTTATGTTCAAATCACATTAGTTAGTGTTTCTCATAGTATTTGAGGAATTATGATGTCAGTTTTCACTGGCAGGAGTTATGAACTAATGGAGAAGATGCTCAGAGTTTATGTCTACCAGGATGGTGAAAAACCCATCTTCCATCAGCCAATACTTGATGGAATATATGCGTCAGAAGGATGGTTTATGAAGCATATGGAAGCTAATGAAAATTTTGTTACTAAAGACCCTGGAAAAGCTCATTTATTTTACCTTCCTTTCAGCTCACGACTTCTTGAGTTAACACTTTACGTACGACACTCACACAGTCGTACAAACCTTATCGAATACATGAGAAATTATGCAGGTATGATAGCAGCAAAATATCATTTCTGGAACAGAACTGGTGGAGCAGATCATTTTGTTGCCGCGTGCCATGATTGGGTATACTTCTCTGCCTAATTTTATGTCATCTTCTTTTTGGGTTCTCCCTAAGTTTTTTATGTTACATATGTAATGCAGAGTTCATTAAATTTCTTGGCAATTTTTCCTTGCTCCAAAGAGAATTGTCTGAATTCTTGATTTTATGGTTTATTTTGGCAAACCAGCTCTCTTCTATCGAGAAACATTAACAATAACCTAAAGTGATGATACCAAGAATGAAATGAAATGGTTTCTTCCCATGATAAGTGGTGCATGAAACACCCAATTAAATCTTTTTTTTAGCGCTCTGCCTGTGTTCTTGAAAGCGTGAAGTGTAATAAAATGCCATTTTTTCAGGCACCTGCTGAAACTAGGGGGCCTTTGCTCAATTGCATCAGAGCCCTCTGTAATGCTGATATTGAAGTAGGCTTCAGCATTGGGAAAGATGTGTCCCTTCCAGAAACATATGTACGCTCAGCTCAGAATCCTCTCAAAAATTTGGAAGGCAACCCCCCCTCCCAAAGACCTATCCTTGCTTTCTTTGCAGGTAACATGCATGGCTATGTGAGGCCAGTTCTTTTGGATTACTGGGGCAACAAAGATCCTGATATGAAAATATTTGGTCCTATGCCTCATGTCAAGGGTAATACAAACTACATTCAACACATGAAGAGCAGCAAGTTCTGCATTTGTCCGAGAGGTCACGAAGTGAACAGCCCACGAATCGTGGAGGCTATATTCCTCGAGTGTGTTCCAGTAATAATATCTGACAACTTCGTGCCTCCATTTTTCGAGGTTTTAGATTGGGAATCCTTTGCTGTGATAGTCTTGGAGAAAGATATCCCAAATTTGAAGAATATACTCGTTTCAATATCAGAAGAGAAGTATATAGAGATGCACAAGAGAGTGAAGAAGGTACAGCAGCATTTTCTTTGGCATTCTAAGCCTGAGAAGTATGATTTATTTCATATGACTCTCCACTCAGTTTGGTACAATAGAATTTTTCGAATAAGACCTGCTTAAGTCTTGCATGGTAATTAAATAACCTGGAATGGTTTCTCTATTTAGTCTAGCTTGAGGTGATTCAAGCATCTGGTTGTCGGAGCCTAAAATCTATCGCCTTATGCAGCCATACCCCGCTGCTTCTGTGCTTTATACCTCCTCTGATTATACAAGTGTTGTCATCTCTTTCCACATACACAAAACTGCACTTTTCTCAGCATCAGCTCGTACAGTTACAGCCAGTTTTCACTCAGTATTAGAATTTAAGCTTCGAGAACTAAAAAGCTCTGTGATATCACGCTAACCTAACCTAAATGCATAGTTATTCGACTCGGTGAACCGACTCAGAGCCTAGTCTATGTATTGAAATATAAGCTTCAAAACCCCTCTTTTATTAATTCAAGATATGATGGAAATCTCAGTTGTTTAAAAGCAACCCTAAAATATCATCAGCGAACCAAGATGGACCTGGACTGCTGCACGCCGCGCCCTTACCATTGTCACTTCTTCGAAACTTCCTGGTTGTGAGCCGAACGTGTTCTTTTTTTCTCTTCTTTTTTCAATTTTATTACACAACTAATTATTTATTTCAAGCTGGTGCTACACATCCAAAAGGTTTATTTTTTTTAACGTCGACAATATTCTCAAATTTCACAAAACTAAATGTTTTCTCCATCTTATTTTAGATAAATCATCTAATTAATTTAACATTCTAAAAAAGTGATTATTAACTCTCAAACAATGAAAACAAACTGTAAGTAATATATTTAAATACTTTATTATTAATTAACTTTTTTTTCATATGTTATTATAAGGAATTTGAATTTGAAAGTGATTGAAAATTCTTAATAACATGGTTATTAAACTCAAACAGTTTAATAACCTCGTCTAAGATTACATAATAAATAAATTAAGTCAATTTAAATTAATTTAAAATATTTAAAGTTTTTTAAATTAAAACATCATTTTAAAAAAAATATATCAAATGAAGTTTAGAACGGTTAAAAATTAACTTGTCGGATCGATTAAATCTAAAAAAAAATTAAATCTCATCTATTTTTTTAAACCTCACGTGAACCGGGTTTAATAACACTTTTATATATATATATATATATATATATATATAAAAGCTAGAATTTGTAATTCCGTTTTTTCACAAGAGAATCAACGGTTAAAAGTAAGGCAAGTGGTTTTAACTGAAATGACGTGAAAATTAGTATAACTAGATTCTTACCAAAAATTCAACAGAAATGTAAGGTAAGCACTTACACAATAAATCCGTGAGCTCTCCATCTAATAACCGTAGATCACATCTTCCTTGATACTTTAACACCATTTTGATAAAATCCTCCAGCAATCGTTCACTTTTACAGTGACACCACCCGTACCTTAACTTTACTGATAAACGGTAACTTTTTTGAACGACCATTTTAGCCTTCATAACTATCACTTAATCTTATCCACGTCATAATCAATAGGGATAAATGCATAAATTCGTCGTAACGTACTTTATCTTACAGAACAACCTCAGGAAAAACAACGAACAGTTTCATGAAACGGCAATAGACGGCAAACTTCGACACTTTCTCCTTTATCTGCCTAATTTCGCCTTTGATTTTATATAATTCTTAGTTTCAAGGTTTCTTGATTGATAAGATCAAAATCAAAGATAAAGAAGGGATAAAGAAGAAGAAGTAGTGGTGATTGATAGATAGATAGATATGGCAACTGAAAGCAAGCAAAGTGCGGTGAAAATGAAGCCAAGAAGTAGTATTTTTGATGGTTCCAAGGGAAAGATTGAATCTTCAATGAAAGTTAAGAGAATTGAGATCTCAAGCAAACAGAAACAACCTGTTGTTGATTCAAAGAACAAATCTGTCTCAGCTGTAACTATTAAAACTGAGGTAAGGTACTCCATCTCTCAAATTATGCATGACTTTTTTCATTTTTTCCCAATGTTTTGATCCTGAAGTGGCTATTTTTGTTATTGAGGTGATCTTTTGCATCTTGGTTTTGATTGGTTTATTTAGTGGAATAGGTGATTTGGTTGTTTTGAGGTTCTTAGGACTGTTTTCAGTCAATTCAATTATATGGATTTAATGCTTGATTTGGTTAGTTGATTGTGTATAGTTTGAAATGAATTGGTTTATGTGGATGTGGTGTTTTCTGTATTAATTTTGATAATCTGCAGGGAACTGATTAGTTTTTGGGGTAGTACTTTTTCTGGGTTCTTGATGGGTTTGGTTTTGGTATTTTATATTGGGGTTTCATGAGGTTTAATGTATGTTTTGTTTTCCATCTGAAGGTAAAATCAAAATCACCATCGAGTTCGTCAAGAACCACAACGACAACCAAAACTACTAGAGTGAGGCAGAAGAAAGTATTCTCCTTGCCTGGTCAGAGATGTGATCCTCCTGAAGAGGTCTGGCTTTGAAGTCTTCATTTTCTGCTGTTGTTTTGGATAATGAGTTTTGTGTTGAAAGCATCATTCATTCTTATGTTTACTTCCCTATTCTTTTGACAGAGAGAACCACTTAGGATATTCTACGAATCGTTGTCTAAACAGATTCCAACCAGTGAAATGGCAGAATTTTGGTGAGCTTTCCCTCATCAATTACTTGATCATAAATGATTTTCTGAAAAAGATGTTGCAGCCCCTACCCTTGTGATTTCCTGAATGGGAGTGAGACCTGGGGTTGGTCCTCGTGCTCATTGTGGTTTATTGTTGCATTGCTTACTCTGTTTCATTGGGATTTCCATGCTCGGTTCTAGGGATTAAGCGTGGCTCTGTGTTCAATTTCTGTTACCATTGTGCACTTTAGATGCTCTGAACTCCTTGCTATCCATAGCCATACGCGTCAGAAGACTCAGAACATGTTAAACTTAGAGTTGAGCTAGATATCATATCCATATCTGACTCATTTTCTCAGCAGACTTTGAATCCTATAGCAAACCTGATTGCAATGGAGCCTGATCGAGTGCACGCTTGTGCAATAATGCATGTTCTTTGTATCCCCAACCTGAATCCAGCAAATTAGAGCCTAGTGATGCTTTTCAAACTAAGCATCTCTATGTCAACAGTTAATAAACTTAGCATCCTACTATATAGACCAGTGATCTTGAGCATGTACAATTGAGTTTTTAGATACCTTATATACCTCCATTGCTATACTGAATTGCAATACCTTGGTGTAAGTTTTGCACCCATCAGCTTGTTAGTCTCAACTTCAGGTGAAAAATAAACAGCGAAGTGTAGGAAAAAATTAATGACCTGAATGGTAAAAGGCGACTCATCTATGTCTGCTTCTTTTATTACTTGAACTACTGTGCATGGTCTGTAAAACATTTGAATTTTCTTTCCTTCATTTATTAAGTAGCTTAGTAACTAAACTTCCTTCGCCTTTTTTCACCGAGGATACTGTTCAATTACTATAAAAGGGATAACTTGTTTCTCAAACTGTGATGAAGGACTGAATGTTAACCTATCTCATATAGACCTTGACCTGTCTTACTTCCACGGGTATTTTTACTTTCCTTTTTGATGGTTTCTTGGGCTTCATTCATTCGAGGAAAAATATGATCAAGAAAAGATGTTAATGCCTTTTAAAGACGTTTTGGACATGTTACATGGTAACAAAGCATCTTACACATACATGCACAGAATACAGTTGTGCTAAAAAGATCTTCCTTTCCACCTTGGCTGGATATCTTGTGTTAGATATCTCATGTCGACCGTGTGAAATTCATTTCCGTTTTCACTAACAATTAGTAAATTCAGCAGCAATTTATTTGAGAGGCATGACAATTCAATTTGCAGGATGATGGAACATGGCTTACTATCCCCAGAGAGGGCCAAAAAGGCACATGAGAGGAAACAAAGAAAGCAAAAAATGCAACGTTTGGGAACTCCCATTAAATCTACCAATCCATCCACTAGTAGACCTAAGAGTTCTCAAATGCAGCAACAGATATCAAAGAATGGTGACCTTAAAGCCAAGAGGAAAATCAGCATTGACAGTGACGATGACGACTTCATTTTAAGTCACAAAAGAAGTAAAGGGTAAGAAATAAATGTTCCATTGGTATGTGTAACATGTTTCTAGAAACATTTCATTTAAATCTGTTTTCTTTGAACTGCATAGCGGCAAGTGTTCTAGACAACTTGACAACCGATAAATTGAGACATTCTTGTATTTTCTAACTTATGGAAACAATAAATGTAGATAAATTTCCCTCATCTCTCCACTTTAACATGGCGATGCTAATAACTTCCTTTGACAATACGCGTTCAGGAATTTGGAAGAGGGAAGATCTAATCATGCTTAAAATTTGGCGTGACTTCCATTTAATTGTACGCAATCTGTTATTTTCTAGGAAGGAAATATCGATCGCTTCAGAAGATAGATTACTAGTCAAACCCTACGGAGCTTTCCCTAGTCATAGCTGATAACCTGACTTTGCCTGTCCTTTGAAGTTTGTCTTGATCTAACATTGAGGGAGTAATATGTAGACATAGAGTTCTACATCACTACTCTTTCCTTTCGGATTGAGCTGCTAAATATACGTCCACACACCATGCATGGAAAGTTGGAAACTAATGGTAGAGCATGAATATTTTTTCCTCAGTATTCACAGTACAGAACTCTCTCTTTTTATAACA
>Ga0307517_10006865_pt1 | contig 16740 bp, 20 predicted proteins | sample 23_EM_MG_FD_194515 | JGI IMG/M metagenome (GOLD analysis project Ga0307517, IMG submission 194515) | Populus trichocarpa ectomycorrhiza microbial communities from riparian zone in the Pacific Northwest, United States - 23_EM | ecosystem: Host-associated > Plants > Roots > Unclassified | place... | reverse complement strand
CCAACCATCGTGGACCCCTAACCAACTCGTAGCTGGCGAATCCACCATTTGGATTTTGAAGACTAAGCATGACATCGACAGCGTCGCACATACGCTCCTTTGAAATGAGTTTGGGGGTAAACCTGGATGTTCTATAAGTCAACAGGAACAATGCGACAGCGAGACTATACCAACTCAAGCTCGAATTGGAGATACATCGATGCTTTCAAGCCTTCTCCTGTACAATCACTGACAGTATATCCTTGTTCTGTTGTGCTGTATTTATTTCAATTGTCAGAAAGAAAGGTTGCATAAAACGGTGATTCGTACGAACCTGAAACCCCAAGCTCCTTTCGTTGTATGCCGATAAGCTTCCTTGTAATGCTTCGGGTCCGTTCGAATTTGTGCCTGGTCGAGCCACTGTAAAGCTTTGACCAGACTCTCCTTGTTCTCCTCCTCATTCGCCAACCCCGACTCCACCAGAGCCTGCGTGATAAACCCAGTATCCCAGAGCTGACTGCCATTGGTGCCACACATCATCATGCCTTCAGCACCAATCCACATAAAGTCCTGCCGTTTGATGGCGTGCTCTTTATATGCAAAGCTTTCAGGACCTTCAGCATGCGCTCGGGCGATGAGGTTGAACATCTTCGAAACTGGCCCGAGGGTTTGGTAGCCAGTATTTTCGTCCTCCATTACAATGAGTTGGTATGCGCGCGCGAGCCCCGCTCGGCGGAGGGGTGGGAAACAGCAATTTTCATAAGCAGATAAAACGACGTTTATTGCGTCAAAAAGGGCAGTATGTGGGGCGTATTCGTCCGCTTTGTTGACGTTATTCCGTTGAGCAGGCCAATTGATGGAATAGAAATTCTCCGGGTATAATTCCTTGTACAGAGGACTTAGTTGGAAGAAAACTAGGCAAGTTGGGATTCCTTACCTCCCGTAAAGATAAAATGAGGTCGTTTTCTTCCATTTGATACCTGACGCCATAGAGGTAGCTCATTGGAATATAAACATTGCGAACGTGAATCCACCATTTGTGTGGATGGAAAGACAGCCAATCGGGAAGTGCCCTGTTAACTATTAACGTAATAGATGGAAATGGGAATTCGATCAGTACCATAGTTCGGGAGGAACGGGATTGTTGCCTTCCCAGTCATAGCAGTTAAGAAGTGACAGCCAAAACTTTCCCCAAGCGGGGATAGATGTTGCGCCACCTGAATATAAATAATAATTATGAGATATGTTGGAGGTAAGGGTTGGCTCCACTGACCTAATTTGTGGAGTGTTCCACGAGCTCGCACGCATACGGGATGATCTTTGTCGACTCCCAATAGACGCAGTGCCGTGTAATTCAGGCCAGTACCAAAAACCGTGGAATGACCTTCGACGTGACTGAAAAGGGAACCAGTCAGCAAAAAGGGAATGAATTTTTGATCGGAAGCAATATCCTAGCAGCTTCGCATATAGGAAATGTTTGTGTCTGAAAAGGAAGATTATTTTCACTCACATTCCCCAACCACCGTCGTCTGGATGTGCGCGGTTCATGAGATACCGAATCATCTCTAGACGTTCCTCAAGCTTGAAGGTCATTCCAGTTACATAGGAGCCGATAACAAGGCCAGGTAGCAGAAACATAGGGCCTCCATATTCACCAGGCCAATGGCCATCATGAGACTGGAGCTCCTTATAAAATTTATAGCCGTTCCGGGCTGCGTCAAGCGCGTCTTTGGCTGGTGGCAGGTCTGGCATGGTCTACACAGAAACAAAGGTTGAGTAGGTGAATGCCACGGGCGTGCGAAATAAACCCACAGTCTTCATACCCAACCAGAACCTGTCGACTTCGTTTTGCGGCCATCTTTCAACCTCTTCGTCAGTTTGGAGGTAGTGCCAGGTATGTCGTCCGCCATCGTTTACGAGGAGCCTCCATCGCGTATAGTCTGTAAAGGTCTTGTCTGGGGTAGGCGCAATATTTAAGGCACTCCACATGATGGTTGAAGGGAAAGAAATATTATTTGAAAGGAAGCCGAATAGAATCATGTCATGTTTAAAATTGGTTCAGAATCTTACGATCTCGCGACTCAGGCACCAATAGATGGAAGGCTATGCATGGGAAGAAGCCAACCCTAACCCGAGCATTGTGGTTCACAACACTCAACATGTCCATCCGGGACTCCAACGTCGTGATCATCGAGGTCGGGCGCACTGTTGTTCGCGCCGGGCTGGGGCTGTATGATCTCCTTAAAACACCAACAATCGTACGTGCTCGCGTTTTTTAGCACCTTTGACGCGTCGGTCAACCCATTCTTCGCATTAGGAAATTCCTGCTCGTGTTGGACTCCGAAGAAACGTTTTTGAGAATGTCGCAACCCAGTCTACGGGGGGGTTTAGCGGTCTTGAAACACCTCTGGCATCCACGAGTCGCGCGGCGTCAATATTTCCTCAGGCTGCTCTTCCATCGGCAGCCGTAAAAGATTACCTTGTCGGAGCACAACTCGACGAAGCGCTTGCCAACGGGCAGGATGTCATTGTCTCCTGGCCTTTTTCCGATGGAGATGTTAGTGATTGGGCCCAAGCAGAAGCTATTTGGTACGTCTGGGCGCCACAAAAAAAGCCCTCACGTTTATGTATCTTTTTTTTTTCAGGAAATACATCCTCTTTGATCAGCTCCAACGCCGACGCATACAAAACGAATCCCCTGTCCTCTTATCCATATCGCCAGGAGTATCACGCGAGACCTACGAACGCATATGTCAAGTCTTCTTCGAGCGTTTCAACGTTGCAGGTTTCGCGATTCTCGAACGTCCCATGGCCCAGTTGTACGCTGCGAACTCCCTCAGCGGAGTGGTTATCGACATTGGAGAGGAAGTAACCGAGATCACACCTATATACGACGGCTTCATTCTACAAGCCGCTCGGACGACACTCGCCCTCGGCATTCGTCATTGTCAAAACTATGTCGCCCACCTCTTGCGATCGAATTTATCCATAATGAATGCTCTGTCTCCGCCAACCAGCCCCCTTGATCCAGAGACGCTGCATGCTACTTTGCTCGAGCTCGTGCAGCAACTATGGAAAGGGGACGCAATCAAAGTGCCCTCGGACGGAGAGACTGCAGTAGCAGAAGATGAAGGGGTCACAGATATTGCTGCTGTGCTTGTCGCGGGAAGAGAAAAAGCCGTCATCGAGAGTGGAATGAAAAAGAAGCAAACAGCCAAGGCATCTGCCGCGGAACAGGCGCGTGCTCGTGAAATTGAGGCCCTCGACCTCATCACCGTACAATTCCGCGATCATTCGCTAACTATTGGCAAGGAACGACATCGATTCTGCGAGCCGTTATTTGACCCGTCATTGCTTCTTGATCTACCCGGAACAGCAGCTTTGAATCCTGCAGAAGAGAAACCTCTCCCACTGCAAGAGGTCGTCGGTCATGTCGTTAACCAGACGGATGTGGATCAACGCCAATATATCTGGCACGGTCTTTTCGTGACCGGGGATATCACGAGGCATGTCAAAGGTAACATTTCCTTTTACTTTTCTATTTATTCGCGTAGCTCATACATTCTTTGCAAGGAATCGGTGTTGCCCTCCAATCCCGCCTGGCGCCATTCATTAACAGTCCAGAATTGCTAACAGATCTCCAACCGCGGTCCATCCGGGTTTTGTCATTACCCGAGTATTACGCCGAGTATCGCGAAACTGGGAATGGGTATGCAGCATTCCTTGGTTCCAGTATAACTGCAAAGGTTCGTCCAATTTTCCTCACATTCAAAAAATTCTATGCTCATAATAAAATAGATTATATTCAGTGAGTCGAATGGGAAGAGCTACGTTTCAAAAGCAGATTATACATGGAAGGGTCCCCATTCTATCATCGAGATGACACCTGCCTTGTTGTAATTTCAGTATCTTTAGTGCTGTACGCCCCGATACACCAATGAAAATGCTGGTTTTAGATGGCGCAACTCTGGAAAGGCTATTTTACATAAACACACTGTGGTTCTTTTCATAGTTCACAATTCTGTCTCCCTGAGATTCGCTGCACACGTGCTTCAATTTATGATTGTACAGGGCGGCTTTGAAAGACTTTCAGACTCTAGTTGAATTATCTTTGTCCGAAAAACTCTGGTAAAGGGCTACTCAGGTGGACCAGACCCCCTGGGTTATGCGAATATGAACCTGAATGCAATAAGCGGCATGGCGGATTTCACGACCCTTTTCTGGGGGGGAGTCCCACTCTACACTACTCCTTACAAGGTACTTCATTGAGAGAATGCCTGTGTTAGTAGTACAAGATGAGATACGACTTGGAGCAACGAGATTGGATCAGGAATTTCTCGGGATGTGCCGCCAACACGTGCCGGGTGGCTGAACCTCCTCACATCCGAGGTAATCCTGAGCTATGTAGGACCACTCGCCACTTTGCGGCCTTGACCATCCGTATTCTTTCCAGCTCTAATCTACCACTTTCCTGCAAGCTGGCCAGAATTCCGCTTTCACCCCCGTTTGTTATTTTCTTCTCCGTCTTGACAATGTTGCGTGGAGTAACGGAAGGCCTTGTTTCCAGTCTGGTTGGGAAAGATGAGGATAACAATACTCCCTACCCGCACGATGTAGAATAGTAGTTCAACCTTCCCGGTGAGGATTCCGTTACTCTGTGATCATTTTCCGGCGATTTTTCAAGGTGTGTGTACCTTCTTTCTCGTCTCTGTGTGTGGTCTCACTACATTTACAGAGGTTCAGACCATGCAAGCTTCCCTTCACTTGAAAGAATCCTTGCTGGTTCGCCCAACTGGCCCGATTTCTTCATCGTTAACGCTCTTCCATGAGTTTTGGAGGGGCGGGAGAGGTGCGTAATCTCATATCGTGCTCTGCACCGCATGGTGTCCGCGTCATCCATGACTCATGCTCTTCGTCTCAGTTACTCGTTTACTTCGCTGTGTGTACTCTCTGAGATCCATCACGCTGGGCCCTCCCCAGTGTCGCCACCCCGTTTTAACATTGACGTCAACCATCTTTGAATGATGCGGTTATCGCCCTTCTTTCGTTTCTTGGGAGTGGTACTGGGATCCGATGTTGCACCCCCAATCTCACGACATTCCTCTTCTCATATGCACCTGGGGCTGGTGAGTCTCAAACAATTTTCATTAGTTGGCATACACTTAATTCAAGTTTCATCTATTGTTAGCTTGCTCATACCTCAGTAATTATCATCACACATCGCTATTTCGTACGACTGAACTGGATAGTTTTTGGCCAACATTTTCTTGATCTATGCCTCGTAAGTGATTCCATCCATCCGTATGGTACCCTGGGCTGGTCTTACCTTGTTGATTTAGGTTCAGTAGTGAGTTCCCGATAAGCGAAGTCATTAGGCTAAAGGGGATTCTAACCCGTGCTTTTGTTTTACAGAGACCATCGCGAGGTAGGTTTGTGCGTGCCCGTATATCCAGCCGGTGGTATATGATGTCCTCCACCCTGAGTCATAATCCAGCGAGGCGCGAAAGCCATAGCTTGGGATAAGAAATTGAGAATTGCCTTGCCTTGTTAGTGGCCGAGGGTGTGCCGTTAATCTTTCTTTGTTTACATCCCAAACACAACCGCATCTGATCAATCCCGCGGTTCATCTCCCGGGCCGAAACTACTACTTTTCGGCCAAAATCCGACGCTCTGACCAGCGCCGACAAAGCCCACGACGACGAGCACTCTCCTCCCCATAACTTATTTCCCATATCGACAACCCTTCTTCACTTCCAACCATCCATGATATGCCCCGAAATCACCCTCCGGCTGCATCCACGCTCAGAAATCGCAACCGGATTACAAACAAAACACGCCTCAAGATCCACCAGGGCTCGCTCGACGCTGATGCTGTCCTTATCCCAGATGAAGACGAAGAGAAGCATCGTCTCACAAATTTGGTTGCCGGTGTTGACGCTGAGGACGCCAATGTAAGTCCCCTCTCCGTTGAGCTCTGCCACGTCAGCAATCGATGGTGGCTGTGCATTCCGCGGATTGGATTACCAAGTTGCTGACTAATCATTCCATTTTAGGAACACCACTTGCAAGAGGTCCTGTCCGCGGTACATCGCAATAATGTCAATAACAGGGCAACTAGAGGTGCCGCCGACAAGGCCAGTGCAACAGCGCAGGCTGCGTTTATACCAACCCCAGACTCCACCGGCGTCGTTGATAATTATGACGAGCTCTATCCCCAAAATAGATGGAAAGACCCTGCGAGTTACGTCTGTACATCGCAGACGGTGGAAGAACACATTACCAATGGCATCGCTAATGGGTTCACCTACTATATGGACGAACGCGATAAAGAGTGGCTTGACAAGAACAATGAGGAGGCCAGAGGTGAGGGTACAAGTGCACAAGGTGCGGTCTCCACGTCTGGTACGAGAACCTCCGCGCGGAGTGCGAAGGCCAAGGGAAAGGAACCTGAGGTTTCTCAGCCTGTCGTCATCTCAGAGGATGAGTTTGAGCTCGTGATTGGTGTGTTTGAAAAGGTAACGCATGAGCGAACGGAGTATTTGCACCACGTAGGTTTCTGAGTTTCCAAGATCAAAGAATGTCGGTTGAATGGTAATCATAGGGACTTGAGACTGGAATGGACTTTCCAGCCTTCTCAGAATATCAAGACGTGTTCTCTGCGCCGCTGCAAGTGTCGATGTTTGCAACCTATACCATTCCTACTTGGATACCAGCACCAGCCGCCCTACTCAAGGTCGCAAAAGCAGTATATCCGTATTGGAAGGAGCGAAGACTAGAGCGCGATGGCCATCGTATCATACCAACGTTAAACGTAAGCGTTTTCCTTGTTTCCTGCACAATTCGTATTCATCTATCCATGTCAGGGTGATGAGTCCGATACTCTTAATGAATCATACATCTGTTTCAGGAGGAGAGAGAGCAAGGCGGTCCGGAAAACGAGAGCCTCGCAAGTAACGTCCTCTGACAAGCTAGCGCGGTTACAGATGGAGCTCTCCTACCCTCTCGAGTTGGCGAAAGCTATCCTAACTCGGGAGTCATTGAAGAAGGAATGTGCCATACAATCCCAAGGGGTTTGGGAGAAGAGATTAGCCTTTGCCGACCTGAAACGCAAATTTCCTACGCTTCACGACAAGGTGGACGAGGAACTTTTGGTAGACAAGGAACGACCAACGAAACGGTCAGATATCTCGTACGTCACAAACTCATGTAACATTGCCCCGCTTACCTGGTCATGTAGACGTGTCCCAGGGCTCAAGATCAGAACAGGTGATCAATCTCAACCGAAGGAAGTGGTGATGCGCCCCAAGGAGCGTCTGCAGATAATTCGTGATCAAGTCGATGCAACGTTGGCAAGACAGAAGGACCTCGACCATCATTGGGAAGACCAAGTGGATGTACGTCTCGTGTCCGCTTTCAACCTATATATGCTAATAATTCCTCCACAGAATCCATATCAATCCCTTCCAGTTCCCTACGCATCGAAGCTTTTCAAATACATTCCACCTCCAAATACACCGTCCTGGCCGTCGTCTAGCTCTGACAAAACAGACGATGATCTCTCTCCTAGCCCACAACCTCCCACAGCGCGTGCTGTTCGTATTCGACAAGCGCGGTTGGGGCGAGTATACCTCGATCGCTACGATGCTGTCCCCCGGCCTATCTCCAAGCTACCGCGATCATCTCTATTTGCACTGGAGGAAAATGATGAAATGGATGTGGACGAGGACCCAGAGGAACTCGAAAGGAAGAGACGGTTGGAGGAGATATGGAAGTATGACATGGATGATATGCCATCGGTAGGGCCAGAAGGCGTGGACGAGCAGGATCGAGTGCTGGTTGACGACTACAGCTTACCGTAAGTTTTTTTTTTTTTCATTTCTCATTTTCTGTTCCCGATCTCATTATTTTTATAGATACCTGAGGCACGCCATGACACTTTATACAGACGATGATCATTGGAATCTTCTCAATAATCCTTCAATACGTGTGCCAGGTGCTGGTGGCACTTACCACGAGGTTGTTCCTTTCAAATTAGGTCAGCAACAACAGACGGTGATGAGGAGAGATGCCCAAGGACTTCTTCGAGCGTACCCTGTGGCGGTTAACGGCATAGTACCACCCGGGTTCCCTCGAAATCATCCACTTGCAATGGCAGCTGTTGGGGCCGGGACGCCTGTCGCAATGCAACATCAAATAAAGCAAATGCAACCCCCGACAACGGCACCTCAGATGAGGATCTCGTCAAATGGCGGAATGCGACCACCACCAGTACTACCCGTCTCCAACCTCCAACAACCCAACGGCTCAGCCCCCCTCCATGTCTCGCCTCCGCACCCCTTACCTGTGCCTGTTTCACAACCGCCCAATGGCGTCAACGGTATTAGTCGAGCCGCTATTTCTATGCCTCACGTCGATGTCCAGAAACCACCCGAGGTGATCGCCACCCCAGCCTTTCCTAATGGCGTCACTCCTCTTCCCCAATCTGACCCCAATGCTGAATTGACTGTCAGCGGTATCCCCGCCCGTCCGAAATCGCAGAATGTCACGCCACAATCACATGTCGGTCTCGGTGTTCCCACCAATGGCTACCATCTTACAGCCATGAACAACATGACAGCAGCTGCGCTCGTCAATTCTGCATCATATCAGCCTAACCAGAACCCGCAACATGCTGGTGGTCTGTCTCTTCAACAAATGCAAAACCTAAAGACAGTCTTCGCCAACATGCCTGCTCCCGAATTGGCTGCATTGCAGGCCGGGCGCGGCATTCCTGCCTCGTATATGCACGTCGGAGCTGCTGTCGCAAATATGAACATGCAGATCCCTCCCGGTGCAAACATGAATCTTAAGTTGCCACCATCGCGCCAAATGCAATGGATGAATTCGCCGATGCAGCGCCCAACTCCCATTGCCAATGGCCTGGATAGTCAGCTCAACGGAACGGCCGTCGCAAGCCCCAATCCCGCCCATGCCGTTCCTGCACGATCGCCGTCGGCTAATGGTTCGCGAGCGGGGATGCGAAATGGAGTTCATATCAATGGCCATTCCATGTCTCCACTCATGCAGCCTTCGCCTTCTCCCATTCCTAATATCGCGCAATCGCAATCACCACCCCGAATACCGATGACGCCGAACATGGGCATGGCTTCGCCTTCTCTACAGCATCAGCAGCCAGTTGGGGGTAACCAGAACGGCTATTAATCCACCACGTAACCTTATCTTCATGCATGATTTTCTGGACGACCTCATATCCCTCGTACTACACCTTTTTTATTATCTTTTTTTTCTTCAAATGCCAAATCCGTTTTCGAGCCCTCTATATTTCATGTTTTCTTCTAAAAACTACCCCTGTATCACATAGTTTCGCTCGCACACGAATCTATCCCAATATTCTTCGTATATGTCGCGTCAACCTATTGTTAATCCCTTTCTCTCGCTTGAGGGCGAATGAACCTTGCTTCCCAGTAATGCTTTCCCGCGTTCCCTGATGTTCATATCATAATCTATACCCTATCCACAAATAGGATTCCTTCACAATCCCAAAGAAATATGACACCAAAACTAAAATCAGACTTGGACATGACCAGATAAGAGTCACAATATACCGCGTGATGTTGCAGGGAGAGTATAGTTCATGTGAAGTAGTCCCGCTCACTCGTTCACAGAAAATCAACCAGCCCGCATCTTGATGGGAGTCTATTCACAGATGGCGAACTGCAATGGTAACATGATCGCATAATCATTTTGTGGTGCAACAGTGTGGTAGCGATAGGGAGTTAATACGAAGTACAATGATGATCTATGCGGCCGCTTCCTCGGCGAAGTTGAGCAGGTCTGAGTCGCCTTGGTCGCTGACAGTCATAACACTACAAACAAGACTCAGTTTCGCAGCAAAGAAGACCTGAGAGAAAAAACGCACCCCACACGGAAAAGCTTTCCGGCAGCTGTGCCAAGAGCGACATTGGTACCAGCGAAGTGGTGGACGGTGGTTTTTGAGAGCATAGCATAGTACTCGAGTTCAGACTTTCTCAAAGGCGGGCAGTTGCCAGCAATCAGCACCAGCTTAGCTGATTATGGAAACGCGTAAGTAAAAGGGACCTTCTCAGCCTCACGCTCCAGTCCCCGAGAGACCTGAAATAATAGCTCACCTTTGCCGCTGCGCATCTGCTTAAGGGCGGACTTGTAGCCCAGTGTATATTTTCCGGATTTGACGACAAGCGCGAGCCTGGCCGAGATGGACTCGGTCGACTTGGCAGCCCTGGATTTTTTTGTCGGGGCCATTGCGATCGTTGGTGTCGTTGGAGTGGCTGTTGAGTAGGCTTGCCGCCCAATCAAATTTTAGAAACCGTGTACTGTACAGTTTATCACATCAAGGTTCAAGGTCCGAAGGTTCTGTCACGTGACCGCTTAACCTCTCAAGCAGCGCGTACCCAATTCATCGTCCTTCGTCCTTTGTCGTTAACCCACTATCTTTTCATTCACCAGCGACATCAGCCGCCACGGTAGAAAGCTACATACTCATTTTTTAAAATTATGGCGATTCTCTTGGCGTAACCTGCCCAGGTGTTTTTACTTCTAATATAAATATGTGGAGGGAAATTGCATCAAGCTAGGCCGGCGAAGAACACTTACATGGAGGGATCTCAACCGAACACTCCTCAATGTGCTAACATCCAAAACTTTGAAGTCGGTATAAAATGTACTGCTTCGTAGGTAAAGAATGAGCTTGTGATTTTTTTGTTTCTTACCATAGTTAAACCCCGTCTTGTCGACCTTCGTTCGGGGTTATCGAAAACTGGGTTGCCAGTTTCGGCGCAAAACCTCGTGCGAGTCGTATCGCGCGTAACCTAGCAAGGGATCTTATCGATGATCGTCACTTTCAAATGCCAATTCCGAGGGTGAAGCAAATATCTTATAAAGCGCAACTCGGCGCTGCTCGAGAACCCCAAGGTCTTGCCCTTGCCAACTCCGCTTATTCCTGTGAAAATGCCAAAACCTACTCAAGATTCCTATGTACAAAGTTATCGCGAGTTCTTCGTCGACTTTGCACCTGGAGAAAATCGGTCCTCTCTCAAGAGCCTTAAAGTGCGGTTCATGTCATTCTTCCCTTTGATGCGATTGAGTAACTAAAATTTCAAAGGGGTTTAAAGCCGGAGAAACCATGGCCGTACTCAAAGGGGTGACAAAAGGCCAGAAAGCGTACACCACCCTCCAATGCGGTCGAGGTCCCGAGGACCACATTGAGCTCAACAGCGATCTGGTATACAGTGAGTATCGGAGATTTTTGAGGGGAATATACCCGACAAGACCTTCTAGTCAACCATTCGTGCGAGCCCAACGTCGCGTTTGACCTTTCCTCTCCCGACAGAGCCAAATGGCATCTGCGAGCATTAAAAATCATTCAACCGGGAGACAACTGTTCGTCCCTATCAATCATCTTAAATCTCCGAGCTTCCTCATGATTGTGCAACAGTGAATTTCTTCTACCCCGGGACCGAATGGGATATGGACCAGCCTTTTAAATGCGAGTGCGGAACGCCGGTATATTAGTTTTGCCTTGGTTCGTTCGGCAGATCCAGACACAGTTGGACTGATTTCACTTGACAGTCTTGCCTTGGCACAATCCAAGGAGCAAAATATCTACCTAAGAGAGAGTTACTTGCACGCAGTTTTGCCTCGCCATGGATTTTGGAATCCGTGGCCGAAAGGGATGGCAAATCTTCCCCAAAGCGGCTCTAAACCAGTATGTCTATTATTGCTACACAGCTAAAGGATGAAACTCATGAAACGATCAAAAACAGTAGAGTGGTTATAACTTAAGGTCGTAAATATAGAAGCCATCACCAGTCATCACCGTCAAATCGCTCGAGCACAGTATTCGCATCTTCCACGTCTTTTTGGGCCTTTTTCCGCATGTAGAATATTGGGCAATCTTTACTCGTGCATAGGACGTCCTGGGAACATATTAACACATACAATAGCTAGATAATCCAAATTCAAGTACCTGATGAAGAGAACCTTGGCATCGTTGGCACTGTGTCCACAATCGCGAAAATCGAACTTGAAGCTCAGATGTCGAGATTACTTGCTTCTGATAGAGCTCTTGCATGCGAGGTTTGCAATTCTTGCACAAGGCTCCATCTATTGAGAGATAAATGAGCAATTGGAATGGCGGGAATGGTGAAATACCGCACTTGATTCCTTCCCTCGCAGAGGAGTTTTGCATCCAAGGCAAGTTACCGTCTTCACGGCGAATTTCATAAGTCCCCCCGCTGTTGGAGTAGCAATTTGAATTGTCCGTGTATGGTCACCGGATACTTCGAGAGAATCAGCTTAACAGCGGAAAAGGTCGACCAATGTGAAAACTAACACAAAGAGCTGGCTTTCTCTCCCAAGATAGGCTCGAAAATCCGCAAAAGAGGTTTGGATAACTGATTCTCCAGATAATACTTGGTGTCAATTGGGATGTTGTTCTCTAGAACGTATAAAGGATCTTCGGATTTCTCGTACGCTGCCGCGCCTTTGATTCCCTTGATAATAACGTAGGCGACGCGGTCGCCAAGTGCAGGTGCAGAGCCTAAAAGGAAGCTTAAATGAGAGGCTGCCAGATAACAGATCAAATTATATACCTGCGTCGCGTTGTTTCATCCTCTCGGCCAGCTCCACATGCGCCTGTTTCCCAGCATAATCTAGACCGAAGCATATCAAAAAATGAAAGGAATGAGGAAGAGAAGCGAAGAAAGAACACACCAACTTTAGCAAGCGCCTTGGTAATCACCAGCTGTGACAAATCGACTTTATTTTGCAGAAGATCTGAGATAATTCGCTTGGTGTATCTAGTAGATCCGGTATATTAGAGAAAGTTCCCTAGTGTTTGAATTGGGGCAACCTACTCCTCAGCCCCACTGACATCACGATCGATAAGCATTTTGTGCAGACATGTCTGGATGACGGTTGAAACTAGTCGACAATTATCTCGGCGAACAGTCTGGAAGGTGGCATTCGTAAGTTACAGTCTGACAAACAGAGAAGTTCTGTGCCTACCTCGATACCCTTCGCGTCCATCTTATCATATTTACTTGTCTTAGTCCAGTACAATCCAGCATATCGTTTTTTACTGATCAGCAGATATGGATAATAAACCTTTTCAAACTCTAGATTGATAGGTTTGATGAATTGGGCTGTGACAAGACTGGCTGCTTCTCTGCCTAAAGCGAAGGCTCATTAATTACATAGATGAAGCTTGATGTAGAAGCATACCCAAGTCCATGACTCTGGCCAGATCGGTGGGTCCAAACCTCACCATGACGGAGTCGGTGTCACCGTAGATAATTTCAGCGTCATGAGAATGTCCATTCATGATAGAATATTCGGATTCCACTGCCTGAAGGAAGAATCTGTTCAGAAACCAACTAACATGCGGTAGCCTTGAATGCACCAACCTGCTTTGTTTTCTCGATCATTTGGCGCCCATATGCTGTAACACTCGATGAAATAGCTAAACATGGGAGCTTGCCGATTGTTGCACCAGTGAAACCGTACACCGAATTTGCGCTAATCTGTTCCGAACATCAGCAGTGTGGAAGACATTCGTTGTCTTTCGCTTACCTTGAGAGCTAACTGCCGGCCGTCCAGAACAGCCTTCTTGAAAGGGTCCGTTTCTTTCTTCAGATCCGCTTTTGCCTTTTTGCGGGCAGAAATCAAGTCTTCCAAAATAGTCGGAAGTAACCCCTTCCGTTTTTTGGAGGTAACGAAGAGATCTAAAAATTGGTTGTCTGAATTTGGAATTCCCAAGAGGTCAATGGAGGACAAACCATTGTTGGGAGTTTGAATATAATCTTGATCTTTCACCAGTGCGAGGCGGTCGATGGTTGGCTTCTCAACAAGAGTGGTGTAGCAAAGGTTATGGGCCATCATAATGGAAGGATATAGAGAGCTAAAATCCAGGGTAGCGATAGGCACATCGTAATAGCCTTTCTTCGGTTCAATGACAGTGGCCCCTTCGTACTGTTCGTCTGTGCCTGAAATCCGCCACTATTAATGACAAGTAAAGAGGTTTAATGCGTATTCACATACCCTCTCCCTTTCCAGCGGGTACAAGATAGTTTTCTTCGTTTGCTTTGCGATACAGTTGGGACGTGACTTTGATCGATTGTCCTCGAGAGAGCAAATAGTTGAAGGGCACGCCAGTGACACGAGACATCTCGATATAGTTCACAAAGCACATTAGCTTGTCCAATAGCCGCTGAGGAAGATATGCATCCTGGTACATAGGTCAGATTATTTCTGAGAGGGAAGTCCAATGAACCTGCTTTCAAACAATAAACTGCTAGCCGTCGTCTCGATTCTGGGGTACCATTTTGCAGATCTGTAATGACAGAGTGATGTACATCTTCTTTTTGTTCCCCAAGGAATTCAGCGCAGACTGAATTCAGTGTATAACTGCGCAGCTTGTGCTCTCTTTGCATAAATTGTAAGACATCCAGCTGGAGTCGTCCATTAAGAGGGGTGTCTTTTGAGTCACGCTGGCCATAAGCTTTCGAAGAAAAATGGGTGCTTTTCGTCTCGGTTTTCGAGGCTACAAAAGAAATGTGGTGAAAATGTTTAGGTAGTGGGTCTCCTAGACGTCCTTACATTTCATCCTTCCAAGGTAAGGAAACTTGAGAGCTTTGAGAGCCTTGGCCCGATCCATGAGGTAGGGGAAATCGAAACCCGCGATGTTATACCCAATTACGACGTCTGGGTCGACCTTTTCGACAAATTCCTTCCAGGCGTGAAGCATATCTACTTCATCGGTGAAAGAGAGCACTTGTGAGCCAACGATGTTGGAACAGGTATTCAGTGTGAAAACGTTGCGGATAAATGGATTCTGTTCGCCTGTGACGAAGTCAAAAAACAAGAGGTAGGTTGAGTTTAAGAATAGCCAACCTTGTCTTGTGACCATGTTGGCAATTTGGATAACAGGGTCCATAGACGCTTCCGGGAAGATACCCTTGCGTCCCGCGCATTCAATATCGAAACTCAAAATGCGCAAAGGTGCAATCTTCGACCAGTTGCCTTCAGGGGCATGTGAAATAAAAGCATCATATCTGGGATAGTCTGTTATCTCACATCCAACGGTAAATGCCATAGATGCTCACCGAACGTTGATTTCCAACTGGCATGTGGATCGTTTGCTCGATGGTGGAATAATTTTATATTTCCCTGCAGGGACTTCAATCCAGTTCATGCCAACGACCTGAAGGAATAAAAATAAGGCATATTCAGTTGATTTTAAAAATGCAATCCACCTTTGAATCGATCATAAATCGCAGGGTAAATACGATATTGCTTTCGAAAGTAGGAGTGATTCCTTCAAACAACCCCCGAAACTCACACTCTCCTCTGTCAAAAAGACGTATTGGAACAATTACTATCAGCCTGTGGGTACAGGAGTAATTAACACGAAGAACTTATCTCTAACTTTTGGCACACTTTTTGGATCCGTCAGAGTTATTTTCAGAAATGGAATCCAATCATCTCCATGATAGCCCCACAAACTCTTCTTGGAAACTTGTTCAACCTTGATAACTGGGCTGCCTTCATCCAGGTGGTTCTGTAGGACAACGCTAAGCGGGGTTCATATGCGAAGGGCATTGAACTAACATTCAGGTAATCACGGAATGGATTGATGTCGTCTGTTGTGAAGCCACGAGGAACTCCAACATAGAAATAAGGTTGAAAATCGGTGATATTCGCCAGCACACTATGTCCATCCTAATTTTGAAGGAAGTTAGTCACAATGCAGTTGATGAGTACATCATAACCACCTCGGTGACGCCAAACATCCTCAGAATAATTTTTCCGTTGGAATCAGAAGCGGTTTCTATATCAATCTGCTGGAAAACTAGAGGACATTTTTAAATTCGTCTTGTCCAAAACGGTGGCACGGTCGCACTTATTTTGTCCCGCTTTTCGTTCAAAGGAAGAAGAGGAGGCCTTGCCCAGCTATCCGCGCCACCTTCGGCGCCTGGGTAATACAAATGAGGATTAAAGTAGAGAAGGGATATAGAGAGACGCACCAGCACTTCCCTGAACGCCCTCCTCCCTCAATCGTTCAAGTACCTCCGTGAAAGAAGGTTGTTGTATAACCGGTTGCGATCCAAACGACGGGGCTGGTCCTACTTTTCGCTTCTTAGTCGGTTGTGAATGTATCTCGATTTCAGTTCTGGTGTCGCGTCAAATTATGATATGGGACGCGTAATATTTAAGAGAAACGTACCCTGTCCGTGTAAGTGGCTTATTCTCCTTGATTGTATCTGGAAGGGCAGACATCGCATTGAACCAAAGTCTAACTGACTAGTCGGAGGTCTTGATAGTGAGGCTCAAGTTGAGTTACTGTTCTGCTGGTGACGAAATTACATTGATCATGTCACGGGCACGCGATGTTTTGCCTTCTTTGTTCTGATTCTAAGAACGAATTTATTTACTGATACTCCCTTGAACTCCAAGAGGCAGTCGAGAAATTTAGTAATTCATATAAACCGGCGATTTAGATACCATTTCTACATTTTTTACGATGTCCGTCCAAATTCTACATATAAACATGGTTCAAGTTGGGAATGGGAACACATTGAGTCTAATCCCTAAGGAAAAGCTCCTGAAGAATCCTTATCGTATCAGCAGGACTTTTCACGCTGTGACCAATGGTTCGAGGATCGGAATAAATTTCGTAGTCATTTCCCCCCTGCCGAGAAATTAGTTCCTGTGTGCTAGGTAAAT
>Ga0307517_10006863_pt1 | contig 16743 bp, 9 predicted proteins | sample 23_EM_MG_FD_194515 | JGI IMG/M metagenome (GOLD analysis project Ga0307517, IMG submission 194515) | Populus trichocarpa ectomycorrhiza microbial communities from riparian zone in the Pacific Northwest, United States - 23_EM | ecosystem: Host-associated > Plants > Roots > Unclassified | place... | reverse complement strand
TAATATTGAGCCGATTAAGAATTTAGTTTTGTTATTTTTTTTCTTTAAAACACTGTGAATTGTTGCAGTGTTTTCCCATGTGATTTTTTTATGATTTTTTCCAAAATTATCTTTGTCGATTTTATTTTTAATATTGAGTTGGTTAAGAATTATAATTACAATAAAGCTAAATCATATGAGGAAAGTGTTGTAGTTTTTCTCACAAAACACTGTGGATTGCTACAATATTTCTCTAAATAGTTTTTTAGTTTATTTTATTGGAAAAAGCGTTATAGTTTTCCTCACAAAATATTGTCAATTGCTGCAATATTTTTTCTTATGGGTTTTTTTCCTTCCAAAATTATCTTTGTTGGTTTTTTTTAATATTAAGTTGGTAGAGAATTTAGCTTTGTATTTTTTTTTTCTTTTTATTAACTGAAAAGCTAAATCATGTGGCGAAAGCACTGTATATTTCCTCACAAAACACGGTAGATTGCTACAAATCATTTTGTTCAGTCTCTAAGTTTTTGATCACCAACACAACTTTTTTTTCCGTCATGAAATATTTGCTTCATCATACCTTTAATTTCTATTACTTATCTAGCGCTGGTTCACAATTATAACACTATCAAGTGCATTTGTTTTATAAGTCTGCGGCAGTGCGCGGGCAAGTCATCTCATTAGTGATTAAAATGCAACAATTAGTGATTAAAATACAAAACAAAAGAAGTTTCACGAGTAAAATGTAAAAGGTAAACAAAAAGAGCAAATATGCATAATATGAAATTTGAAAGACCAAATAAAAGTTTTTCCGTGCCTTTTAAAAAGTATAAATGGGAAAATGCGATGCTTTTTTTCGATGTTAACTTTGGTTCTTGTTCTTTTAATTTTTATTTTAAAAATAACTCAAAATCCAAATTTCTAAAATTAGTCTTTAATTTAAAAAGGAAATATTCAATGCCATATAGGGTAAGTGAGAGCATGCTAATGAAAACAAATATCAACATATAAAATTATTTCAACATAACTTACAATAATAAAATTAAAAAGAAATAAAGTTGGGTCATCAAAGTATAACTCACGAGCCTAGGAAAAGAAAACTTGTTATGAAAAGGAGTGAAAAACCCAAATGTTTGTTGTATAATATAGTAATTATATGAAAAGAACTAAAGTTAGGCTCATTTGCTAGAAAGTGGATTTCATGAAAAGTAAATTTCTGAAAAATAAATTGTTTTTTAATATTTAATAGTATCATGAAAAATAAATTGGAAAATACTTTCTAGTATTTAACTATATCATGTAAAATGACCTGAAAAATAACTTATTAATTTTTATATTTTTGAAGTTTATTATCAAATTTGAAAGATAAAAAAGTTGAAGGGTGATGAAATTGGAAAACAAATTAGTTTTATAAATAAATAATTTCAAATAAAACAAATAGTAATCAAAAGAATGAGCACCAAATCTGACAGATAAAAAAGTTAAAAGACGATAAAATTATAGAAAAAATCAAATTTTCATAAATTATTTCAAATCAATTAAATAGCAATAAAAAATAGGGACAAATCTAATAAATAAATAAATAAAAACTAATTAAGAAAAGACTAAGAGAAAAACAAATAAGAATCAAAATTAATATAAAAATTAAATATTAAAAAAAATTGAAAAAATAAAAAAATTTCAATCAAAATAAAAATATATAGCAATACTTTTTTCAATCAAAATTAATATAAAAATTAAATATTACAAATATCCAATATAACTCTCCTCAAAAGCTTAATATCAGAGTGTCAGAAGTGGGATTTGAACCCACGCCCTCTCACGAGGACCAGAACTTGAGTCTGGCGCCTTAGACCACTCGGCCATCCTGACATATTTGCTAGTACAATGTTGTGATTAATTATATAATATATTAAGCATTAACGATTTCTGAAACAGATCAACGATAAAATTAAAGATCGTTGAGCGTTGGATTCGAACCCTCATTGTGTTTATGGTTTTGATGTAGTGGCACTGAAATAAGGTAGACGAAGCACGAGCACACGTGCGAATCCTTTTCACATTTTCTATAATTATTGTTTTTTTTTCCTTTCTTAATCACATTCTCTTTTAAGTTTTATCCAACGAAAATACTTCAAACAGAATGTTAAATAAATAACCGAAAATACGAACAAATTTACCGTAATATGTAAGAGTCGTCGTGTCCATTTGTGAATACTTTGTGGATTTTTTTTCCCATGAGCTGGAGACCTGCTAAGAAAGCTATATCTCTGCCTCTGACGGGAGCTTCAAAAAAATGACATGTATGATTGTTTTTTTAAGGTAGTTTGTGATTGTAATTTAAAAAATTAATTTTTAAAAAAATATAATTAGTCATGGTTAGTTGTATTTAGATACATAATTGATAAAAATTATGATTGAAATTTATGTATATCAAAAAACATGTTTTGGTAATTGTGTTTGGAAGTGTGGTTGAAGTTATATTTCAAAGTGGTTTTTACTTGAAAATACATTAAAATAATATTTTTTTTATTTTTTAAAAATTATTTTTGATAGCAGCGCATCAAAATGATATGAAGATACCAAAAAAATATTAATTTAAAACAAAAAAAAATTCAATTTTTTTCTTAAACGTTTTTGAAACGCAAAAACAAATAGAATTCTTAAAATTTTTACGAAACTCAATTAAAAAAACATGTAAAATCTAGCGCACAAAAATAACATTTCAAATTTTATTCTCATACATGTCAGCAATAAACAAAAAGAACATAACCATCTCCATCAAATGTTAATATAAAAACACATTCTTTATCAAATCACAAAAGACCCCAATTCGGAGAAGGAGAAAAAAAATCATTATAGCACAAATTATCCTACGAGAGAGAGAGAGAAAGAGAGAGAGAGAGAGGAGAAGGCTAATCCTTTCCCTGCTTCTTTCAAATTACACAAAAGTCAAGCAAAAGATGATATGAATCTATAAAAATGAGCTAAAGTCCTAGCTTTTCTTTCCACATAAATTGAAAACATAATTTATCAATCATCTACCAATCTTAACTTTCGAAAAAATAAAATGCCATTTTTTTTTTCCAAATTCCCTTAGTGTCCTATTTAGTCCATTTTAGTCCCTTAGCTTTTTAATATTTTTCATTTTGGTACACAAATGCCTTTTATTGTCCAGTGAATTCAAAAATGCCATTTTCCCCAAATAATTCAATCCTTTTCATATTTGGCCAGTCCGGTATTAAATTTAGTCGATTTTGGTCCCTTGTTTTTTTCATATATATTTTTAATATTTTGGTCCGTTAATATTTCATTATTTCTATTTTGGTCCCTGTTTTTTTAATTTTTTATATGTGATTCCTATAGTTTTCATTAGACTCTCTCTCTCTCTCTTATTTTGTTCATGTAATTTTAAAAATTTACATTTCAATCTACATAGCATAGTTATAAAACTTGAACGGCTAGAAAGGTCAAAGATGTCGCCTAGAACCTGGCCAAACCAGGACTTGAATCAGTCTGGGTTGAAAGGAAAATAAAAGAAGGCGTTGACGCAGTCTAATCCGGATAGAAACTCATAACTCGGTCAATTCAGGTTATAATCTTGTCACAACAGATGTGTTTTTTTTTTTTTAATATTTATGGAATAAGCAAAAGTTTCATAAACAATATATATAACAGGGCTTAATGTTTAAGACTTCAAAGATATTTTCAAATTTTCTCGTCCACAATTTTCTTAGCTACCAAAGCACTGCCATTGTTATAAGAAAACATTAAGATGCTAAAAAAAAGATTCAAAACAAATAGAAAAGAACCCTAAACTTCACAAATTCAAGAACAACAAAGTATCCAAGTATTATGGAAGAAGAGTGAGAATTGATCAAGAGAGGAAGTGTACCATGGTTACTGAGATAAGTTCTTTGATGGCGAAAAGAGTTTTGAAAGCTAAGGAGAAGAAGCAGCTGTTGTAAAATAAATCCATAACCCTACAAAAAAAAGTAGATGTTGTTTATATATAAATACATATAAGTGGGCTGATTTGGCAAGGTTGATTTCATACGGACTTGGACTTATATTTGGGCTTGTAGTTTGTCATTCAGTTTTTTAGGCCCATAAAAGCCTCTATATATTTTTTTGAGCTCTCAATTAGGGATCTAGAGCTTGTCCTCGATCGATCACTAAATGAAGTTTTTATAACTATGTGTGTGAGTTGAAAGGGGTGAGAAAGTCAATGAAAAAAAGGGAAGGGGAGAGAAAGTCTTGGGTCCGTTATATTTTGATTACATATAAAAAAACTTAGTATTAATGAATTTATATTGGAGAGAAGGATTTAATGTAACCTTTAACCATGCTGAAAAAACATATTGAAATTCAAAAAATAATAATTTTGATTTGATTTTAGATTTTTCAACTGATTATAGAGTTTTTTTAAGTTAAAAACAAGATTATCTAGGCCTATGATTTTTTTTTATGTGAACATATATTAAAATTTGAGTTTTAAAGGTCCAAAAACTAGAATCGTGAATCTCTTCTCATTGAAATTGTTTGTTCTATTAAAAAAAACTCCAGCAGACATCATATTGTCTGCTCTTTTAAAAATAATAGGTGCACTTAGCTTTTTTCTTTGAGGGCAGGCATGTAGTCCCATCTTTCTAGGTCTAGAGGTGTCTGATTTTTTTAAAATGATTTTTAGTTTTATTTTTAATTTTAGAATAAAATTATTCAAATAATATTTTTAAAAAATCTGCTATTTTTCTAAGAATAAGATTGAAACTTTTGATTGTAACATTAATAATTACTTTACAAATAATTATATATGAACTTAATATGTTGAATTATTTTAAAATTTACTCATAAATATTCAATAAAAATAAAATATCTATTTTTTATTTTTTACAAAACTTTATTAAATAAATTATTCTCTTATTTTTCGTACATTTGCTTGAAGATTATTCTCTTAATTGAAACTTGCTTTTTAAATCATTGTATGTTTTTATTTAAAAAATAATAATCCTGATAAAAAAATATTTTTATCAAAATAAAAATAAATGCTTGAACAAGAAAATGAAAAACTAAAAAATATAAAAGTGTCGATATAATGGGACGAGGAATTACTATGAAGTTTCCCACGAAATTAATTGTTTGTCAAGTATTTGATTTTTCTTTAACTTGACGCAAAAAGAGATGTTCAATATTGTTCTAATTAAGACTAATGTTCTTAGAAATTCCTTAGCGAAAAATCTAAACTGTTGCACAATTATCACCGTTGTACGTATAAAAAAATCCAAAAAAAGTTAAAAGAAAAGAATTCTATCAAATTAAGGAGTAATATTGTATGGTGGTAACTAGCAAATATTTGTCATCCTGAGAAAAACAGAAAAGGGATGAAGGAAGGAATGTTAAAATCACATAGCAGAATATAATCTAGCTACAATATATTTCTTCAAGAATTATTTTCGAGCAAATTTATCTCTCCAGCTTCTACAAAAGCTTGGAAATTAACTTGAAATTAACAAACGACTAAGGGTTTCAAGACCTTTTGTTTAACAATTATGAAACGGGCATATATATATATATATATATATATATATATATATATATATATATATATATATATATTGCAAACGTTCTTTTTGCATGGTTGTGAATAATTAATACTCGTGATTGGAAAAATCGAACCCTTTTTTTTTTGTGGTTCTTTTCCCTCTCCGCAGGAGGAACTGCGGGACGGGAAAACATGGAATATGTAAATTCTGTGATGAAGGCATCGCAAGCCACAAAAAGATACTGAAGTGTAGATAACCACTATAGTTTAGTTTGTCTGAGCTTCCTTTTGGGTTATGTTGTCATTAATTATAAACTTCTCTGGTGCTTTAAAAGAAAAGAAAAGAAAAAAACCTTCTCTGCTGCATTAAGCAACATGCATGCAGTTTTCAGTATTAACATTTTATAAAAATTAGGATCATTTGGCAGGCACGCATTATTTACTAGATATATAATATATGGGATTAATTAACTGGTGATATATAAACTCAAGGGAATTCTAATTAATGTAAACCTATGCATTCCCAATAAATTAACAAACGTGATTCAACACAGAAAACAAGTAGAACTAGACTTACCTCTGGCATGAGATAACAAGCAGTGGCCCCTAGCTAGCTCTTCATATTATAATAAGCTGAAGAAGTTAGAGGGCAACTCTCCTTTGGCGGGTAAGTGAATACTAGATTAAAGCTATAAGTGGTAATCTATACCATCACCTGCCAAAGAAGAGAAGCCTTTAACTAGTTCACTTAAGGATTTTTGCACTTTTTGGAGCGCATGACCGTCATCTTTGGGCTCTGGTTATGCAGGCAATGCGCCACGAGGGCTTTATAAGTGCTTGATCGTGGGGTTCTAACTTCTAAGGAATAAACTGTTGAATAAATAGCATATGCTATGTGGATATCCATATTGCGGTGCCTGCTTTCTACGCGTTCCATACAATGATCCTTTTATCTGAAAAGTCTATTACACAAAGTAGTGCTCGAGTGATTCTACTTGCATGATTTAGACCCTTCTGTATTAAGAGTTGAAAAGGCAATGAAGAGGAGAGATCAGATGCCGTCCTTCGCCTAGGAAGGTGGCAGCAAAACCTGGGCCTGAGAGGTATATCCTGTGTCATATTCTTTCTCATTTTCATTCACCTTTTATGATTTTTGTTTCTGTGGTATTTCTTTTTCTTTTCACATCTAAACATTGAAATATCTTGGATTAGATTTCCATCTTCGTCCAATCAGAATCCAAAAGGGAGGTGAAACTATCTTCAATATTGCCTGTCTTCCATGTGTCTGGCCTTACGAGAACTCCTCTCTCTCATTTTTATAAGGCAACATATCTTTCTGTATCCAACTAATTGGAAAAGAACTAGATGCGTCATACTGATTGCTTTGGTTTGCGATGGTAGAAAAGTTTTGTATTCTATGATCTGTTCTCTTTTTGTTTGATTAATGCTTGCTTCGGCTTGCCTTGGTTGCTTAAGTGATAGTTATTCTTTCTGGCCCAAGTAAGCATTTTCAGATACAAAATGCAAAGAAGTGATAACAAAAATTACAAAATTCAAATTAAGGATAGATTTCTACGTTTAACATGCAAAACCCTTGACAGAAATAATGTTTCAACTTTAATATCTGAGTTTCCCTGCCAATAAAAACTTCTGATAATCAGATTTTGATCGTCTTTTCTCTCTCTTTGTTCTAGATGGTCTTCTATTTAATTTGCCATCTGGCCTTCGCTGGCAGATCTCTCCCTCAAAGTACTGACTCCCATGTATGTACCTGTAGGAAACCAAAATCCCATCACATTGGCTCATCAGATCATATCCATGCATGGTCCATTTTTAGTTTTTACTTGTCCCATAATTTATTTCCACAGTTGAAAAGTCGTTTAGTAGATTCCATTCACAATTTTGTGAATTTTACACGTGTAAATGCAAGAAAAAAGAGAGGAAGAACTTGATATTTGTGAACGCTTTTTTACATATGTAAATGCAAGAAAAAGAGAGGAAGAACTTCATAAAATGAAGATAGCATTGATGTATTGAACAAAGTTATTGGCGGTACTGCTGAGAGTTGACCGAACTGCACCTGCCAAGAAAAACTTGCAGCACCAAATTATTTCTTGAGCAAATGCCAGAAGGTATAATTAGAAACTTCTTGTTTAAAGGTTTTCAGAAATTATTGATAGGCCCACCAACCCAGGTAGGTTTAAGGGCTAAGAGCAGGACTAATTTAGCCCCAGAGGTATAAAAAGCCCGGCAGTCTTAGAATTCTAATCATATTCATGTCTTGCCTCAGGAGTTGGAGTGATAACATGGGCCAGATGTAGCAGCCCAATGAAAAACTTTAGATAATACTAGAAAGGAAGGTGTCCAAGGTCAATTTTTTTCTAGCATTGAAAACAAAAATGCTTAGAAGATGATAGCTTTTTTAAATGAATAAGAAGACTCTGGAACCTAGTTCGTTGATTTGAATAAAATCAATAAACTTGATTAATTAAATAAAATAAGTATAAAAAAAATATAATCATAAAAATTAAAATTAAAATTGATATAAATATAAATTAAGATGATAAATTTAATTTTTGAAATGGCATGCGCAAAACTTAAGGTGAGCAGAAGAAAAATTCTAACATGGCTGAACTGTTATGCCGTCTTGTACACATACCTGGCCACCGAGAAAAGGATGTCGGGATGCTTCCAACGTCATCGTTAAAGGTGATATTTGGCCATCAAGAGATGCTTTACACGCCATTCAAAGAATGAGAAAACTTATATTAAAAAAATTTAAAAAAATTATAAAGTTTAATACATAATAAATCCAATGTTAGAGAATGATATTGATTGGGAAAAAATAAGTTTGATTTTTTTAAGAAAAATATCCTCAAAAATTTGAAGGACCATAATAAAAAAAAGAACCTTAATATTTTACAGTTCAGTCAAAAACCAAATTCTTTTGGTATATGTTAATAACAATTTTATTCTTTCTGTAAAATGTATAAATAGGTAGGTTTGTCTTTGGAGATAACATCCCATGGTCTCTTCGAGGAGAACCAGCGAAATCTTCACCGCTTGCAGCTTCGATGTAGTTACCAAACCAAATTCAGTGACGCCAGCAACTTGACATGAGTTGGCCAATCATGGGCTGACACAACACGACTGCAATAATATGGACCCTAACCTGGTCAGAAGGGCCCACTCCACTCAACATCGAGAGTTGTGGGCTTTCTAGTGCACTCAGATGATATGATAATTTCATTTTTGGATAGGCTCTCTATATGCCACCAATCCATGGGCCACTGGCTTCGGTCTTACTGTTCAATCGCAAATAATAATAATAATAATAATAATAACTAACACAGTAATAAGAGAGATCACAAAATGCCTCAAGAAAATGAAAATCATATACCTTAAACTGCTAACAAGATCATATATTGTATACAGTAGCATGCAAAAGGACAGTAAGTCCACTGGGAGTGGCATACTCCGATGAATCAGCAGCAGCATGTCTTTTCCCATCTCAGCATGCAAAAGGACAATAATCCATTGTTTTGCAACCCTCCAGCCCTTCCCTCAGCCGATTGCCATTGCCCCATTTGCCGCTCGAACGCCACTGTGCCTCCACCCATTGGTATGACTCATTCACCAGCAGACCGTCTGATCATATATAAAGTTGATGTCACTCATATCAATTTCTTGATCTTAAATTGACTGAGATTATTAATTTGTAACTTACTTTACATTGCTCCCATTTACCGGTATGCTAGCTTCTGTTTTTTAAATAGTATTTCACTTGAAAATATATTAAATTGATGTATTTTAAGTATTTTTTTGTTAATTTAATGTGTTAATATATCAAAATAAAATATTTTAAAAAGATATCATTTTTTAATATATTTTTAATTGAAAAATATTTTTTAAAAATTGCATCACTAATTACAATAATTCACATGCCTGGTTTTAAAGTGATATATTATATATACCTTACATAGTTACATATTCTGGAGCAATACAAGAATAAAACACAACATTCAGACAGCTTTCACTGCTACGTAGAACACGAGCATGGACATTGATCACTCCATCTTCATAAATGAAACGTTGAGAGGGGGAAGTAGGAGAGATTAGACAGGGCAACACCGAAATTGGCTAGGCTGGTAATGTTAGGGTTGCCATTGGGTGAGCCGCCATGTTCGAGAACCAAAACGCTAGCGTTTTGGGAGAGAGTGGCAGCTAATGGACAAGCACTAGTTCCACCACCCACAATTATGTATATGATATCGTCAGAGCTGAAGTTGCATTGTGCATGAAAGAGTAATTTGGAGCTGGGGAAAGAGAATTTAATTAATTAGTGGTGGTTTTTCGAGTAATTAGTGTGTGCATGAAATTAATAAAGGCTAATATTTATGCTTTGTTAGATGCGTTAATTAGTTGTGGAGGTCAACTATATGACAGTATTGTATATATTCAACAGTATCTCAAATTAATTTATTGCAAAGTCGTCCTTCTGCAGTAGGGCATCACATTTTCTTCATTTCTTGAATCCTGGGATGCAGTTTGCCGATCATTGTCAAACTTCGTGCGTGTTTTTTCGCCGAAGCAAGAAATCTTTGCACCCGCAGAAGTTATAGCCGTCGAGATTGTTGATTTTCTGCTTATATAAGCACCACGTTTGCTGGCTTGTTTTTGTACACCAAACCAAAATTTGAGTGCTTGTTCATTCAAAGAACGAGTCTTGGGTGGTGCAGATTCCTTGGTGCTACTGTGATTGTGTTCTTCTATAGATAAGTCAAATCAATGTGTATGAATATATTAATTACCCACAAGTAAATATTTTATGAGTTTTTATTTTTATTATTAAATAATTAAATAATAAATTATTTTAGAAAAATAAGTTATTATATCTAAGTGGATTATACAACTCGAATCTGAGTTCTACATGTTATTCACTATTATTTTTTAATTTTATCATTTAATTTAAATTTTTTTTTTTCCTACCAAATTAAAGACTAAGTGAAGAAATAAAATAAATAAAAAACTATCTGGCTCCTGTAACATAAGCGCTGAGTGAGAAAGTTCACCACGATGTGGTGGCGTGTGCTGCAGATTGAGAGCTCAGATGGCAACCTTCATTGGAACCATTGGAATCATTTTTGGGGGTTCCACCTTACCTTGCGACGCTTGTTGATGAAAGAGCTTTGGTTTGGCTCCATCATTTTTATTTTCTTTTCCTTTTTATTTTTTTTCTATCCTCAATTTCCATACCTAGCTCTTTCCAAATTAGCAAAGAGGACAATTAATTTTTTACTTTGCTGTCAATCTTATCATGTTAATTTTAATTATTTTAATTGTTATTTTTAAACAAATTAAACTTTTTAATATGTTTTATTTGTTTTCTATAAAACTATTATTTGCTACTAGTTCCATGAATTATATAATAAATTTAGCTAGTTCACGGGAATTTACTTAGGTAATTTTATTAATTTATTTTTTGTTTGTTAATTTTATCTTTTAATATTTTACAGGAACATGAAACTTCATTAGACTCCGATAATGTGAATGAATGAGATACCTTCTTACAATTTACAAAACTGATATATTTTATACAAGTATTAACAAAAATAGAAAACCAGGTAAAATAAAGAGTGAAATTGAAGGGCTAAGGTCCTGAGAAAAACGCTGATTTACTGCAAAATATGGATCAATACTCAATAGAGAGAGTTGTAGGTAAAGCAGGTGGCCACAATGGAGGCTACACAAATCACCAGTGAAGGAAGAAGGGTGACATTCAAGAGCTTACTCTCGCCCAAGTACCCAGCAAGTGTAATTGTGCCATCTGCAACTACACGGGCTAATGTCCCGGCTTCTGTTGAGAGCAACCCACCATTATAGGTTCCGCGGGAAAGCCTGGATGACATGACTCGAGAGAGCAGCGACAAATTGACCCCTAGATGAAAAGCAAAATCCACAAAACTAGGTTAGCAATTAACCTGCTTTGTTGTAACAAGGTAGTTCAATGCAAATGCAAATAGGTCTTTCCTCGAAGGAAAACATCAAGTTATCCTTCACGTCTCATCATATTTTATTGTCATCCACAAAAGTTATAATAGTTGGACCGTACTGTCTTGAACAAAAATGGATACCCCAATATAATGTATCAACCACTTCGGTGAGGGAATAGTGGAAGTCACTCCCTGTTGGTTCATTGCAATTCCACAAGTTAAATTTTTAGCTTGTTTTTTCTTCTGATTTGAGTCCACAATTATTTGATTGTTGTAATATGGATTAAAAAACTAAGATATAAGAATAGCAAGGTATATCTTTTCAAAACATGTGTGGAATGTCCCAGAAAAGCTTATGGAGAGCTGCAACCTGACCCATTGCTTGTGTTTTTCCCCTTCTTGAGGAGAACATTGCCCTCAACTCCCTCATTTCTTTATGTTCATCATTACGAGTAAAACAGTAGAATTGAACAGTTCCTCACCTTCGAGTACTTCTGCAGAAACAAACATGATGAGTCCAGAGCAGACATACTGTGGGACAGTATACGGGCTTATTATATGGAAGCTCAGTAGTATTCCTATGCAAACCATAATTTCTGATGTCAATAAAATTTGCCTGCAATTGGATCAACGAGGAAAAACTGTATCAGTAGGATATGACAAACAATTCCAGAGGTTTAGATAAGCAAAGATAAAACATCGGAATTCTATACAATTCAAAAGCATGCTTCATGTACGAAGACTTACCTATCTTCAAACATGTTACTAATGTAGCTTCCAACAACAATGTTTACTGGAAGGACTGTTAGCCCTAGGCATGCAAGAAAAATTGCCACCGAGCTTGTAGACCAACCGAAGTAGTATGTGGTAACAACACTAGATTCTGAGAGTAAAACCTCCATTGCATATTTGAGCATGAAATATATCAACAGCTGAACCTGAAGACATTAAAGAAACTTAAGCGGGCAGTAGCAGCTATGTGACGCTAAGAAGCAGGCACAAGTCCCAGTCAGCCAATCCTGGCTGACAATGACCAGTATATTGAAAGTGAGGTTCCATTCCACAAACCGACTACAAACTCAGTAAGAAGTGTATAAATCTCAGTATAAAATGCTACACTATCTGCTTAAGGGATAGTCTTGATGCAGTAGGTATAGGAGGCTGGTAAAGCCAACAAAGAGAATGACCACAACCTTTGGATTGAATTCCTAGGTCACCTATTGGGCCAAGCAGCCACCTAAGACACAAAAATTATCATGAAGCCATACTAGAATCTCCTGAGAGCTTTCTGCCAGTCCTGACCGGTGGTCTTCAGAGAAAATGGCCTTTACAATGTAATGATCATATCAATTCCTCCATAATGCCTAATCATACCATTGGGGAGATATCACTGATGACAGAGATGAAACTTCTGCACCATCACTTCAAGCATAGTTCCAACAAATTATAATCGGTTCCTTTGCCAAATAGTTTTACAAACTAACATCCACACTCACATCTAATGCAAGAACTAATGAACTTAAATTCCTCCATGTAATCTGATGAAACTAGTGAATTTTAGATTTAACATGATATAGTCTCATACCTTTACAGAGGGTGTAAGTAGCTTATATGCCGATCCAATTGACGTGGCTGGTCCCCGGGATTCCTCTGGAGCTCCATCACTTCCATCAAATTCTCCATCACCGTCTTCAGTCTCTTGCTTGTCTTCTGAATTCAATAATAATGGTTTTTTAAGACCCTTCTCGAGGGCATCATTTTCTACCGGTTCTGTCAATCAAAAGAATCAAAATCTGGATCATACATTTTAACACAATGGTGTCAATATTTTGATATTTTTCAAAGTAAATAATTAATGCAGGGAAAAATATTAGTCATGCCTCCTAAACCTAGCTAACCCCAACTCATGCCTCAAGCACAAACAGGTCTCTCCTAGCTACAAGTCTACCTTTAGCCCAAAATCTAGCAAGTTTTGGGACCCAGCATTTCAATTGCTGGATTACAAAACAAGCATGTGGTAACAGTTATTCAGCCTTAAATGACATTTCCAAGCATGATCCTATTAGGCCCTACTTGGTGGATAAGAAGTGTTGTAGGTATTGACCAGCACATGATTATGTAGTATAGTGAAATAAGTAAACCTATCAACTCTAAATGCCCGATAAACTTGTTGAGATGATAAACTATGTCTAAACTGTTTGAATAAGTTGAACCTTTGGTTGAAGTTTAGTATGCTTTCATCCAACCAAAAAACAAGATATGCTTCATATCAAAATTTTCTTACTATTTGAAATAAAGAAAAGGAAAACAACAGTAGGGTCAATAACAAAGTGAAACAAGGAGTTCTGATCCCCTCTTATAAATATACAAACATATGCAGTATGATTACAGATTGAAAAGGTCATGAGAGTATATGTGCAAGATCAAACTTGAGGTGCAGTGTGAGAAGAGTCAATATACCAGTAGTAGATTCCTGCGCTGCGCTGCTCTCTTCAGTCTCAAGACAAGGTTCTCTAAATGAGATCCACAGCCATACTAGATATAAAAGCCAAGCCAGAGACATAACCCAGCCTGGCAAAGTTTCTTGATTGAATGTAAGCTTGTAAATTTTAAAGTTAGTTTGAAGTAAGCCAGCAAGAGCAGGACCACACGCCATTCCAAGAGCACTGGCACTAACAAAACCTGCTGATGCCTGCATGCGCATTTTAAGTGGTACGCAATCACTGATGTAGCGCCGATTAACAGCTCTAGCAGAGCCCAATCTACACCATAAAGAGTATGATTAAGTCAACTTGGATAAGGTAGACGTAAGAAAATACTGTAAATTTTATGAAATTTCCACCATGTAGCTTGAAATTCTATGAAGGACCTCAAGTTATATGGTTATTCTCTTATACTGAACTTTAGGATGTTCCCCTGCATGTGGGTGGGTGTGTGGGTGTGAGTATGGGTGTTTAAAGAGCTCCATGTCATACAACAAAAGATTGGTTGCTCAAGTCTATCATAGTTTAGAAGTCAAGACCACCCTTGTGATAATCATTCAAGTCTGTCTGAAATTCGTGATGATGCCAAATCACTCAATTTGTAACATATAGTACCTACAAAAGATGACTACTCTACAAACCACCTAGTAGAAATTATTCCCATCATGTAAACAGACATAAAAAATGACAAGTAAGAGGATGAAGATTGCTTACCCACAGAAAAGACGGCCAATTAGAAGAATAGCTATAGAATTAAAGTCATATGCCAATGCATACATAACATTTCCGATGAACAGAACAATGCTGCTAAATACAAGAGGTTTGAAGTATGACTTATTTGACCAAGCACTAAAATACACAGAGGAGAACACCTGTGCAACAGCCATTGACCCAATCACAATACCACAAACTGTTGCTGCAGCTCCAAGGCTCATAGAGTAATCATCTGCTGTAGGTACAATAATATATGTATTGACCATATAAAGAAATGTGTTGACTAAGTTCAAGAGAAGCGACATAAAATGGTATCTCTGATCATCAACAGGTCCCTCAGAAGTCGGTAGCTCTTCTTGCATGATGAGTGCATGTTGTGCCAAGAAGTTGAGGAAGTTTGTTGAGTGGGTTAGCCTGTCAACAGCTGCTTTCATTGAATCAACAACAGGTTCCTGCAGATTAACACCAGCAAACACCATAGCAACTTGGTCAGTTCCAAACCTTACGGCCACTAGACTGCCAAAATATAAAGCTTCAACATGGTTTGTTGGAAATCTCAAAAAGGAAATGGATTGAGTATGGAAAACCAAAAGAAACCTGGAAGGGAAGAGCAGGCTGATCATAAATTGATAGGTAGCTTCCCTGATGTTCCTCCTGAAGTTCATGAAGATTCCGTGATATGGCTCCAACAACTGCCCCTAGACCCTGCACAAATAGTCAGTAGCAACTCATTAACTCAACATATATAGTTCTCTTTCTTGAAATGAAAGATCTAGAAAGAATTTCAAGCATTAGAATAAAAAGAAAAATAGTGAATTTCTTAGGCATATTACCACATGCTTGAACACTTGCTGCAGCTGGGAGTAAGGATGATTAGCACGAGTTTTGACATAGTAATCAGTGAATCTATATCCAAAACGTTTATCAAACTTCTTCAGTATCTTACGCAGACCAATGGCATTTATCTCAATAAAAAAGAGAAGCTTTAAGAGATCTCGTCCCACTTCTCTATAAGCTTCTCGTAACTGAGATATTTCAGATATATCTGGCTGCTGCTGAAGAGCCTCCTGCTGTTCATTAAGCTTGGCTATTCTGCTTGCAAGCAGCCCTTGTTGTTCCAAAAGAAAAAGGACAATCTTCTCAATCTGGAATTGGAATTACAAAAAAAACTATTACACCACATTTTGTTTCAACCTCAAGTGAGGGACTCAGTTTGGAAATGTCACAAAGACAGCAGAAAGCATCATATTGACAGGAGGCTTCTGACTTCTGATATAACTTACAGTTGAGAAGTGACAGTTGCAACACACTCACACGTGCAAAACAAGAACACATGCATTGTACATAAATATGTGGGGTTTGATATATCTACATTGCATTACCCAAGTACTTCTCTATACCTGATTATCCAACATTCTTGAGAAATCCTTGAGCACATGCCGGCGATCTTGGGTTCCAACTTCAATTTGTTGAGCATACTGTCTAACTTTCTTCTTCATTAATTTGTAGTTGATATAGTATCTACAAGAAAGCAGATCCATGAACAAAATAAAACAGAAAACTTGAGGAAGCTTGAGGAGAATGCTTTACAATCATGCATTACAGTGCACAGAAACAAGGGACTTCTTACTGTCACCATCAGAATGCTGCAACAACATGCATAATCAAGTGAAACAATTCTCACACCATATGTACAACCCTCTAAAGTTCTCTTTTTCTATCAACCTAAAGACCTACATGTGAAATGAAAATGTGTGATTTAATTCAGATTACTGGAAATAAACCCAAAATTTGATTTGGTTTCCGAATTTAATTAAGGAATATAATCATAACCCAGTTGAACAAAAGCTACAAGTGTTACACTCCCGCAGAGATGGACTAATGGCTCCAAATCAAACACATTAAGCACAGATACCATTTGACATCTCCAAATAGATTTTTGATCCGCCAAAGAAAAAAAATGGTTGGGGAGGGGGGGGGGGCGCGGGGGGGGGGGGGGGGGGGTTTTTTATTTTAAAAATAAATGGAAATT
>Ga0307517_10006862_pt1 | contig 16744 bp, 21 predicted proteins | sample 23_EM_MG_FD_194515 | JGI IMG/M metagenome (GOLD analysis project Ga0307517, IMG submission 194515) | Populus trichocarpa ectomycorrhiza microbial communities from riparian zone in the Pacific Northwest, United States - 23_EM | ecosystem: Host-associated > Plants > Roots > Unclassified | place... | reverse complement strand
CATAACCAAATCCCCCCCCCCCCCCCCCCAAACAAATGTTTAATTTTTACTGTTTACTGACTATTGTTTGGATTGCAGAATTCACCTTGTGACCCATGCATGGTGCACTGCTGCATGCACTGGTGTGCTTTGTGCCAGGAGCACAGGGAGATGAAGGGGCGTCTATCAGATAACTTTGTCATGCCAATGACCATCGTCAATCCTCCACCTGTTCAAGAGATGAGTGCCACCACTGAAAACCAGGATTCCACTCCATCCTCTGAAAAGAGCACCAGCTTGGAAATGCAGCCTCTGTAAAATCCGTTCATACAATAGTACTAAGGAAGCGAATTTGATCTTGAAACTGATTTTTTTGTTTTTACAAAGAATTTCGTTGCACAAGAAATTACTGTACCCCCTTGTGTATTAAAAGATTCAGAACAGTCATACAGTTTTACCCTTGTTGATACTTTTTTGTAGAGTAAAGTTTACTTTTGATTGATGAGGATGCATTCTCATTCAGCCTCTCTGTTTATACATCCATGTCCTTTGGACTTGGTGATATATATGTTAGTACCTCCTGGTTATCGTGTTGAACCAGCAAGAGTTGCTTCCACAGCCTCAGCCTCAGCCTCGGGTGTTAGAATATTGCGCATTTAGCTTTTTGTACAAGAGAATCTGTGGTTGAATTTGGTGATTGGTCAAGTAGTTGAGCATTTGATAAGCAGGTACCAAAGTAAAATCTCACATGGAAGGATTGATCATTGAACTAACAATCTACACGTCGAACACTCCACGAATTAACCATATAGCACCGCTCCTTTTGGATGGTTGCTTTGCCATTCTTTTACATGAAGGAGCTCTGCAATGCCTCCAAAGTGGATGGAATCATGCGTATGGTTGGTGTTGCCGGCCCTCTACTTTCTGATTACTGAATAAATCAAACGTATTCAGTGGCCTAATAAAGAAAAGTAGGACCCACAAATGATAGACACGAGTTACTCTTATCACAGCTTCCAAAGCTGAACCATGGACTGTCCTAAAGCTCCCCTTCCCCCAGTCAGTTTCCATTATTTATCACTGTTAGGTCCTTTACCACTGCATGATCTCTCTATTATTTTGCGTAAAATGTAAGCCTGTTTCACTTATTTGTCTCTTTCAAAACCAGAATAAGGGGTGTTTCACATGGTTTTGCTTTTATTTTTAAATATTTTTTAAAAGTGTTTTTTTGTTTAAAAAAATATTAAATTATTATTTTTTTAGTAATTTTTAATGATTTTGAAGTATTTATTTAAAAATAAAAAAATATAATTTTTTTAATATATTTTCAAACAAAAACTATTTTAAAAATATTATATATCACAGTCCAACATTTACTTCGATTAAAACAAAATATTTGTCCTCCGTCAAGTCCTAAACGTTACTAAGGCTACAAACAAACTGCCCTAATACCTACCTATAATTATAATTTTAAAACTTAACTGGGGATCTACTTGAGATAAGAATTGAGTTACAGATAATACTTGAGTTACAGGTGAGAATCGACTTGTCAAATGAGGTTTATATATATATATAACATTATTTTAACAAAATTATGATTAAGTTTTGATAGTTACACCCGAATCAATCAGGACAACTTAGGTTTTTAACCAAGTAAATCAAGGTTTTTTTTTTCAATCTAAACTGTTCCACCCCATATCATTCAGGTACCCATATCTACCTGCTGATCCGGTACAGATTTTAAAACAATGCCTACAACTCATCTCTCTCTCCAAGACGTTGTGACTGTCCAGGCTTGTACAACTCTCTCTCTCGATCTCTCCCCAAGACATTGTGACTGTCCAGGCTTGTACAACTATCTATCTCTCTCCCCAAGACATTGTGACTGTCCAGGCTTGTTTCCATGGAGAGACCACAGTCAGAGACTGGAAGGAGGAGGAGAATGGAAAAGAATAAGGAAAGGGTGCAGTTCCTACCTCCTGGGCGTATGTTACCGGTGCCTCCCATGGTGGGGCCACCAGCAGCAGCAACCAATGAAGTGAGGCTAGCAGCAATAGCTGTCGAGTTGAACATACGGCTGAGATCAGCAGACATGCCTGGTGCAATGCAAGAGCATGCATTTAGGTTCAGTAGAGCACTCCTTGATGCTAATAATCTCGAGAGCAAGAATCCCAATCCTACTCATATCGCCATGAGTCTCAAGAAGGTATGGAGATTTTCCATGGATTCGACCTTGATGATTGTACATAAAATTTGCTTCTAATACAGTCCAAGTTTTTTTTTAAGCATAGTTCCAAATATGGCATCATTCTGATTAATGAACAGGGCATCTATTGATACTGCATATGAATGAACACTTCAATTTGTTGGTGGAAGAACAGTAAATCTCCCTATCATAAGTTTATTACAAGACTTGATAGCAAGCAGAGAGGCACAGATAGGTCAAGTAACCATACCCCACCTCTTCTCTATCCCTTCTAATCATGTTGATTCATGACATGAAAGAAGGTTGTCCCACTAACTGTACTCATGACTAGTGAGAGTACTCATAGCACCCGAGTAATTTTTCAGGAAAATCTACGATGACTGTTAAGTTGAGATTTAATTAACAAAAATAGTATTATGGTTGCCAAGTTATTTATTATTATTATTATTATGGAGCTTATAGCTTTGTTGTTTTTGTTTAAAAGCTTGCAACTTTATTAACTTTTTCAATAACACATCAATTCCTGATGTAAAGATTTTAGTTTTTTGTCATTGCACTAAACAATGTATCTTGATTTCCATACCGATTATACCATGGATTTTGTTTGAAATTTTTAGACAACTGCGCCCTATGTGTTCAAACCTTGTTGAAATTTTATTAACGTGGCTGGGTTGACAACAACCAAAAGTATTTATGTAATTGACCTTAGTTGACTTGAACTTTTTCTCCCCTGCCTATTTTCTTAGCAATTCGATCCTTGCAAATGAGCATATACAAGGAAGTTTTGGCACTGCTGTTGTTCATTAGTCCCTTGCCTCTTTTTTGTTTCCTTTTCCTTTTCTTTTTCAGGAGTTTGATGCAATGTATGGCATCGCATGGCACTGCATTGTTGGCAAGAGTTATGGGTCATTTGTAACTCACTCAAGTGGTGGATTTGTTTATTTTTCCGTGGACAACCTCTCCTTTCTTCTTTTCAAGACCGAGGTCCAACCAGTGAAGAGGCCACCTCCATTGCGCAAGCTCGAGGCATAAAGTGGTCTTGCTAATTAAAAAAGTCTGCTTGAATTTTAGGTGCATGAATCTGCATTTTATGGACAAGGAGTAGGTTATGCCATGACTTATATTTAGGACCTTTTGTAAATTCAGTTCTGATGCTGTTTTAATTACTCTTTTCCTTTCCTTTTCTTTGTGGTTTTAGTTTTTCATCGCAAGTAGCTAGATTTAGTCTCGAATAACATTAAAATATTGTAAATCCTATTTTAATTTGGATTCGGGTCTTACTATGTATTGGATTACCATACAGGAAAAACTAAGAACTACCTAAAAATTTCACAAATTACACTCTTTACTATAGTTTATTTGATCAGGATCACATTAGTTTCTCTCTGCTAAAGAAATATGAAGAACGATAAAGACAGTTTGCCAATTTCCTTCATGGCTATAGAGGCTGGTGATCTTGAAGGTGGCACAGAACCATGCAGAAGCAACTCTGCTTCTTCTTATACAGACACTTTTGCTGATTATATTTCTTCTTCCAGCTCGAACTCATCAAGTGTAACTGCTTATTGGGAATCCTGGAACTCTTCTTTAGAATGTGTTGATTTGGGATCAGAAACTGTTGTAGACAAGGAAGTTGTAACATGGGAGACCAAGATAAAGAAAGGAGATGTGGAGTCTTATAAGGAGGAGAGACAGAGATCAGGAGCTCCCTCTAAAGTTATGGCTTGTTTCAACTTTCTGTGGCTTCTATTCTGCGCTTGATAGGATTCTATAGGTTCTCTTTTCTAATTCTGTTCCGATTAGTCTCAACAAACTGTGGTTCCTTGTCCAGTTTAATTACTGGCTGTTCTGTCCAGGATCTCAGGCTTTAGGGGTTTTTTTTCAAAGACAATTTTATGCCAGTTAGGTTATTTCTTTCTGCTTTCGTGGCTAGCCGCTGGCCAAATTTTTGCATGTTTTTTTTTCTCGTATTTTCTTTTTGCATATATATATAAGAGTCAATATCCGATACGGAGATGAATCCTGCTGCTTCCAAGCTAACAAATCCTTTTCCCTGTAAGACAAGGAACAAGTGGTGAATGTGTATAAATAACTATAGGCTGACTATGCATAGCCCTATTAATATTTGCGTCTCAGATATTAATAAAAACATGGCAAGAGGAGGTCGCAGCTATGGAGGTGAATGTGGATCTGCTGGTGGTGCTCGTTTTCGTGAAGATTATACTGATTATCGCCTATTTGATGATGAACTAGGAGCGCAACCGATGAACCAATTATTTTCTTTATTCCATGACGATAGCATTGCGTATTCAGATAATGTTCCACTGAGCAGTATTGATGGTGAAGCTGGTGGCGCTTCTCCTTTTCCTACAAACTCCAATGATGCTACAAACAAGAAGGAACATGGAATGTGGTCTGCCTTTATGCAGTGTTTCGAGTTCTTAAATATTTTTAGCCGCTGATCAATTATTTAATGGAGAGGAAGAGAACATGTCTTTGCTCCCAATTCCCTCTTAAATTTGTTAAGAGTACTCTTTATTTATTTATATTCTGCTCAAGCTATTGATGGGGAACGCTAATTTGATTTCATGGATCGTGCATGTCCAATGGTTTATGTTGAATAATAGTGTTTTTCTTTTAATTCTTGTTCATCTTACACATGAACTAAGTTTTTCTTTCTTTCTTTCTACTTGGGTGACTGTTTTCTTTCTTCTTGTTGCTATTGTTCTCTTCGCATAAAGCACTGACTGGTTGAATATGAAGTTCACTTTATTTTTTCTCAGCAATATGATATTTTTTGTCCAAATCCCATGCATATTCAGACTAAACTTCTCTTTAGTTGGGTCTAGATTCAAACTATCTATGCTCACGGCCTTTCTTTGGATTCAAAATCGGAGAACATAACGTGAGAAGACAGTCCATTTAACCCCGAGTCGATATTTAGGGTTTGTTTTATAAAACAGAGGATCATACTTGACAATTTTTTTTTTTTTTTAAATTCCCTTCTCTGATATATAGGAACTGCATGTATATATAGAACTGCATGTTATTGAAACTGAGGTTCAATAATTGGGACTAAAATTATTTTAGACCAGGACAATTGTGTTATGTTTAAAAATAAATATAAGTTGATGTGGGGAAATTTTCGCAAATACAAAGGGTGGCCATTGAATGAACTGCAGATCACGAGTATACTACCAATGTAATTCTACCACGGTGTAAATAGCGGTTAATTTTTGAATCATGGGCTTGCAACCCTGAACAGACGCACACGTATATGAACATTGTTGGAATCTTTCTATAACTGCTAAAACGAAAAACACAAAGGGTTTGCCATTTCTCTTTTAATGCATAACTGCTATTCTGCCTTGGAAAAATTCCGACTTCAATTTCTTGTCTTGGCAATATGTTGATATTTGGTAAAATGGCTTCAACATCACTGACTGCACGTTTCAAACAATCAGTTACTCCCGCTTCTCTTAGGGCGTATCTTGCAGAGTTCATCTCCACTTTCTTTTACGTGTTTGCAGTTGTAGGATCTGCCATGGCTTCAAGTAAGTGTTGAATAGCAACTTCTATTCTGTTTAGTGAAAAGGGTTTGGCTTGATTGTCCATGTTTCTTGCTGTAATATGTCGGTCTAAATGATCCTTGTTTGTTTTTAATTAGTAATGTTCTTTTTTAGTGAGACAAGAACATGTAAAATAGAAATTTAGAGCCATTTGTCAATTTTGCTACGCTTTTGTTTTGATAACATATAAACAGAACTGGCTGGTTATGAATTAAGCATAGTTGTCGACTACTGTGGTTTGGTTCTAACAACACGCTGAGGCACATTCAAAATATTGATCAAAAGGCATGATTTAGTTTTTCTACAAGTAGAGAGTTTACAAGTTTTAAGGTTGATGTTTGATTTTGGCATGTGTCAGGGAAATTATTGCCAGACGCAGCTTCAGATCCATCTAGCCTAGTGATAGTCGCAATTGCGAATGCTTTTGCACTCTCATCGGCTGTGTACATTGCTGCAAATGCCTCTGGAGGGCATGTGAATCCTGCTGTCACATTTGGCATGGCTGTTGGAGGACGCATTAATGTGCCCACTGCTCTATTCTACTGGATTTCTCAGATGTTGGCCTCTGTTATGGCTTGCATTTTCTTGAAAGTGGCCACCGTAGGACAGGTGATAAAATCCGCTCTCAGTTAATGCAAGATAGATTGGATAGGATCCTTTAACCGATTGCAGCTTTCTTGCACTAATAATATTTGCTTACCTTTTCTTGCACTGCACCATTACTAAGATGCAACTTCTATTCTGTAATTTTCTAGCATGTTCCAACCAACACAATTGCAGAGGAAATGACAGGATTTGGAGCATCCCTGCTAGAAGGTGTGATGGCATTTGGCTTGGTGTACACTGTTTACGCTGCCGGAGACCCTAGACGTGGTTCATTGGGCGCCATTGGACCTTTGGCAGTAGGTCTTACGGCAGGAGCCAATGTCTTGGCTGCAGGACCCTTCTCAGGTGGCTCAATGAATCCAGCATGTGCATTTGGGTCTGCAGTTATTGCTGGGAGGTTAAAAAACCAGGCTGTTTATTGGGTTGGACCGTTGATTGGAGCCGCAGTTGCTGGGCTTCTCTATGATAATGTTGTCTTCCCTACTGAAGCTCCAGATTCTCTTAGGGGGGTTTCAGATGATGTTGGCGTGTAATTGCAGTTTGCTGTCATGGACACTTTGTTCTTATTGTAATTCTAAGTGGTCACAGTGTTCCTAGTTAACCTCTAATTATAATTATTATTAGTTAGTGTTGTTTTTTAAAATATTTTTTGTTTGAAAATATATTAAAATAATATATTTTTTTAGTTTTTTAAACATTATTTTGATATTAACACTTTTAAATCATCTGAAAATATTTTAAAAAATAATTTAAAGTGAAAATAAATAAATTTTATTCAACCTAATCCAATGGGCCTATCATCGTACAATTAACCTCATTAACGATTGAGATCACTCTAAGCTTTTCACACAATCTCATGTGATTTTAGTATCCAGTACACAGTAAATAAGTTTCTCCCAAGATTAACTGCATGATCATCATCAAGTCCGTACTCTCTTTTCATAAATTTAAAATATTTCTCTCAAATTTGATATGGAAGCCGGAGTGAATTGAAAAATATTTTATATTGACTTATGTTTTAGTATTTATTTATATATTATCAAAAATTCAATTTTTTTTACCCAATCGCATGGTAAAAAATCCAGATTCTGCACGGGCCTGGTTGATAAAATAATTGAACAGTCCATCCAGTGCATCAATGATCGAACCAGGCCCAATTAAACATGGGAAAAATATCATTTTTCCCGCTTCTTTCAGAGAGAGGCTCCTCTAAAATTCAAAACAATCAAAATCCCTCCCTCCCTCCATCCAAAAAACAAAAACAAAAATCTCCACACAAACAAACTCTCCATTTCTCCCCAACCCCAACTCACCCACTCCCCGGCCTTGTCATACTGGAACCCTAAAATTTTCCCAAGCCTTTTCAATTTCAGGGGTTCTCATTTTCAATTACGAATGTATATAAAGGAGATATGTTTAGAGGGGTTCAAATCTTACGCAACAAGAACAGTAGTACAAGGATTCGACCCCTTTTTCAATGCAATTACGGGGCTAAATGGGTCTGGCAAGTCGAATATTCTGGATTCAATTTGTTTTGTTTTGGGTATAACTAATTTGCAGCAAGTTAGGGCATCCAATTTGCAGGAGTTAGTGTACAAGCAAGGACAGGCAGGGATTACTAAAGCTACAGTGTCAATTGTGTTTGATAATTCTGACAGGAATAGGAGTCCTCTTGGGTATGAAGATCATTCAGAGATTACAGTTACTAGACAGGTTAGTTTTCTTCAAAAATCAAATTGGTTTGCTAAATTAAGGGTTTAGAATTTGTGGGTTTTGCGAAGAATTGGTGAGAGAAAGATAATGTGTTGCTTAAATTTTTGTTAGAGGCAAGAGAAATGTTTGGTTTGTATTTATGTAGCTACACATTTTTCTTTTATTTTAAAGTTGGCTTTTGATGGCGTTGGGAGGTTGCTCTGTTTTAATCGTAGAATATAATGGTTCGGTATGTTCCCTGAGTGTTCTAATTGAACGGGTCTGATTTGTTTTTGTTTCTATATTGAATTTAATGTTGCTTCTGATTATTATAGCAATGGTAAATTTACATATATTTCTGTCCTGGTGTGTTTAGCAATTGCTTCAAAAAGACTGAACTAGAATGTTTAACTAAAGTGTATAATATACTATAGACCTAAGAATGGCACTATAAGATACAGTGGTTATTGAGCTAGGCCTGCAAAAAGAGAAACTTTTTATGGTCCTGATTTTTTGAATTTAATCCAACTTGTTTGCTTTGACAGCGTTGATTTTATATGTGAAGGACTTATATATTTGTATCTGCAGATTGTGGTCGGTGGAAGGAACAAGTATCTGATCAATGGAAAGCTGGCCCAGCCTAGTCAAGTCCAAAACCTTTTTCATTCAGTGCAGCTGAATGTAAACAATCCACATTTTCTCATTATGCAAGGACGCATTACTAAGGTCTTGAACATGAAACCTCCAGAGATCTTATCAATGCTTGAAGAGGCTGCTGGGACAAGAATGTACGAGACAAAAAAAGAGTCTGCGTTGAAAACTCTAGAGAAGAAGCAGAGCAAGGTGGATGAAATTAATAAGCTTCTTGACCAGGAGATACTGCCAGCTTTGGAGAAATTGAGGAAGGAGAGGATGCAATATATGCAATGGGCCAACGGCAATTCTGAATTAGATCGACTCAAAAGGTTTTGCATTGCTTATGATTATGTTCAAGCAGTGAAAATTAGAGACAGCGCAGTTGTTGAGGTGGAACATATGAAGGGAAAAATTGCTGTGATCGACACTAGTGCAGAACAGATGCTGGTGGAAATACAGCAAAAGGAGACGGAAATATCAAAATTGGCTGCTGAAAAGGAAGCCAGTATGGGCGGGGAAGTAAAAACTCTGTCAGAGAATGTAGATGTGCTTGCTCAAGATCTTGTGCGAGAGGTATCGGTTTTGAATAATAAAGAGGATACTTTAAGGAGTGAATGTGAGAGTGCTGAAAAGGTGATGGGGCAATCTTTGCTAATTCTGATGTTTATTTTTATATGTCTAGCTTTGTATATTTGCCTCTAGAATTTGTTCAAGTTTTTCTCCTCTTCCTTTTCTTTTTTAAATGACCAGGCAGTTTTCATATCGCATTTACATTTAACATCTTGATGCTTCCAGATTGTTCACAGTATTGAAGACTTAAAGCAGTCTGTTGAGGAGAGGGCTGCTGCAGTTAAAAAGTCTGAGGAAGGAGCAGCTGATCTCAAAAGGAGAGTTGGAGAACTTTACAATAGTTTGGAAAACTATGAGAAGGAATACCAAGTCAGTATTCATCCTTGCTTTTTTAGTTCATTTTGCTCCCTATAAATAGATAACCACTGCATCTGACCAGCAAAACAAGTCATGGATTGAGAGTTTTAGTTGCTATGGATAGGGTGTGCTAGCTGGGAAGAGCAGTGGTAGTGAGGAGAAATGCCTTGAAGATCAACTGGGTGAAGCAAAGTATGCTGTTGGAAATGCCGAAACAGAGTTGAAACAGTTGAAAACAAAAATTAGCCATTGTGAGAAAGAGCTGAAAGAGAAAACGCATCAGTTAATGTCAAAGAATGAAGAAGCTGTTGCTGTAGAGAATGAGCTTAGTGCTAGAAGGAAAGATGTCGAAAATGCTAAATCAGCGCTGGAATCTCTTTCATATAAGGAAGGCCAGATGGAAGCTTTACAGAAGGTCTGCATGCTCCCCTTGATCCCATTTCACCTTCAGGACCTATAAATTACCTTACAGTTGATGATTATGTTAATCAAAACTTTTCTTCAGGATTGTGCATCCGAATTGAAACTATTGCAGAAGTTGAAAGATGAAATACGAGACCTTTCGGCGCAGCTATCAAATGTTCAATTCATATACCGTGATCCCGTGAGAAACTTTGATAGGTCGAAAGTAAAAGGCGTGGTAGCTAAACTAATTAAAGTAAATGACAGCTCCACAATGACTGCCCTAGAGGTCAGTAATGCACATATCATATGCTTGGTTTTGTCACAACAAACTTGTACGAGTAGTAACAACTCTTACTTGAGTTGATTTTCAGGTTACTGCAGGTGGAAAGTTATTTAATGTTGTTGTGGACACTGAGAGCACTGGAAAGCAACTTCTTCAAAATGGTGATCTCCGTAGAAGAGTGACAATTATCCCCTTAAACAAAATTCAATCCCATACTGTACCCATTAGAGTTCAGCAGGCTGCTGTTAGATTGGTTAGTTGTTGCTTTCACCTCCTTTCCATGATTTGGTGCCATAGTCTTTTTCTCCTTTGTTGATTTTTATCATTGTATCAGGTTGGCAAGGAGAATGCTGAACTGGCACTTACTTTGGTTGGCTACGATGAGGAATTGAAGGTATATCAGCCCAGGCCTGCTCATCAAGTCAAGTGTGTCCACTTCATGCTTCTCATTCATAGTTTGTTGGTTATACTGAGTGAATAAGATCAGCAAATTATTCATGCTGTGATTGAGCTGTATGTTGCAATTATTCATACAAAATTTTCTATTTACCTTTTGTCTGAACCTGAATTTCCTTTTCTTTGGTATTGTTTTCCTACTGTTGTTGATTTTTGCTGCAGACTGCTATGGAATATGTTTTTGGTTCAACATTTGTTTGCAAAAACAGTGACGCTGCAAAGGAGGTATGCTCATCTTTGTCGAAGCACTTATCTAGATTGTTTGAATGTGTGAGAATCATTTGGGGGGCAGGGGTGCTCAGTGACTTTGTCATAACCTTAACAATTTACAACCAATATATTATAACCTTAAAAATTTACAATCAGTATCCTAAACTTAGTCCACTACCAATGAGTTCCTGCAACTCTGTTTCTTAGGTGCTTATAATTATAGATACATCTTTCTTCCCCTACTTTCTCACTGTAAACTTCACTCCAATCTTTCTTCAGGTTGCTTTTAGTCGAGAAATCCGCACTCCTAGTGTCACTCTTGAAGGCGATATCTTCCAGCCAAGTGGTCTTTTAACTGGTGGAAGTCGCAAGTAAGTTGCTTTTTAGCTTACATATATAAACATGAAGAGGAAACCCTCTTTCTTCTGCTTGTTATCACCGAAACTTTAATTATTTTCTTTATTCATTTGTTTGCTCCATCAAACCACAGCTATTACTTATTAAATTTTGCATCAAATGATTCCTCAAGGTTATACACTTTCTTTTTGTAACAGGGGTGGTGGCGATCTGTTAAGGCAACTCCATGAATTGGCAGAGGCTGAATCAAATCTCACACTACATCAGAGAAGGTTATCTGAAATAGAAGCAAAGGTAGAGTTACATCCCCTTTCATCACGTGTAAGAAGGAAAGGGGTAGGAGAGAGTCATTGTGCTCTAAGATATTTTTTCTCCTTTGTTCAACATGTAAAGAACTTCATGTGGCATCTATCTGAAGTGATCAATATGCATATTGATGCATCATGTGCTTGTGTTGAATAAAAAATATTTGGAAACTTTTCCTCATAAAATATTGATACAAGTTGCTCCATGAAATGCATTCTGATATGATACCAATGCTGTAAATCAACTCTACTCTCCAACTACGTTGGAGTATTTGTTTATTATGAGCAACATTTGAGATTAATTCTGTAATGGATACATGGAGAATTCTGATTTGTACTCTGTTTTCCTTGGTTATTTAATAACACACCTTTCATATCATATGTAACAGATTCTGAATTTTGACTTGCAAGATTCATGTAGCTTTCGCTGTTTGATTTTCTTACTATTTCAATTTCTTTATTGGCTTCTTTTCATCCTAAAATTGCAGATTACAGAGCTCTTGCCGGTCCATAAAAAGTTTGCGGACCTTAAAAAGCAGTTAGAGCTTAAGCTGTATGATCTTTCATTATTTCAGGGCAGGGCTGAGCAAAACGAGCACCATAAGGTTTGTAATTTCTCCTCCTTGATAATGTGTCTAACTGGTTTATTCAGTCATTATTCTACCCCTTCTGTTTCCGCGACTAAGTTCACTTACAATTTTTTGGTTCTTGTTTGTTGGTTTCTTTTGTGGGGTAATAGCTTGGAGAAGTAGTAAAGAAGATTGAACAAGAGCTTGAAGAAGCAAAGTCTGCAGTCAAAGAAAAACAAATTTTGTACAATGAGTGTGTTAATACAGTGTCAATGCTTGAAAAATCTATCAAAGAGCACGATAATAATCGAGAAGGCAAGCTTAAAGACTTGGAGAAACAAATTAAGGCTACAAAAGCACAAATGCAGTCAGTTTCAAAGGACCTCAAGGTAAATTTTAATATTGCTGATCTTTTACTAGACATTTCATGGTGGATCCGTGAATTATTGATCTGAGCTGGATTTGAAGCAGCATACGCATTTTGATAAAGAATTTACAGCGCCGCTTGGGCATGGGATAGTTGAAAAGATTGAAGGACACTTTTTTGGATGGAGGAAATGAAACTTTTTCTCGCAACTGTATCCTGAATCCTACATGTGCTGTCTTTGTTAGTTTAGTTCAATTCGATATGATTCCTTAATAGCTCTTTAACATTTTGTGCACTTTCTTGTTAATAGGGGCATGAAAATGAAAGGGAGAGACTTATCATGGAACAGGAAGCAGTCATGAAGGAACATGCATCTTTGGAGAGTCAATTAGGTGCTTTGAGAGCACAAATCAGCTGTCTCAATTTGGAATTAGAAGAACAAAAGGCCAAGGTAAACTTGGTATCTGATTCGGTAAACTTCTCAGTGTTTGGTGTACGAGTTATTGCAACGTGCCTTTCTTGCAGGTTGCTTCCACGCGCAATAATCATGATCAGGTTCAATCTGAGCTCAATGCAATCCGTCTAAAGATGAAGGAGCGTGATTCCCAAATTAGTAGCATTCTCAAGGAGCAGCAAAAACTTCAACATAAACTGAGTGAGACTAAGCTTGACAGGAAGAAGTTGGAGAATGAGGTAATTTGTTTATAGCCCTTCTTATGTACTGTCCACATTGTGACATTTTATTTATGCATTTCTCTATTTATGCAATAGGTGAAGAGAATGGAAATGGAGCAGAAAGATTGCTCTATGAAGGTGGACAAATTGATAGAGAAGCATACCTGGATTGCTTCTGAGAAGCAGCTATTTGGGAGAAGTGGGACTGATTATGATTTTCTGTCACTCAATCCTAGTAAAGCAAAGGAGGAACTTGACAAATTGCAAGCAGAGCAATCAGGGTGTGTAACTCAAACTTTTCAATCTATGATTAATACTCTTGTTACTACTGTTGTGTTAAAACTAATATTGCTATCTTTTGTTTCTCAAGAACATTTTTTTCTTAGCCTGAGACCTCAAACCTTTTGATTCTGTTTCACATTGCTATTATTATTTGCAGACCAGAGAGCTGATCATTTTTTTCCTGTTGTATTGTTCACTGTAATGAAGGCTCGAGAAAAGGGTGAACAAGAAAGTTATGGCAATGTTTGAAAAAGCAGAAGACGAGTACAACGATTTGATGTCAAAGAAGAACATCATAGAGGTTGTTTACCCTGAATATAAAAACATTGCTGTATATTAGCTTTTCTATACTTGTGCTAATTTTGCGTTTACCAGAATGACAAGTCTAAAATAAATAAAGTGATTGAAGAGCTAGACGAGAAGAAGAAGGAGACTCTCAAAGTTACTTGGGTTAAAGTGAATAAGTGAGGTTTCTCTCACTATGCAAGATTTCCTGCTTCTGATATTGTGTTTTAATTTTATACCAGCATCAATTGTTTTTGTTGTTTACGATGGATGTTCTGATTCTGGATTTTACAAAATATGGCCATGCACATGCTTATAAATTTTCAATCTTTTTCAGTGACTTTGGATCTATCTTTTCCACCTTATTGCCGGGCACCATGGCAAAGCTAGAACCTCCCGAAGGTTGCAGTTTCCTAGATGGTCTTGAGGTTCGTGTTGCTTTTGGAGGTGTCTGGAAACAATCGCTGTCTGAATTAAGTGGAGGTCAACGCTCTCTGCTTGCTTTATCTATAATCTTGGCATTACTTCTCTTCAAGCCAGCTCCACTTTATATTCTAGATGAGGTATATTTAACTCGAATCATTATTTTATTGGCCCTTGGAGAATTCCCATCTTATCTTGTTTACCCTTTTAGACATGTCGAATGTATTATTAAATATATGGTTATATTATATTAGATAACTCCACACTTAATCGACTTCCATAATAGGTAATGGAAGAGAAAAACTTCTCTGAGGTGGTTTTGTTGACTAGAATTTGAAAGGCACTCAAATGCTTGTGCACGTAAAAAACGCACAAGCACAGAAAGAAACTCATGTTTTTCTACGCCGAGCTATTTTATGGAATTATTTTGGTTTCATTTTTTGTTCGCATCATGCTTTCTAAATAGATTTTAGTAGAAAGCTCATACAAGATTGATTTGCCATTGATCCAATTCTTGAGGTTGTTGACAGGTCGATGCGGCTCTTGACTTAAGCCACACACAGAACATAGGGAGAATGATCAAAACTCACTTCCCACACTCCCAGGTCCAGTGGTTCTCTTCTGTGTTAAATGATAAATGAAACAAATTCTTAACAGTGATAGTGCATCAAATTTGGGTGACAACATGCCATCGTGCAAAATTTCTTTCCTGAAATTCATCTTTATTGTTAAGCCTATCGCACTATGATCTATTTTTCTTAAACTTTCTTTTGGATTGTATCTTGTAGTTTATCGTGGTTTCACTAAAAGAAGGCATGTTCAACAATGCTAATGTTCTTTTCCGGACAAAATTTGTGGATGGTGTTTCCACTGTACAGAGGACTGTTGCCGCTAAGCAGAACTTGTGATTGCTTTAATATGGTCAGGTTCTATTGGTATATTGCTGCACTAGCATCTAATATTAATCTTTTATCGTTTGTCGGGGATCTTATTATTTTCATTTGACGTGCTATTGATTATATTTGGACAGGTAGTGTGACACCAAGTTCCAAGATTTTTTCAAGAAAAGTGAGAAGTTTCTACCTTTTAAAATTCTTCATTTTGAAGTCGTGTTGTTTGTATTGTAATTAAATGTCATATTATAATATTGATGTTAAGCGCTTGCCTATCAGTCAAGCAACTGTCAAACTAAAATCTGTACTAGATGATTCACAGGATTTAGAAGCTTTTCTATTCATTTAATTTATGTATTTGGATTACGGTGCTTCCGATTACTACATGAATATATTGTATAGTTCATCCACCATTGACAAAACTGAAATTGGAGAACTACTACTTCAGTGTGATCCCTAGTAAGGGTTGATGAAATGAAAAAAATAATGATGATGCATGCATATTTGCTTTCTCCCTTATTGCTTGTGTCCTGATGATTCAAACTTATGTTTGTTATGTTTATACAGATGGTTTTTCGTTTAACTTGCCAATGGAGACTGCTGGGGCCTAAGCTGTGAATCATGCCACTGAAGCTGATTGAAATGGTGATATTTCGTTTCAATGGCCCATGGTACAATGTTAATTGTGAAAACATCTCGTTCTCATGCATGTTAATCTGTAGAATGTTCTATTATGATACCTCATAACATATACCGTTGACTAATGACATTTTGACTAGTATGTTTTAATGTTGAAGCTAATCGGTTAACAATTAGGAGTTTGGGATGGTAGTGACTAGTGCCATAGATGAGATGAAACTCTGTTTGACTGAATTATTTCTTTTGATCAAACTGGACATAGTCATCATCTCCAGCATCAACCAACGAGTTTGCTGTACCACTAAACTTTAGCAGATGGATAAATTGGCTTGTCGTTGGAAATTGAAGTTGCATTCAAATTGGCTAATCTATTGGAAACGTGTTTGTAAATTTCAGTTGGTTTTACCTGTCTCTTCGTACTATTGCTGGTTCAGAGTCCAAGAGTTCACATATAGAAGTAGAAAGGTTGGAAAAGATGGAACCCTGTTGGTTTGCACTTTCATACTAGCCATAGGCTCCATCTGCGTCGTTTCTTTGTATCTGCGTGCATGCATGAACCAGTTTTATTTCATTATAGTCGTAGTAGTTCCCTAGATTTTGGCAGGCTTAGAAACTTCTATGCGTCTCATAATTAACCTGGTTAGCTGTAACAAGGCCATATCAACCCCTACTACATATAAAAAATCTAGGCAAGCCCATTGCTGATGATATTTCATATTGGAATCATAGGACACAGAAATACCCATGTCTGCTCAGGATTGAACTAGCCTCTCAATGCATCAATTATTTTTGGGGATGCTTAGGCTGTTAGGCATCCATTTTCCCCGTGCAGTTGTTGAGTGTTTCAAGAATGGTTTTATATTAACAAACCTTTTAAAATGAAAACCCTTTAGATGTGAAATCTGCATGAACTTTTCACTACTACGTGTTGAAAATCTTAATTTAATTAGACGAATAAAATTCATATTAAAGAACTTCAA
>Ga0307517_10006861_pt1 | contig 16744 bp, 10 predicted proteins | sample 23_EM_MG_FD_194515 | JGI IMG/M metagenome (GOLD analysis project Ga0307517, IMG submission 194515) | Populus trichocarpa ectomycorrhiza microbial communities from riparian zone in the Pacific Northwest, United States - 23_EM | ecosystem: Host-associated > Plants > Roots > Unclassified | place... | reverse complement strand
ATCACTAATTATTGAGGTGCAGCTCATCTTTCCTTAATTCATTTCTCCATGGAAATTTTGTTTTTGCTTGAGGGGTGACTATTCCTTTAACTCTCAATCTACTCTCATTTTCTGTCAGACCATACTCTTGTTCGGTACAGGTGTTTCAGGCAACAGAGAAGTGCAAAACTAGCCCATGTATACGTGTATTCTAGCTAGGCAATTGAACATGAGGAACTTTCTTGTTGTCTGCATTTTAAGTCATAGGGATCCGAAAACTATAGCCTTTAATACCTATTTATAATTGTTGGAAAATCATCGCATTAAATTCTGATCTAACTAAATTTCTTTTACAAGAGTATTTGAGCTGTTCCTTAAAGTAAAGTACATGTATATGTTTAATGAACAGGATTGTCCATATGTACCAGTTAGTGTCTAAGATGGGGTCCTTTGAAATGATCAAATGGATGGAAATTGATTGTGGTAGGAAGCACTTTCAAGGTTAACATTTAACCCATTTCGAGGATTAAAAGAAAAGGAAAATAAACCTATGGGCCATGGGAGATTTGTTTTTTTACACCTAGAGATATGGGGAAAGTTTAAAATATATTAATTAAGTAAAAAATCATGATTTAATCAGGTCTTTTCTATAAATAAATATTGGTTTCCATGCAATTGATATAAGCTAAAAAAAAATATTTAATTAAAAAGTAATTATATTTATTTTGCTATAAAAAAAATCCTCTAGATCATTTGTCTATATTAAATCCAACTATTATTCAATTTGTGAGAGTTAGAGGTTGCCGCTATGCACAGTGGATTTTATGTGTTTCGATTTTTGAGTTAATATGAATTATATCAGAATTTTGATTTACTTTAGGATTTGGATAAATCCTTAATTTTGTTTATTCCAATAAAATTTATCGAAACATTATTTGCACGAAGGTTTTAAGGAGTTGTGTAAAGATTTGTCGCAGCTAGATAAAAATCTATTTCAAATAAATTATATGAATTGCTTAACATATGATTTTATGGATTAGTAAGACAAGATTAGGTCTAAATAAAAGATTGATCACGCTAGACCAACTTTGTGGCTAAAAGATATCATAATTTTTTATTTAACTGTTAGCTTAAGTTAAAAGTTTTACAGGAGATTTCTGAAGCTTAGTGCATCGGGGAACTTTCTTTGGTAATTGTTCTCTAAATAGATTTTTTAAAATTAGACTTGAAAAATCTTGTTTTGTTAATTTTCTTGGATTTATTATTTTATTTTTCTTAATATTTTAGGATTCTAATATTATTACTTAGTATATGTCATTTTCTAACATACAAAAAGTACCGTAAACTTTTTTAGAATGCATATATTATTAGATTTTATATTAAGAATACTAAATTGAGGGTGTGTTTGAAATTATTGTAGCAGTAACAGTTTAAAGTATTTTTTGTTTAGAAATGTATTAAAATAATTTTTTTTTAAAATTATTTTTAACATATATATCAAAATAACCTAAAAATATAAAATAAATTATTTGAAGTAATTTATTTTTTAAAATTTGAGGTAACACTATGCAGTTTGAGTCTATCTTCTCTCTTCTTTTTGCGATTATTTTATTGTTTTTGTACTTCCGCGGCAGCAGAACTTATCCAAGTACTTTTAGAAAGAGGTCCCATAATTGGAATTTTCAATCCAATGAGCAGATTGGACAAAAGTACGAAAATCCTCAATATTAAGAGCAACCAGCAAAGGAGGTTTACATGTACATATTATTGCAAGGATGAAGGAGAGGTCAAATTCCATTGATGGAGCCTAACTTATCTCAAGGTACAGATCATCCATCAAGATCACTTCAATACTATTAAAAACTATTCAGTGGGTAACCCTAAGGGATGGATTGGATGCTTTTGGCTTGGGAAATCTTTTATGATCAATTTTAGAAACTTTTTAGTCTATCATTTTTATTTTTATTTTACGAAAATGCATGTTATAGAAAGAGCTTCGAAATTAATTGAAGTGTACAATCTAAGCTGCCTTTGTCGTTGCCTTCTAATTATTGTGGCAGAGATAAGATATTGCGTGATTGATTTTCCATCTCTTTTCTCCTGGCCCCTTCGCGTAATCAAACAAGACAACACCAAAATTCTTGTTTGTCTCGTAATAAAAGCGTATGTGGTGATTATCTGAAGTTCACTGAACAAAAAAGAAGAGCCTAATCAGTGCGTAAATGCAATCTGCAAGTAGCCATGGGCCATCCAAGTGTAGGAAGAAGGTTTATACTTCAGTTAAAAGATAGGGATACTTCATTTTTAAAAAAAGAAGAGGGCACCATCACCATGCCGTTCTGTTTTGTTTTCCTCCAAGTTTTTTTTTCCTTTTTCTTATAGTTTGTTTACTCTTTTAGTATTCCTCTCTGTTTTGTTTTTCTCCGCTTTGTTTTTTCCTAATCAATCCCACTCTGTCATCCTCCAAGTCCCATTCGTTTGATCATGTATTTTTCTACGTATCTGTACATCCGTCATTTTCTCTTCTCGATTTAACATCAGCAATTCCTTTTCTAGTACAATTAAATAATTATTTTTCAGAGTGTATTGATGGTAATTTGCCGAATGATAGGTGGATATTTGTCTTTAAAGAAACCAATATTTACTTTATTTAATTGTGGATGGAGTAGGAGGGCACCATCACCATGCCATGCCGTTCATCCAAACCCGCTCTGGAGTTGCGTAAATAAATCTTTTTTTTTCTTTTATATATATATATATATAGCATTAAATTATTATATTCAATAGTAGACAACTATTTGACTATACATAAATATATTAGAATGCTAGAAAGAATAGAAAGCTTGTCCTGTGGTCAAAAGTCGAATCGGACCCAATCCAAGGTGTGGAATGTAGAGGCCCGGCCGGGCTCATGCTGTTTGCCCTTTAGCCTTGCTTCAAGTGATGGGCTATTCTTTTAATTGGAAGAACGGTAAAGTCATATAACATTATAACTTATGGGATCCGCCCCCATTTTACATACTGTTGGCTTATTACGTATTTGGAATTGTTGTTGTAATTTAGAGAAATTATTTTTAATTATAATTTATTTTATTAAAATATATATTGAAATTATTGTTTAGTGATATATATATTCAAGGTGTTTGGTTAAAATTAATGTTGATAATAAAATGATAAAAAAAACATGTATTAATTTCTCATTTCAGAATTACATTAATGTATATTTCATTATTATTATTATTATTATTATTATTATATTGTAAAAATAATGATGCAAATTACAACATCAATTTTATTATCTTATTAAACTTGTTAAAATCCTACGCAATCCTAGCCTTGTCCCATTAATAACCTTTATTTCTATAATCCTAGCCTTGCATGGATCCATGAGATCACTGGTTGCCAGGTTGATATTCTTCTGGGGTTGGCTCCTAAAAGAAAGTGTAATTTACCTGATATTCCCTTTTTACAGTGGACTGTATTAGCCATACAGTTGTAAATTCATCATCCAGGTTAATTCCTACTAGGGAGCTTTTATAGAAGTTTACTTGCAACCTCGATGCTAGCTCAAACCATCTCAAAATCCTCTCTATATGGATCAAAGATTTGCAGTCATTTGGAACAAAAACAAGAGTATCATTTGTGTATTGTAAATGGGTGAGATGGTCTCTATTACCATAATCAATGCCCTTGAAATAACAATCCTTCTGCTGCCATATCAAATAGAGAGGGTGAACATCTAGATGTAATCCATGCTCAACTCCAAATTCGTGACTTGGAGAGCCATTAATGGAAATGGAAAGATATGAACTTGAAATGCATTCATGTATAAGAGATCTCTGTTTATTTTTTTTGCCAAAACCCATGCATGTCATCATTTTTTCAAAGTATTTCTCGAAGACAGAATCAAAAGCTTCAACTTTCACAATGTACCCGTCAGGCCGTCACTACCACTTCTCTTTACCCCCATTAACCACTTCATTCGCTATCATAAAACCGTCTTCTTACTTCCTTCATTCAAATTTCAAACATCATGTTCTAGCTAATTAGATTCATCTGAAGAAAGATACTTGAAACTCGTAACTCCTATATAACCCTCTCAGCATGAGCTTTGGTGAAGAGTCTTGAGAAAAAGGAAACAGCAGCAACTTTAATATCATGTGGAGAAGAGTGATTGATTCCATCATGATTAATCCTTGTAATGGTATTTCGACCTTTCCTAATGCTTGCTGCAAAATGCAAAAATCTAGTGTTTCTATATTTTACTTTGAACCAGTTCTATCTGGACTTTTGTCTCCATATTGCTTCCACAACATTTATTCACCTCTCCATAGTGATCCCCAAGATATCACTCATTTTTAGAAAATTAATCGAGAATTAAAAAAATCGAACACCCTAAGTGGATGCATCATATGGCTAGGCATCTCCCTGTTGTAGTTAATTTTAATGAAGGGGAGAAATGATCATTTTCTTCTCACGGTTCCATGATAGGCACAACTTGGTTGAAACCCTTTTACTGAATGGTGACGCTGCTATGACTGTGACGAGAAATAGAGATGATGGTTTCGACTGGTCACACAACTGTTGTTTCTGAGATTTGATTGATTAGAGAAATGGCGTCCACAGCGAGGAAGCAAGAGACGAGTTCGAAATGCTTCTCTAATGGGACTGACTCCACTTTATTATCAGAGAATTGAAGCAAGAGGGTGAACGAATGACGGAAAAGTTGGAAGAGAGAATCTCAATCAAGTAAACCAACCACTAATTGCTATAAATAATACTAACCTCTGTATACTACTAGTAGTCCAATTTATTTATTTATTTATTTGTTTGTTTATGGGTTTGACATACGCTAGTCAATGGTTTTCTCAGCTGTCGTCACTCACTCTTACTCGCTTATCTTCTTCATCTTCTCACTCTTTCAGCCTCTTCAACAGAAACTACACACAAAGGAAAGTCATCACTAACTTCTCTCCTAAAAGACAGCTACAGCGGCCTACTTTCAAAACCATGGCTTCTTCAACACAAGTAGCTGATGCAACAGCCAAACAAGACAAAATCACTGCCCCTTACGGCTCATGGAAGTCCCCAATCACCGCAGACGTCGTCTCTGGCGCTTCCAAACGACTCGGCGGAATCGCCGTTGACGACCACGGTCACCTCTTCTGGGTCGAATCCCGCCCCTCTGAATCTGGGTAAACTCGAAACCCTTGCACAAAATATACTTAACTGTTTTCAGTTTTCTCGTCTCGTGACTTGATTTTGGATGGTATTATGGTAATTTGATCAGGCGAGCGGTTCTTGTGAGAGAAGCCGACAAACCGGGAGAAGAACCCACCGATATTACACCGAAAGAATTTGCTGTGAGAACAACGGCTCAAGAGTATGGTGGCGGCGCATTCACGATATCAGCAGATACTGTCATTTACTCTAATTACAAGGATCAGCGGCTTTACAAGCAGTCTATCAAATCCAAAGGTCGAATGAGCTATTACTAACTCATCAACTGCTACTTTTCACTTTTTTTTTTTTTTATTTCAATTTGTTGATAGTCCATGCAGTAGATTCTTCTCCTGTGCCGCTTACACCGGACTATGGCGGTCCCGTGGTTTCTTATGCTGACGGGGTCTTTGATTTGCGCTTCAATCGTTTTGTTACTGTGATGGAAGGTAGATAGATCCTCATGAACTCTGTTTATTTAGGGTTTGGATTAGAAAGAATTTTTTTTGATGAATTTATGATTTTCTTGATAGATCGTCGCGTCAGTAGTACAAATTCAACCACAACAATTGTTGCTGTAGGCCTTAGTGACAAGAGTATCCAAGGTAAAAACTTGTTGGAATAAGATTTATGGACTTAGAGTAAGAATTTTCTGTTTTTTTAACTTGGTTTTTCAGAATTATCCAAATGCTTTTGTTCTCGAAATATTAGCTGTTTTACTATTTGATTCTTGGCCGTATGTTGAGGAAATGACCTTTTTTTGGATATTTTGACTTCAGAGCCAAAAGTATTAGTAAGTGGCAATGATTTCTATGCATTCCCACGCATAGACCCCAAAGGCGAACGGATAGCGTGGATAGAATGGGGCCACCCTAATATGCCATGGGATAAAACAGAGCTCTGGGTCGGCTATATTTCTGAAAATGGGTAAGCATAATTTGTCAATGATTGCATTTCAAGAACTTCCTTTGGCAGTAGTTGTCAAATTTGGTTTTCTTGCTGCTGATATACGATATTCAGCACCATTCTGCTTTCTTTTCAATAAATTCTTTGCTATCAACGCTTTAACTTGTTCGAAGATCAGCAATTTATCACAAGGTGCTATTCTTAAATCAGTACCATGTGACTCATCATCACCTTGCTTTTGTTATATGCTGTTTGGTGCATGAATATGGTTTTCTTTGCTATAAAAACAACCTGCTTAACTTTAGGAGTTTAAATTTGTGTCAAAACAAACTTTTCAGGTCACCATTCTCTAGGACAGAAAATCACTTGATACTACATTCTGCGCTGAATTTAGTTCTCAGTTATCATAATGCAGATAAATAAATACACAGGACCACTTGATGCCGCTTATTCCTCTTAATTTTCTCATGCAGAGATGTTCACAATCGCATTTGTGTTGCTGGTTGTGATCCTACCCTTGTGGAGTCTCCAACTGAGCCCAAGTGGTCCTCCAAAGGTACTATATTTTGTCGGTTTTATCATGGAACTTCACATATATGATGTAACTCGGCTGGGGAGCAAATTCTCTGGGATAAATTTGCTGTTGGGGGAAGCTTCTGTCTGCAACATGTACTTAATAGAAAAAACATGTGGTATGTTTGTTCTGAGAATAGTGATTAGGTCAACAAGGTTTATGTTCTGAAAGTGGCCTCTGGATTGGTTACCTGCACATCAATGCTCAAATTATATTCCCGAGACATAGTCCTGAAACCTAGTTTGGAGTTGAGCCTTGTGCTTGATTCCCTTGGAAGCTACTGCCATTTTTAGTACATATTTAACATTTTAGCCATGCATGTATGACATTCAGCTATTTTGTCCTATCAGAATTCTTGTAGCTTCAAGTTATTGCATATATTGATATTTTCATTTGCATTGCTACAGGTGAACTATTTTTCATCACTGATAGAAAAAGTGGATTTTGGAATCTATATAAATGGGTAAGTTCTATAATTGGGCAGTTGTTTGATGCTATGGTACACCCTTTTCTCTATGTAATCTTCTTTATGTGAAAACAAAATTTTAATTGATTATGCTTCTTAAAGAGAGAAAATTCACATGCAGGACAAAGGATTCATGCATGCTTAGACCACATTTTCAATCATACTCATTTTCATGAGATTAAAAATAAAACAATCGTAAGCAGGATTATGGAAGCATTACATTCTATGTTGAAGTGCTTGGACCCTCTGCTTCTTGTGCATTACAACCATTTCTTCGGCATAACTATCTGCTGAACTGATTATCCTTTCTCTTTGGACGACAGATTGAATCTGTCAATGAGGTGCAAGCAATTTATTCCCTGGATGCTGAGTTCTCGACGCCATTGTGGATTTTTGGCATCAATTCCTATGAGCTTATTCAGAACAATGAAGGAAAGAACTTAATAGCTTGCTCTTACAGGTAAACCTTAAAAAGTCAATAGCTTTGCTTTCTTTGCTTTATGCATCTGCTTTGGTTTTTATCTTACGAAAAACCTTGTTTCTTTGGAAATTTTTTGTGAGCTTCCACTTGCAAACCAAACTTCATTGTGATCAAACTATTGGAATGTTTGGTTTCAGGCAGAATGGAAGATCATTTCTTGGTATTCTGGATGATGTTCAAAGCTCATTATCTCTACTTGATATTCCTTTCACGGACATCAATCATATGGTACTTCCTCAAATCTTATTCTCTCCAGTCTGTAGTTTGAATGAAAAGCCCTTAGCTCGGACATTAAAGATGATCTATCTAAGCTGTGCATCTTTGCCCATGCAGACTTCATGGAACCGTTGCTTATATGTTGAGGGAGCATCTGCAATTCATCCATCATCAGTGGCTAAGGTGCTACAGGATGTTCTACTCTGAACCACTTTCCTTATTCACCAGGAGCTGGTGATTTTAGTTTTACAAGATTGTATTCATCAATATCAGCTATCCTTTCTGTCTTTTCAGGTGAACTTAGATGACTATGGATCCAAAGTTGTTGATTTCAAGATTATTTGGTCATCTTCACCTGATAGTTTGAAGTACAAGTCATACTTCAGCTTGCCTGAGTTAATTGAATTCCCAACAGAAGTTCCTGGTCAAAATGCCTATGCATATTTTTATCCACCTTCAAATCCCATTTACCAAGCTAGTCAAGAAGAAAAGCCTCCATTATTGTTGAAAAGCCATGGTGCGTGCCCTTGGTTGTATGTTAATGTTTACTGTTATCAATTGATGAAAAATGAAGGAAAAGATTTCTGAAGTGACAACTGTGATGTGATTTCGAGTATTTTTATTCGACAGTTATGGAATTGAGTTCAAGATATCTCATCATGATAAAAATGCCATATTTCTTTGCATTTCATTTTCGATAAACAATAAAAAGTAATCTTGATTGGATTAGTATTCAAAAGTTTGAGTTAAAGAGATTTTTTTATAATAGATATCAAGCATTTATAATAAATGTCAAGCATAAAGTGTAAGCCATATTAATAAATTGGCAGTACTTTTCAATAAAATGATTCAGAGAAACTTGTCGTGGTTGGAAAAAGTGCCTGATTGCTGAACTTGTTTGATGGTACATATTTTAATTTATGCTTTCTTTTGAATAAATTGGTTTGCTTTAATATTTTTTAAAAAATTATTGACCCATGGCATCTGAATTTTTTCAGGAGGGCCTACAAGCGAGACACGTGGAATCTTAAACTTGAGCATCCAGTACTGGACCAGTCGTGGTTGGGCATTTGTGGACGTGAATTACGGTGGAAGCACTGGTTTGTCCTTATCCTTCATTTCTATTCCATCTTAATCATAATTGGCATAAATAGAAAGAACTGTCCTTGTTTTCTGATTCAAAGTGGAGGTTGTGCTTGACCCCTAGATTTTTTAAATTTGGTGTTGTTTCACAAGTTACTTGGCTGCCATTGCACCTCTCTACTTTGATAATTATCTTATGGAAAAAAGTATGGAATCTGGGCTTGTTTTGCAGTTGTGCTTATTTGTTGGATAAAAATGTTAACATTTATATGTGGTGATATCTTTATACTAAACATTTTATGGGCATAAATTTTGAAGGTTATGGTAGAGAATATAGAGAACGCTTGTTGAATAAATGGGGAATTGTGGATGTCAATGACTGTTGCAGTTGTGGTAAATTTTTGGTAATGCTTATACTTCTGTAATTGCTTTGCATGTTCTACTGGATACACATGCTATAATAATATTTTCAAAGTTATGCTAACGTGCATATTTTTTCATCTAGGTGGACAATGGAAAGGTAGACAGTGAACGGCTATGTATAACTGGAGGTTCTGCTGGTGGCTATACAACCTTAGCTGCTCTTGCTTTTAAAGAAACATTTAAAGCTGGAGCTTCCTTATATGGTGTGAGTGCTTCATCCTAAATTTAGTTCCAAATTAGTTTCCCAATTGACTTTAGTGTATGGTCAATGATATTGTGAGAAGAATTTGGTTGTTGCCTTGATTGTTTTATGTTCTTATTTGAATTCACAAGATGGTAAAGCCCATTAAAATGGATCTGGAAATAATCCATGGATTCATTTTTCTCCAGATATTACAGTTTTATTAGTATTCCACTGCATTTTCAGTAAAACACTGCTTTATTCCGTTCTCACAATGCACCATCTAAACAATGCCCTCAAAATGGATTTGTTTGTCCATCAATTTTTATGTCAAGAAGCAGGGTGCCTTTTGCTGAATGACCAAATCTTGTTGAACATGAGTTTCTTTTTCAGTCCTCGTTAACAACTTAGAACCCTGGCCATCATGTTAGGTTAGTCTTGTTGAAAATTGAGAGTGGGCTTCATATTTGAAAACTTCAGCACCTTGCTAAAGGGGAGCATATGGCGATGAATTTGAGGAAGATTTAGTGGATTTGTATATCTGAACTGGGTTGCATGGATTGAATCTTTATTTTAAATGTACAATGGCTCCCTTTGAGGGTGGTTATATTAAATTCTGATCCATGAAAATAAGAGTAGAAGATTTCCGCAATCTCATTGTGTGGCTATTTAAAGATACATTTGAAGTTCTCTGGCTGGTGTGTCTGCTGAATTTTTCATTTTTTCCTGTTTTTCTCCTATTGCTGCTCTTCCCATGACCAAGAACGACATTTTAATTTCTGTGGTTGTCATATGATTTAAATTGATAGATCAATCATACTGATTACTAATTAAAGAATTACAAAGAATGCAAGGCCTAACAAGGAGTTTCATAATGAACAGGTGGCTGACTTGAGCATGTTGAGAGCAGAAACTCACAAATTTGAGTCTCATTACATTGATAATCTTGTTGGTAAATTGCACAAACATATCTCATTTATACAGTATTTTTATGCTCCTTTTATTTCATCTAGTGGTGTGGCAATCCTTTTCTGATTGCAGGTACTGAAGAGGATTACTTTGAGAGGTCTCCTATCAATTTTGTTGATAGGTTTTCTTGCCCCATCATTCTATTCCAAGGATTGGAAGACAAGGTACAGATACCACATATTTTTCTGTGTTCTTTGGGTTATAAGAATGATAATCAAGGGTATCAATAAGCTTCAGGCCAGGAACCAGAGACATGTTGCTAAAATGCTGGGAATGAGGGTGAATGATCGCATCCATCATGCTATCTTGCTGTTATAGACTGATTATTTGTTAATGGTGTTGCTTCTAAAACTTACAACTGAAAAACTTTTTGCTAGTATCTATTTTATATGGCAGAGCTAATCTTTAGTGACAAATTTTGGGGTTTAAATAAAGTGTGACTTGGAATTTTATTATTTGATTAAATTGTATTTCCTTCCATCTTGGTTCAAGGTCAACTTTAACCCTAAGTTAGATTGCTGTCCATGGCGACTTACATCGTGTGGTTAGGTTGAATAATCATCTTGAAAGAGCCGTGGTGCAGAAATTTGAACTTTTGCATCTTCAATCTATTTGCTGCCCTAACAATGATGTCACCATTCTACTAGCATCCTGTAATTTCCTTTATCGGCTTCTTAATATGGCAACTATTATTTCTGTTGGGAACTTTGCCAGTGCTAATAGATAGATGAATCATCAGAATAACAGAGGATATCTATATGAAGGTACTGGTGTGTTGCATTAAAAAAACACGTTACATATCATTGGTTGCAAAATGTAAAATATGTGATGCTAAAATAAACAGAAAGGGGTCCATGTAGCTGCTGTGCCTCTGCCCTTCTTAATCAATGGGGCAGCAGGGTGGCATCTACTAGAAAAGATATTACTGTAAATCTAAATGCTAGGAAACAGCGAAGCTTTCAGCATATCAATGACAACTGAGTTCAGATATCTCTGCATGGTGTAGGTTGTGCCCCCTGATCAGGCTCGTAAAATCTACCTGGCATTGAAGAAAAAAGGTTTGCCAGTAGCTCTTGTGGAGTATGAAGGAGAGCAGCATGGTTTCCGGAAGGTATATTCTAATGTTACAGTTCATTTAGCTACAACATTTGTAATGGATATGGATATGATACATCAGGTTTGATCTCTGAGTATATGCAGGCCGAGAACATTAAGTTTACACTGGAACAACAGATGCTGTTTTTTGCCCGCTTGGTTGGACGCTTTACCGTGGCAGATGAGATTGATCCAATTAGGATTGATAACCTTGACTAAACATATGGTATGATAGCGTGTGAGTGCAATCATGGGCTTGGTAAAAACCATTTGATGCCATCTGATCAAAGCAATCGATTTTCTGAATTTCAGGAACTTTGTGGACTCTTGTCAGTGGACAACACTAAAATGAGCTTGAAGGTTGGAAGCCCATGGAATATGACGAGCATATGGAGTACCTTCCTCCACTTTGGTACTGAAATGGGAACATCAAAAAATGACTTCTTATTTGCTCTTCCCCTTTACTCCTCCATACATCAGTTGTATTTCATATATATCGAAACATGCACCTGTAAACCCTTTGATTTCATATGATGTCTCTCTGCTTCAGTTCTCTGAAGACAATAGAAAGACTAGTTACGAATGTTTTCTGTTTAAAACCTTTACAAAAGGGGGTACGTGGTTGTCTAAATGTGAATTTGCATGCTGTAGTCGTATAGGATATAAGTGGGGGATCATGAAGGTTTTCTATTATCTGCACCTGTTGAACGTGTAATAACATAGTCAGCTTGCATATTTGAGTGATTCTGGATCAAAGTGCTTACATCCCACCAAATTCAGGATAAATTTGGTCATCTTGAGTTGAAATATATTGTTATTGATGGTTAGTTGACTAGATTTTAGGAGTTGCATTACTGCTTTTACATCTCTGTTGGTGCTAGTTCGTTGGTGGAAAACAGTCCTCCTTAGGTTGCATTGCCTGCGATCGTAGAGAGGGATCATCAAGGATTAGAAAATCAATTGTGACTATGAAGTCTAGAAGTTGACAATGTCAGTTTGTGTACCTTTGCTGGGTTATTTGTTTTTCTTCGCAGATAATGAAATTAATAGCAATTCAATAGTGTCCATACATAATAATTCCAAAAATCGCGGGTCGAATGTCCTGTTGTAACGACAACACAAGGATCCTTCGATTGGTTAGACGATGTGGAGGTAAAACATCTTCGTTCCTTGACGCTTGATTTGGGGCATTGTGGATTTTACTTGTACGCATAGTTGCCCCGCCAAAATCACGCTTTTGGTTTTATTTTTTGAAATTACTTTATTAATTTGATGAACTGATCATATCTTAGAAGAGAAAATTGTGAGGAAATGTGTGGAATAACAAGGTGGCAAAAATTCTTATCCAATCGGCATTCATAAAAACGAAACATGAGCTCTTGATCGTGTACGTAGTAGTTCCAATATTTGCAATCATGCTTTTATTACAATTGTAAAGAATCGAAAGAAAATCAAAGAATTGATATGGCACTAGGTTATCAATGAAAGACCGATCAGAATTCAGCAGGAACTTTCATTGATGAGCTATATATCGATCAGGGATGGGTTTTCCTGTGCCAGTTCTACACTTATTACAATATTAACAACGTAACTAAAGGAAAACTTTACTCCTGGAGAAGAAGTATCAACTTTTGATTAACGCGTAGAGGTTGCAAAGCCGTTGCCAGGGGCATGAGGGGCTCGGTTGAAGGCCAATCTCCCAAAAAAACCTTGTTTGTACGGCAAGAAAGTCTTCTTCTTCAAATTCTCAGATGCTGCTTTATTCACTGTGTAATGTAACTCATGTGCCGACACTGGACCTTTTCTCCTTAAAGACGCTGAACCTGAACTGTCAGTGGACACGAAGCTCGGTTCTTTGCCATCTTCATGTTTTTTGAACAAACCTGAGTACTTCCTGAGACGATCCTTTTCATGCGCATGTCCCTCAGATGCGCTTCTAAATAACAGAAAATCTCTCAGCCTCCACTTCCTTGAAGAACTCTTTGAAGAAGAATTAGAAGAAGAAGAAGAAGAAGAAGAAGAATTAGATGATACTAAGGCTTTTGGATTTTCTGCTGATTGATTGGTGATTTTATCTAGCTGTTTCTCTTCTTCCCATGGATATTCGGATGCTCTAAATAGAGTCAGTGATCTTGATGCTCTACGGCTTGAACTGGATGTTAACCCTGAAACTTTCTCTACCTGTCTTCCTCTTTCATTTTGATCTGTTCTCTTTCGGCTATTTTCAACTGCAGTTGCAAATGGATCTGAGTCTTTCTTTTTTCTTGGCGAGAAAGCTTCACGTATCATCCTTTTCCCCTTCTGTATCGGAGATCTTGGTGAGGAAAGTGGGCTTATCTGGGTAAAACCCTCGCCTTGTAATCTAGGCGGAGGCTTCAGGGGGCGGATTTTGCCTCCATCAAAAAGTTCATCTGCTGAGAGTGATGTCTTTTCAAGTTCAACACAGAAATCAAAAGCAAAATCATCTTCACTATTGGTGTTGGCTGTTGCCCGTGGTGATTTAGGTGTCCCACGCCTTTCATCCCAATGAAAAGTAAACCCGGTTCTTTCTTCATTACTATCAATCAAGCTGTCGAAATAACTATAAAACTCAGCCACACGTGAAGGACTTGTTGGAGCGCTGAAGGTGCAATCCCCAAACCGTTTCGGTGTAGATGGAGCAGTCAAGAATGGCGAAGTTCGAGCCTCGTTGAAGTCGAAATCCATGCCCGGTGCTGGTACTATAACTTGTAGTTTTAACATGTTTCTTTCTGTACTTGCTTTCGAGTTTTATAAGTGTTTGTTTGAGAGAGAAAGAGATGTAGATCAGACAGGTTGCTGTTTGATGAGGAGGTAATAAATATAAAGTGAAGGAGAGGGGATAAGAACTCAAGGAAGGGAGATTGTTGGCTATATGAAGTCATAAAATAGGAGCCGACTTTTAATACTTAAGCCATTTTCATGTCATTTTCAGGGAATATACGGCACTGTTAGAAACATGAACAATATTAATATTTCAAATTTTTTGAAAAAAAAAAAAATAGTTTTCAATTGTTTTTCAAATGAAGAAAAAACATCAACAATACATTTTTCTCTTTTTTATATACTAATACTTTTTAGTTATGTAAAATATTGAAATCATTTTTTTATATTTTCATATTAAAGTAGTATTGTAAATTTATTTTTTATTATAAATTTAATATAAGCATTTTTTTAGTTGACAATATAAGTTTTTCATGATAATTCTTAATCTTAATAAAATAAAATTAATATTCCACAATCATATTATCACAAATACATAATATTAAGATAACTATTATAAATTATGATTTTGGTTTTTTATGAAAATTGATATAATCTGAAGTATTTTTAATTTTTTGATGAAAAAATATTTTATATTTTCAATAAACAAACATGTTTTTTTTTAATTTTTTTATTGAAAAAAACCATTTCCTATTATTGAACATACCTTATATTATTTGCACATGAAAATATAAAAGGGGTGTTGTTTGATATTTTTATTTATTAATGTGAATGTCTAGATTAACTTGTATAGATCTTAATTAATGTTTTAAAATTAATAATTATATAAGTTTTTAGTGATTGTTTGATATTTTCAGTGACTGTTTGATTAGTAGGTGAAGATGTAGCGTGTTATGGCAAGCCATGGAGCCACGCATGGGTGAATTTTCCATGAAGTTAGGGGGTGAAATGTTGAAGTTCATAATCAGATTAGATTACGAGAACATGAAAGTCAGTAAGTCACCGTCTTGGCTCAACGGCTTCCCCTCCTCCACACCTTGTCAATCAACGGGTCCCTCTCATACGTGTCCATTGATACCAGAGTTGTAATTTTGTGAAAATATTTTGGACTTTTTTTTATTTTATTTTGAGTCTGTTTGATCCCTTTCCGTCCATCATCAGTTCGTTAAATGAAGAATTTTCTCATCAATAATCATACCATTGAAGGCTGGTAATTTTCTCATACGTGTCCATTAAAGGGTTTGTTTTTCTTGTGATTTCAAATTCAAGCCCTGTAATTGTTAATATGATGACCACTGAAGGCTTACATAGTCGTTAACTTCAGGATCCATAAGATTAATCGAGGTACGTGCAAATTGACTCGATCACCCACGTTAATAAAAAAAAATCTCATAAATAGAAATTTTGTTTTTTTAGTCGATTCGTATTACTTTGTGCTCATCAAAATTCGTGAAATAAATTTATGTTAGACCTGCCATGCCCATGGGGTATAACTTGTATAAAAGCCAGCAGTACAAAATGAAAAAAACAAGGGAAATGAATGCATAAATGAGCACGAGGGCATAACTCGATAGGTCCAGCATCCAGAAAAGGTAACAAGAAAGAAAACGGGGCCTTGAAAAATATACAAAACTTCATGAATTAGGGCTCTTTGGAAGTTAATTTGGAACCATGTCTTTTAAAAATTTAAATTTTTTTATTTAAAATTATTTTTTATATTTCTGAATCATTTTAATGTGATGACGAAAAATAATTTTTTAAAAATAAAAAATTTATTATTTAGATATATTTCTAAAAAACACATTTTAAAAATCAACCATCTTCGCACTTAAAGAATTCTGTATAAAGAATTGAAAAAAAAAATAGGAAAGAAAAAAGCTGAAAAGACTGATTTCTCATTTATTACGTGGATAGGAAAGTTTGGTGAGGAAAAGTGAAGGAGGAACCGGCCGACGTTAGAATTTCAATGACGGTGACAGGAGCATGTTTTAATTGCGTTGAGAGCAATGCTATACTTTAAACACAGCTTCCAAGCGGTCGTCATGGCATGCGTGATGCGTGGGAAAGTTTGTAGCTTTAAGAAGAAAAATTAACACACGAATTATTGTGATGGTGAGATTCATCACAATAAAATAACTATCCAACAACTCATGATTTTTTTAAACAAATTCCCTACCGTTATTTCTCGTCATTTACCATTTCGTTATACATCTTTGGGTGTTCATTATATGGCGTTGCTGGCTGCATATATAATGCTTCAAGGGACACCTTTAATTTAATGGATGTCAAAATTAATGAAAAACGTTGGATAAATGTCACAATTAGTTATGACTAAATTGGAGTGCGGACCGGATTAAAATTTTTCTAACATAAAAAATAATAATGATGCTTTGCCGTTTTTTATAAAAT
>Ga0307517_10006860_pt1 | contig 16748 bp, 8 predicted proteins | sample 23_EM_MG_FD_194515 | JGI IMG/M metagenome (GOLD analysis project Ga0307517, IMG submission 194515) | Populus trichocarpa ectomycorrhiza microbial communities from riparian zone in the Pacific Northwest, United States - 23_EM | ecosystem: Host-associated > Plants > Roots > Unclassified | place... | reverse complement strand
TTTTTAAAAAAAACATTGTTGATTGCTACAGTGTTTCTCCGCATGGTTTTTTTTGTTTTTGTTTTTTGATGATTTTCTCTGAAATTATCTTTTTCAATTTTATTTTTTAATATTGAGCTGATTAAAAATTACAGTTACAATATATGAGAAAAGCATTGTAACTTTCCTCGCAAATTACTGTGAATTGCCATAGTATTTTTTTCTATATGGTTTTTTTTCAGTTTCTTTTGTGTTTTTTTTTGTAATATTGTTTTTTTAAAAAAATTATCTTTGTCGATTTTATTTTTTTAATATTAAGTTGGTTAGAATTTAACTTTGTAATAAAGCTTAATCATGTGGGGAAAGCATTGTAACTTTCCTAACAAAACACTGTAGGTTGCTAGAGTGTCTCTCAACATGGTTTTTTTTTCTTATGACTTTTTTAAAATTATCTTTGTCAATTTTATTTTTTTAATATTAAGCTGGTTGAGAATTACAATTACAAGTCATTACAAATAAGGCTAAATCATGTGGGGAAGCACTGTAGCTTTCATTACAAAACAATGTGAATTGCTACAGTGTTTCCAACATGTTTCTTTTTCATGTTTTTTTTTTGTATTTTTTCGTTATTTCTTTTTCTAAAATTATCTCTATCGATTTTATTTTTTTAATATTGAGCTTATTGGGAATTTAGCTTTGTAATTTGTTTTTTCTTTAAAACACTGTGAATTGTTGCAGTGTTTTTCCATATGATTTTTTTCAAAATTATCTTTGTCGATTTTTTTTTTTTGAATATTAAGTTGGTTAAAAATTATAATTACAATAAAGCTAAATCATATGGGGAAAGCGTTGTAACTTTTCTCACAAAACACTGTGAATTGCTACAGTATTTATCTAAATGGTTTATTTTTATGATTTTTTCTAAAATTATCTTTGTCGATTTTATTGGAGAAAGCACTGTAGTTTTCCTTACAAAACATTGTCAATTGATACAACGTTTTTCCTCATGGGTTTTTTTCCTTTCAAAATTATCTTTGTTGGTTTTTTAAAAAATATTAAGTTGGTAGAGAATTTAATTTTCTATTTTTTTTTGCTGTTTATTAACAAAAAAGCTAAATCTTGTGGCGAAAACACTGTATATTTCCTCACAAAACACTGTGGATTGCTACAAATCATTTTGTTCAGTCTCTAAGTTTTTGATCACCAACACAACTTTTTTTTCTGTCATGAAATATTGGCTCCATCATACCTTTAGTTTTTATTACTTATCTAGCGCTGATTCACAATTATAACATTATCAAGTATATTTGTTTTATAAACTCGCGGCAGCGCGCTGACATGCCTTCTCGTGTAGAGCATATTAAATCGCATAACAAAAATAAGCACAGCCTAGGAAATGTTAAGTGAGTAGAATCCCTCACCTATTTATTGCTTATATTATTTGAACCCAATTCTTGATAGAGGTAGTTTGATATTTCACGTAGCATATAGGAAAGATAAAACTATGATTATAGGCCCTAAAGCTACAGACCAAGTTGTAGAGAAATCTAAAGAAAATTCTTTGGTATTTTATTGAATCTAAATGATATTCTTCATCTCCATAAAATAAATTAAATATCTTTATTTATATTAGCATTAAAATCCTTTATAGGAAATGATTCCTAATTAAAATTTTCTTAACTAATAGAATCTATTTACCATTAGAATTTCTAAATAGTTAAATACTAGTTAAACTAAAAGTCTTAAGTTAAGTAGGAAACAAATAATTAAAAATAAAAAATTAACTAGGAAAATAATTAAACAAGAAAACAATAATTTCATGCTTCATATGAGATGTTTTCGAGTTTCTTTATGGATTTATATTTTCAAGTCTGGCTTTGTCAATTTGATTCATAAACTATTAGGATAATTATTCTACGTTAGTCTCCCTCACTTGAGAAAAACTCGTCCTCGAGTTAACTGTTAGAAATTAAACTTTTTCACCCTAAAAAAATAAATACTTTGAATTTAATATTGTAGCTAACTTATTCTATAAATAACATGGCTTTGACTTCTGAAATTTAATTTTTAATTTAAGGTGCATGTGTAATAAGGAAAAATCCATATTTGATGTTATCATTTTTGTTCATATAAAGTCTACTTGTAGTTCCTTCCTATATCTTTCTACTTCAAACTTAAGTTCATCATCATCTATATCTTTCAATACTTCAACCATTATAGTTAAAGGAACACAAAAATAATCTTTCATGATATCTTCAGAAAACTTGTCAAACATTACTGGGTCCTTTATGTTCTTGTTTGCAAGATCTTCATCATCATATAAATCTTCTTCATCATCTTTATCAGGTTTGCATAGAACATCCTCATCATTGAAAGGCTCTTGCTTAAACTGATATTCAATCACGATGATCAATTTCTATCTTTTAGGTCCTTCACAAAGATAAGTAATTGTTTAGATGAAGTTTTTAGGAATAGATCTAAGGTAAGGTCAGCCTTAAGATAAGTCTTTAAACATGTACATCTCCTCTTTGCGATTCTTGTTTGTACCTCTCATCAACTAAAATAGATATTCTTTATCACATGAATACCCTTAGTCATACTGACCCATGAGGATTTGCATGAATTAGTTCAATGACAGGTTGGTCGTGGGCGTCATCCCCAGTACGTACCTCTCTTCTTCCCTAGTTCTTGTTTGTGCATAACCCTGGTGCCTTAAGCCTGGTTTTAAGGTCATCAAATCTGGCATTGATGATGTGCAAACCTAGTTTGCATTTTTCCCTTTAAAGATGTTATCACTACTGAATAACGATATAGATGATCCCAAACAATCTGCATCCCCTGATCACCGTTACAAAGATAAATATCACCAACTACCCCACGATTCTCTTCATAATTCGCCATCGACTAGGATGTTAACTTGCTCTAATACCACCTGACATAGTGTATAGTGAAGATAAAACTAGGATTTTCAAACCCTAAAGTTAAAGACCAAGTTGTAAAGAAATCTAGAGAAAATTCATTGGTATTTTATTAAATTTGAATAATAGCCTTCATCTCTATAAAATAAATTAGACATTCATATTTATATTAGTACAAAAATCCTTTTGAGAAAAATATTTCTATTTAAAACTTTCCCCATTAATATAATACATTTAATGTTAGGATTTATAAATAGTAAATTACTAATCAAATTAAAAGTTCTAAACTAATTAGAAAATAAATAATTAAAATATAAAATTATCTGAAAAGAATAATTAAAACAGAAAAATAATAACTTCACATTTCATATTTCATATGAGATACTTACAAGGTTTTTTTGCTAACTTTTTTTCAAGTTTTACCTTGTATATATATGTTCCATAAACTTTTAAAATAATTATTCTACGTCAGTATTCCTTGTGTTTTGCCCGGGAAGTGGAGTCTTCCTTTGGCACAACAACCTGCAAAACCTTTAAAAAGAAAGTCACTTTAACATTTAAGGGTATTGAAAGAAAATATTTAATTTCCAAAAAAAACATAGAAAGGAAAATTCAAACAAAGCTATAATTAAAAATGAAATTTGTACAATAACTTTTGAGGATGTTTAAAGTTAGTTTTTTAAAATGTTATTTATTTGAAAATATATTAAAATAATATATTTTTTTATTTTTTTAAAATTATTTTTAATATCAGTATATCAAAACAATCCAAAAATATAGAAAAATTCAAATTTTTATGAAACATAATTTCAAATACAATTACAAATAACTTTTTTATTTTATATTACAGTATAACTGCAAGTTACACCATAACAAAAATATGATTTTTATGCTTTTTATTATGATGTAATATGTGATGCACCACAACAATAAATCATCACTTGGTTATAATTTAGGGTTTGTTTGAGATTGTGGTAGCGATAACGGTTTAAAGTGCTTTTCGCTTAAAAATATATGAAAATAAATTTTTTTTTTATTTTTAAAAAATTAATTTTGATATCAGTACATTAAAACAATTTAAAAATATAATTTTTTTTAATTTTAAATAAATTTTATTTTTAAAACGCAAAACACACCCTTAAAACTATATCTCTTCGTATTATGGCTTTCAAGGAGTAGTCGAGTAAAAAATAAAAAAATTCATCCTATAAAATAGTGTCAGAAAAAAATGTTGCACAATTATGATAAAATTAAAAACATTTCAGCTGTAGGAACTAAATTGAAACTATCTACATAATTGGGGCACCGAATTGTATGTTCTCCAAGGAAATAACTTTACACATCACCTAATAAAATAAAATTGCTGTAAATATTTATTTTATTTTAGGCAAAACAATTAAAAAGAAAAAAATATAAATATATAGAAACTTTGAGCCATTTTAGCGTATAACGACAAAAGCCAGCTCAGCAAAAAGAAGCTACATAGATACGTGTCAGAACTAACCGAATCCCCTTTAACGTTACTCCAATGTAATGGAATCATCACCGTACAGTTCAACGGCTCTGATTTCTCCTCACCACCCTCCACCCGCAGTATATAATCCGCCACCCCACTCTCTCTCCTCTCCAGAAAATTCCAGAAGAAGCGAAAAATCGGAGGAGCAAAAAGCTCGAAAAAAATAATTTTCTAATCTTTAATTAGCTGCTTAAGGTTTTTTTATTTGTAAATCGAGTTCTTCAGAATTTTCGTGTGGGTTTTTATCAGCTGTTTGATCTGATCTGGAGAATTGGCTGTTTCATTTCATGACTGGAGTTTGATCTGGTGAGAAGAGAGATCGAGATCGAGATCGAAATGATTTCGTTGCAGAGTGGTGGTCGCCCGGCTGCTTTTGGTTCGGCTCGCGATGACGCCGTCGGTGGCTTCCAGCTGAATCTGGAGCCGTCGGCTTCTTCTTCGGCTCCGTTGAGTTTGTTGCCTTTTAAAGGCCGCGATTCTCATCATGAAGGTTAGTCAGTTTCCTTTTAAAGGCCGTGATTCTCATCATGATGATTCTCTCTATCTCTCTCTCTTTTATTAATTCTTATCATTTTTTTTTTGCATTTAAGAAGTTTTTGATTTAGGATTGTATTTTTTCAGATCGGTTAATTTTGAAAATTTGGTTCTTTTGGACGCAGTTGTTGATGAAGAAGCACACTTGGAGCAGGCGCATAAGCTGTACAAATCTGGGAATTACAAACAAGCGTTAGAGCATAGCAGTGCTGTTTACGAGAGAAGTCCACAGCGGACTGATAATCTTCTTCTTTTGGGTGCTATTTATTATCAGGTTGTTTTCCATTTTCATTTATTTGTTAGGGTTTGTTATTATTATTATTATTTTTTTTTTTCTGTTTTGGCCAAAATTGTAAATTGTTTGCCTTTTTGCTTGCAGTTGCAAGATTATGATATGTGCATTGCAAAAAACGAGGAAGCTCTTAGACTTCAGCCGCGTTTTGCGGAGTGCTATGGAAACATGGCAAATGCTTGGAAGGTAATTAATATCACGTGGGTTTGTGTGGAATTATGGATGTGTTTGATCCCCTTAATTAATGATAGGGATTGATTACTGATGAAGGTGATATTTTGTTTGATAATTTTACAGGAAAAGGGTGATATTGATCGTGCAATTCGATACTATTTGGTTTCCATTGAGGTTAGTCTGCAGATATTAAACTTTTTCTCCCCTAACTAGATTTTTTTTCTTATTATTTACACTGGAAATGAGTTGTTTAGGAAGTTTAGAAATGCACACAGGGTTTGTTAGCTGATTTAAACTCCATGAATGCTTACTTTAAACAGGCATGTGATAGTATTAAGTTCATATGAGCGTCTCTTGCTTAATCTTGAGTATTAGGGTATAATTAGTATTGGGACACGCTGGCAGAAGCCTCCAAAGGTCCTTACAAGGTGTCTTTAAGAATGATTGCAATATATATGGCACATGGCTGATGATGGGAAACTTAGTTGGGAACTTGAGCTGTTTATAAGGGTATTTTGGTTACTTCAGATATCTTGGAAAATCTGGACAATTATAGTCTAGGTTTATTTTTGTTGAGTATTTATTTTATTAGTTTCAAAGTTATTAGGTTTTACTATTCTAACTTCTAAGTAGGAATAGTTATGTTGGAGGTTTAGTCATCCATGTCCTTGTTGGATTTGGAATACTAAAATTCTATAAATATGCAAGTAATCTTTTGATGTTTCAATTGGAGTAATATTAAATAATTTCCATCTATTTTTTTTTATTGTATGACTCAATCTCCTCTTGGATGTGAAGGTGTGACTCTTAGAAATCTGTCTTCCACCAATCAATCCTTAAACAGCCCCTGTAACTCAGATACAGAACAGCTCCCAAAGCACTGCATCATTAGCATTATATCTTAACCTTTGTTTTCTCCCCATTCTCGTATTTGAGGCTTTGAGGATCTTTTCAGTTGGGGTTTGACCCCATCCTTCTGTGGTTTTTGGATACTGTGTTAGTCCTGGTTGGGTTAGGATCCCTGACCAGACCTGACAATGAATCTGGTTGTGAATTGTGAACTCAATTCCAACTTTAGAAAATCTGTTGATTTTTGCTGGACTGCTAGTTAGTCACATGACATCTTGTGCGGTTTCTAATAACAAGAAGCCTGTAGAAGAAGTTATATTGTGACATTGATTGCTGCTGAAATTAGAGGACTGAGATTCTAATCAGTTGGTGAAATAAATAAGAACCAGTTTCTGATGCAACAGAAGGCTTGAGAATTGTTGTTACTGTTTGTGGGTAAATCAAATGACTGAGTCTTGGGGACAGAAACATCCATAGGTGCATACATGCATGTGTTTCTACATCCATAGGGAAAGTACATATATATAAATATTTACAGAGAGAGAGAGAAGGCCCCATCATGTGAAGCACAATCAGGTGGTATAGAGCTGAATTTTCAGCAGTCAGCTTTCCATTTCTTATCATGGGAATTTACGTATTGTGAATCCTTACATACAAAATATAATGTCTGGTGGGGATTCACCATCAAATTCGCCCATGGATGTTGTAAGATTTGTACATGATCTTAACTGTCTAGTTGGACAATAACCTTCTAATTTTCTTCTATAACTGCACCACCTTAATATGCTAGCTTCTTGTATATGATAGTAATGATGGTTATGTTTGCAATCTTGGTTGCAGCTTCGACCCAACTTTGCTGATGCTTGGTCAAATTTGGCTAGTGCATACATGCGAAAGGGAAGACTTAATGAGGCGTCACAATGTTGTCGTCAGGCCCTGGCATTGAATCCTCTTCTGGTAATTTTTGTCTAACATGGTTTTATGATGATCTGGATGACTGTCAATTAGATGGGCTAGAGGAAAAGAAAATTTATGATTTCAGTATTCTTTATTGCTCTATGCTAGCAACCAGGTGTGGATGGTATTACAATTGTGGTGAGGGTTCATTACTTGCTTGATTTCATCAATTGTCTTGCAGGTTGATGCTCATAGCAATCTTGGGAATTTAATGAAGGCTCAGGGATTAGTGCAAGAAGTAAGTGTCAATGAATGAGCACTGCAACTATGTTAGTTTCTTAGTCCTTATTGCTTTTAGTGATTACCCCAGACGTAAAGTATTTGGGCTATGGTATATGGTCTACTAAACTCTGTTGATACCCTCATTGGCTGCCATGCCATATAGCTAGGAGTGGGATACCAGTGGATCTTTTAGCATCCGAACCAGTCCATTGGAAATTTGGCACTCCAGTTTGAGTGAATGAGTGAAAGCTCTACTAGATTCACCTGGCCCAACTTCTCCATCTCACTTGTGGGAGGGAGGAGGTCATTGTTTCCATGAATATGTTTGTGTAGTATGCGTCTGTCCTTTCCGGCAAAGTTACTGATCATTATAATTCCTGTGTGGGACTGTGTCTTAATTCACAGTTCAATACAGATATCAAGTTGTTACCACAGGCCAGGGCTCAGATGATGGTTGATCTAGTTGTAACTTCCATGTGAAGACACCAAATTGTCAGAATCTAACATTTTGTGCAGGCATACAGTTGCTACCTTGAGGCTCTACGGATACAACCAAGTTTTGCTATTGCATGGTCAAATCTTGCTGGTCTCTTTATGGAGTCTGGTGACCTTAACAGAGCACTTCAATATTATAAGGTATAGCTGATCTTTACTTCAAATTTTCAGCTCTTTTTTTTCAGTTGAGTTTCGGTTGTTTTCCCCTTTCTCTAGAGTTTGCTTTGACTATCTGCTTCAACTGCCATCACTTTCTAAACTTTTCATTTTTTGCTGGAATATTGCATCAAATAAGGTGTGTAGTCATCATGTCTAAACATTGAAAAAAATTCTTCTTTGATTGCTTTTGGTAATCAATTTCAGTCAATTCTTTCCTTTTGGAGCTAGATTTTGACTGTTGCTTGTGAGCTATGAATGTCACCAGTATCAATCTGAATCTGAATTTATTTGGTCACCATATATCATATTAAAGTTTGTGAATGATCTCCATTTGTAAATTTCCTGGTTCTGTTTCTTTCGCAACTGTTATAATGCTTGCTGATTGCGTTTTGTAATACTAAAATTGCAGGAAGCTGTAAAACTTAAACCTAAATTTCCTGATGCCTACTTAAATCTTGGAAATGTTTACAAGGTAAGCTGTGATGTCTTGTGTGCTTAAAGTGGAGCAGTTGCTTTTGCCTGGTCTGGCATTGGTCTATGTAGGAAACTACAGTTTTTCTTTGCCCTTTTCAGGCCCTGGGAATGCCTCAAGAGGCTATTATGTGTTATCAGCGAGCAGTTCAGACACGACCAAACTACGCGATGGCTTTTGGTGAGCCTCCTTTGCCTTGCTGCCACAACTGTTCTGAACATTCCAAATTTTTCTCAGCACTAGACAATTAAATGCTGACTGGATATTTGTATTGCTTAACTTGTATTTTTTCCATGTCCTTTCTGTGGTGCGCTTCTGGATTATCTTTTTACAATCCATCTATTGTTGGGTTCTTCTTTTGTTATTATTGCTATTAAACCATCAATACTACTATTCTTTTTTGAAAATGTAAATAATGTGACGCTGTGTATAACGAAGATAAAGCTAGGGTTCTAAAGCCTTAAGGTTACAGACCAAACTGTAGAGAAATTTGGAGAAAATTCTCAGGTATTTTATTTAACCTGAATAATAGTCTTCATCTCCATAAAATAAACTAGACATCCCTATTTATATATTAGTACTAAAATCACTTATTAGTACTAAAATCACTTATAGAAAGGATTCCCAATTAAAACTTTAATTAATAGAATCCATCTAGCATTAGGATTCCTAAATAGTAAAATACTAACTAAATTAAAAGTCCTAAGCTAAGTAGGAAACAAATAATTAAAATCCAAAATTAACTAGGAAAATAATTAAAACAGGAAAACAATAACTTCATGCTTCATATGAGGTGCTTTTGGGTTTCTTTGTGGACTTCTTTTCAAATTTGGCCTTGTTAATCTGGTCCATAAACTCTTGGGATGATTGGTTTATGTCATAATGGTTTCTAGAAGAACCTGTTTATATTAAAATATTGTGGTTGTGCCTGCAGTTGTGCTTAGACCTGGACCTTTTGTTTTCCAACTCTAGTAATTCTAGTTGTTGCTTCATTCATGCTCATTCCTGGTTTTTCTATTGTTTTATTTGTTCTTTGGTTGATGATTATATATGGAAAATTTATCTTTAGGAGAAAGTATTATTGATTTATTGGCTGTGAGTTTACTTTTTTCCATACATTGGCAAGCTGAATGTTAGGTTTTGTTTGGTATGGGGTTAAGAAATTTGGAGAAATGCTAAGGTAGTAAGATTTAATGGTTAAGTATTCAGGGTGTAAAAATGTTAAGTGAAATGTCAAGGATGTTTGGTAAGAGTTGAAAGTAATAGGGGGTCCCACTTTAGTTAAATCAACTGTTCAATTAAATGTAATCATGAAAATATTAAATAATTTGTACCTATGGTTCAAAATTTAAGATGGAATCAGAATGATAAAAAAATGTTGAAAATTCAAAATAGGGAAAAACATAAAATCCAAACTTTTCCCCCTTGAAAAATCTTTTACTTCCCCCTCTCCAAGGTCAACATTTAACCCCCATTTTAATTTGTAACCTCCTTTAAATCTTTCCCTCCTCTAAAAAATGTACCAAACATGAGTAAAGGTGAAGGAAAATTACAAGGTTAAGTTTTTCACCTCCTTTACCCTTGTGTACCAAACATATCCTTAGGAGTGATGGGGGGTGGGGGGGGGGTACTTCTCATCTGCTTTCATGTAATTCTGGTTGAAGAACTTTTATTTTCCTCAAACTTTTCTGTGACTGTTTGGCCTGTAATACGGTGCAGGAAATTTGGCTAGTACATGTTATGAGCGAGGCCAAGTGGAGCTGGCGATTCTTCATTATAAGCAAGCCATTGCTTGTGATCAGAGATTTTTAGAGGCTTACAATAACTTGGTTGGTCTTGCTTTATGCTAGCAGCCTTTATATTCACTAACCTGACTTGGTTGGCTTACAATAGTCTTGAGTTATTTCAATTTTGAATCTCAATTTTCATTTTCTTTTATATTCACTAACCTGACTTTCGGATTTATTCTCTAACTGGAAGGGCAATGCATTGAAAGATGTTGGTAGAGTGGATGAAGCACTGCAATGCTATAATGTAGGTTGACATTTCTTTTTTTCACCTTCTGCAATTTGCTTGTTTAAGTAATTTCTAACCTTCATCTCTTGTTGGCTTAAGCAATGTCTTTCAATACAACCAAACCATCCTCAAGCACTTACCAACCTCGGGAATATATATATGGAATGGTATATGATCTTGATATTTTATTTTTAATTAATGATTTTATTATGTCAAATATATATAGGATTTGAAGTAAATTGGGTCTTTATGAGAGTTATTTGAACATGCAGGAATATGTCTGCAGCTGCTGCTTCATGTTACAAGGCCACTTTGGCTGTCACGACGGGGCTGTCTGCTCCTTTCAATAATCTTGCTGTAATCTATAAACAACAGGTAAATACAGCTGAATTGCTTCCAGTGAGCACTTCTCTGATGAACTTTCCTTGAACTGAAAGGACATTGCACAACAGTTGTTTTTCCCTCTTAATACCGTGTTTTGATGACAGTGGATTTCCATTGCTCCTTGGATGTTCCTTCTACATTCCTTTCTTTGCTTGACAGGGAAATTACTCGGATGCTATATCTTGCTATAATGAGGTTCTTCGAATCGAACCCATGGCAGCTGATGGACTTGTAAATAGGGGCAACACTTACAAGGAGATTGGTAGAGTAAGCGAGGCAATTCAAGACTACATTCATGCTATCAATATCCGGCCAACCATGGCGGAAGCACATGCAAATTTGGCTTCAGCTTATAAAGACAGGTACATGCTAGTTACTAGTTTGAGATTCCAACGCAATTAGAATAGCTGTTGGTGGTGCTTGGTGGGTGGAGAGAAAAGGAATCACTTAGTCGAGTGAGTCTTGGTTAGTTTCCCTAGCTTGATCTTGTAATGGGAGAACTGTTATTCATAAGGTTTTTCAGAGAACTGCAATTGCTTGCTATTCATAAGGTTTTTCAGAGAACTGTTTATTTAGCTCCTGATTCATCAATCTACCAGGTTATGTTATATTTGATTTGCTGCAATTGTGCTTAGAGCTTTCCCAAATGTTTCTTTAATTGCACTTGAGTGGAGAAATATATTTGGCTAGAAATCAACTATTGAGTTTGAATGCATCAAAGGTTATGGTATTGAAAATATTCGTGTTGGCTATGAAAACTAGCTAACTGCTGTTGAATTTGGATTTGTATTGCATGCAGCGGACATGTGGAGGCTGCTATAAAGAGCTATAGGCAGGCACTGCTTCTGCGACCAGACTTTCCAGAAGCAACATGCAACCTTTTACATACATTGCAGGTATTCTTTAAAATTGATGCTCATGCTGCACTGTCCTTCTAGAGGGTTTAACCTGGATTGGTATAGATTCAATGTGTTAGATTTATAGTGTAAAAGCCACACTGTTTGACTTGTTGAACTGAGGTGCTCATTTCCTTTTATTAGTTACCTTGTCCTGATCAATACTGGTTGTATTCTGCATGCATCAAGTATGTGATTGATTTATGCATAAAATTCTCTGTCCACAATGCAATGTTTGGTGTTGATTCTGATGAATTTACTGTCAAATATGCTGCATCTCTATCTCCCTCCTCTCTCCTTTCGTGTTTATGTGTTTGTTCATAAAATTTTCCATTTCAGCTTGTTTAAGCTAATTAGTTGGATGTTGAAGCACTTTGTTTACTACAAGAAAAGTTTTGAACTGATTTCTTCCTTATTTCTCATTTCCCATTTCCCATTTTACAGTGTGTCTGCTGTTGGGAGGATCGCGATAAAATGTTCGATGAAGTCGAAGGGATTATTCGGAGACAGATTTCGGTAAGAATTTATGATGTTTGTTAATGTTCTTTTTAAGTTTCTTTCTTCATTTTGTTTAGCTTTTGAATATTGTTACATGGAGTTACAAACTTTTCTAACTGCCCTATTAATTTCAGATGTCAGTTCTTCCTAGTGTGCAGCCTTTTCATGCTATAGCATATCCTATTGATCCCGTGCTTGCGCTTGAAATCAGGTCTGATTATTGTTTTGGACTGGGCCGTACTTGATCTCTATGATCTAAGCCTTATTGTTCTTATTTTTACACCTATTTTACAGTCACAAGTATGCAGCTCATTGCTCCATAATTGCATCTCGTTTTGCACTTTCTCCCTTCAAGCATCCTGCCCCTCTTCCTGTTAAGCATGAACGTGGAAGTGGGAGACTTAGAATTGGATACGTGAGCAGTGACTTTGGCAACCATCCGTTGTCACACCTTATGGGCTCTGTATTTGGTATGCACAACAGAGAAAATGTTGAGGTTTGTAAATTCAATTTGCCACTGCAAGGGCTATCTAGCTTCTTTTTTTTCTACATTTTTTGGCTACAGGTGCATGTTATGACTAACAAGATGTGCAGGTTTTCTGCTATGCTTTGAGTCCAAATGATGGTACTGAGTGGAGGCAGCGTACCCAGTTTGAAGCTGAGCATTTCATAGATGTATCTGCCATGTCATCAGATATGATTGCCAAACTAATTAATGAGGACAAGATACAGATCCTTATCAACCTTAATGGGTATACCAAGGTACACTCAATTCAGAATTTTCCTAAAAATTTCACCATGTGATGTGGGGATGAAAAAAGACAATAAAGGGAATTGGTCTTTGATTATTTTTAAGTTTAGTGCTGCATGATTATTTTATATTTTTGGTGTTGTTTTGAAATATTAGTATTTATTATTCAGTAGTTAGAGTAGAATTTTAGTTTCCTTATTGAATTAGGACTACTCAGTGGGTTATTCCTTATTTTATTTTTATGTTTCTATAAATACACACTTATCTAGACATTATGTTATTGTTTATGTTATTTGTCAAATACATCGAGTTTCTCTTAAATAATTGGCAATCTTTATTTTGTGCTCTTGTTGGTGGTTCTACACCTTCAACTTTCTGAGGTTTTTTACAATTGTAATCATCATCAGAATTTGAAGTCTGTTATTTTTATAGGTTGCTTGGCATTGTGTCACTTGTTTTTATTTATTTTGCTGGTGTAAACTTTTGAGTGGATCAGTCTTTAAACATTCTTGGTTTTGGTAAATGTTCATATTGACTTCATACCTGTAGCCTGCTGGTACTGTTACTAATGGTTTTATCCATTCTAAATTTGCAAATCATTGAGTTCCAGCTTTTAACTTGCGTTCTGTGTATTATGTCCATCCAGGGGGCCAGAAATGAAATATTTGCTATGCAACCTGCACCTATACAGGTTTCATACATGGGATTCCCTGGGACTACAGGAGCAACATACATTGATTACTTGGTCACTGATGAGGTTGGCAGGGAACAAGAATCTAAATTTGCATCACTATCTGCTGTGTTATTGTTTGTCTTTGTTGTCTGAATTCTGATGCACCTGCTCCTTCCAGTTTGTTTCACCCACCCGTTTCTCGCATATTTATTCTGAAAAGCTGGTTCACCTGCCACATTGCTACTTTGTGAATGATTATAAACAGGTTGGTCCCAGACTATCTATTTTGCTTGCTTCGTTGTGGAACATGAATATTTAAAACCACCACTGTTGCTTTCAGAAAAACCTGGATGTGTTGGATCCAACGTGCCAGCACAAGCGATTGGATTATGGTCTCCCTGAAGATAAATTCATATTTGCATGCTTCAATCAGTTGTACAAAATGGATCCTGAAATCTTTAATACTTGGTAATCCAAAGTCTAAGGACAGCCCTTACATTCAATTCATTTTTATGACTGCAGGATTGTAATACATGGTATCTTACAATTCATGTTTATTTTTAATATTGCAGGTGCAACATTCTTAAACGTGTACCCAACAGTGCACTTTGGCTCCTTAGGTTCCCTGCTGCAGGGGAAATGAGACTGCGAGCATGTAAGTGAAATTTTTCCTCACCTCTCACAAGGATCACAATAACTCTCTTAGCATCCGGCACGTGGCCTTATGTTAATGACCATTGGACTTTGTTCAGATGCTGTTGCACAGGGGGTGAATCCAGACCAAATTATTTTCACAGATGTTGCCATGAAACAAGAGCATATCAGACGCAGTGCTTTGGCAGATTTATTTCTCGACACGTAATTATTACTCTCTTACATTCACTACTGAATGCTGTCATTTGTTGCCTTGGGGCTTCTTTGATGTTGATGGTTGGATTTTTCTTTTAGGCCATTATGCAATGCACATACCACGGGGACAGATATTCTGTGGGCAGGTTTGCCAATGGTGACCATGCCCCTTGAGAAAATGGCTACAAGAGTTGCTGGATCGCTTTGCCTTGCCACCGGACTTGGGGACGAGATGATTGTTAGCAGGTGGGGTACAAAGATGAATTGAGTTGGCATGTTCCTATACCATATGCTTTGATTGCTTGCTTGTGAGATTTATCTTCTCATTGTTTTGCCCATGTTTACAGTATGAAAGAATATGAAGAGAGGGCTGTGTCTCTTGCATTAAATAAGCCAAAGCTTCAGTCCCTGACAAACAGATTGAAGGCATTCCGAATGACTTGCCCTCTGTTTGACACAAAACGCTGGGTAAGCTTAAACAGAAGCTTTATTTTCGCAACTACCGCGCTTTTGTTTCGAGGGACAAATGCTCAATCTCTCTTTGCCTTTGCAAATGCAGGTTAGAAACCTGGAGAGGGCATATTTCAAAATGTGGAATATTCATTGCTCAGGCCAGCAACCCCATCACTTTAAAGTTGCTGAAAATGATTTTGACTGCCCTTACGATAGATGAGAACAGATTGGATAGACGGGATTGTAGATAAGAGCAAGAGAAAATAATCAAGAATATTTAGGTAAAAGAAGGTTGGTCAATTATTCAGATGAAATTGTGATGTGTTTACCATGTCCATGGATGAATTCAGTTATCTAAACACACTAGTCAAGAAATGAAATGATAAAATTTGTGCTTGCTGATCTCATACTGATTCTTTCGTTAATCATACATGCTCATGGATGACAATGTTGAGTATGCGTGTGCTTTTGAAGAGAGATTCAAGCCCAGGTCTGAAATTGATTGCATCCATCCTACATATTTTCAAGTTATCAAGAATCTCATATCATATAAGCCATAAAGGACCTGAAGCACATGTTAATCTCAAAAGAACCCTAAATAATTGTTTTTTTTTTTGAATTATTATTATTGTTTAAAATATAAGAGTTCAACATATATAAAAATATATCATATGAATAATGTTGTACAAAAGTTCATATATGATTATATTTCAAACATACGTCTACCATTCATATGTCATTCATATATCGACATGTTAGTCTGTAAGAAAAATGAGTGAAAAATTTGTTAATCTTTTTTTATGAGCATGAAATTTAACATATAAATATGGCAATAATATATATTGCCATGTACACAAAATATGAAGTAAAATTACAAATAAGAAAGGAAAAAAAATACTTTAGGTTTGTAAAGGAGAAAAAAAAGTAGATCATTTACTGGTAATATTTGCCCGTGCTTAATAAGATTTTTTTGATTGTTAGATAATAAATTTAATCAAGAGTTTTTGGTATTTGATTAATTTTTTATAGTTAATGGAAGGTGGTAGCTTAATGTAGAAATTCTAATATTAGCAAAATATTTCTGTTAAATATTTTAGTTAGTATCTTTGTAAAGTAAAAGTGTAATAAATATATAAAATAACATTAAATCTTGGTTGTTTATTTTTATTTTGGTATGAAATCAATTTTTTTTTAAAAATGATGTTAAGTTTATACATTGAGAATGAAATAATTGTAAAATACATAGTATTTATAGAAAGAAAGAGGTTAAATACCTTTCGTATATGTTTGGTGAAAATGCATAAAAAATAAATACTTTAGATTTGTAAAGGAGAAAAAAAAGTAAATTCTTCATTTCCTCTCTTAAACCACTTGAATCATGTTTTTCTCTCTTAAATCAACCCAATCATGCTTAAACTAATCATTTCATTTATTTCTCTCTTATTTTTTTTAAAAAGAGAAATAGATGAAAAAAAAGCAGCTCTCGTGACTTCTGGAAAATTCATCCAGAACAGCTACTCTTTTTTTTTTTTTTTAAAAAGGATTTTGTTCTATTTTACTAATTTACCTTTATTATTATTATTATTATTATTATTATTATTATTATTATTATTCCTAACATATACTTGGCTGTCAACCTAAATTTTAAGTTCTTTCTAAAT
>Ga0307517_10006859_pt1 | contig 16752 bp, 13 predicted proteins | sample 23_EM_MG_FD_194515 | JGI IMG/M metagenome (GOLD analysis project Ga0307517, IMG submission 194515) | Populus trichocarpa ectomycorrhiza microbial communities from riparian zone in the Pacific Northwest, United States - 23_EM | ecosystem: Host-associated > Plants > Roots > Unclassified | place... | reverse complement strand
AATAGCCAAGCTCAGTAGCTAACTCGCTGCCCAGAGAAGTTAAAGCAAAATATCAGCCATTGATAGCTTCCATTGAGTCTTTCCAAGTGACGGGATTTAATCGACGAACAATCAGGAGGCAAGGCATGAAATACGTGCAACACTTACATTTTACAAGGGAATGAACAAAAATAAGGATAACAAAAAGTGGATACCCTGAATTTTCACAAATCTACAAAAAAAAACTCGCTCTGTTTCTAGGGTCTTACACGTGTATGAAACGTCAACAAATTTACAAGCAATGAAAAAACCAGGGTACAAAAGAATCTGACTATCCATTTTACAGCTTGTTAGATACAGCAGCTGCAGCAGCATGTATTAAAACAATGCTCAGTTAATACTCAGGGTGATCCCCGCAGAGAGAGAATGTAATCTGCGTCCTCTGGCATCATGTACAAAAAGTTGCAAGTTGCAGTTTCCCTGTATCGATTCGTGGGAAATAATCTGATGAATGTGAACTCAAATAAATCCTTGAAACTCCCAATATTGAAGTGTATTCTCTCCCACCATGTGGGAAGGGGAAAAAATGAAAGAATCACGAGATGCAAGAATTGGAATATATGGTGTGTCCACAAAATACCAGTAGAAGAAACAACCATCAAGATCTGTCTCCAAGCAGATCACGTAGCTGAAGATGATCTTGAATCTTCTGTTCTGTTAACATGGCACATGCAATCTGGGCACGGAAAGGAATATATGGAGTCATTTGGCCTTTTGATTTCAAATCCTTTAGAATCACTGTGAGACCGCATATTCAGCATGTGTCGCTTGAAGCTCTTCCAACTGTGAAAAAGAGGAAATACAAAAAAAAATCAATGCTTATTTCTGTTCAATGATGAGCATTCTAAACAACCAAACATGTCCAGTCCCTGTCAGTTCTTTCTCCAATCATTTTCGTTTAGCACCACATGCAACGCAGGGTCAAAATCAAACTCACAGATGCTAACTGTAAAGCAATATGATGAGTTCATACTCGATTTTCAGATTATCAAAGAGCATTGCTAACTTTCGCTTGTCTGGCCTGATCGTCTTTGAGTGTCCACCATACAAGAATCTTCTATGGCCCATCAAAAAATGGGGGAAGTTGCCACCTTGAGTTGTCACAAATACCTCACTGTGAAGACACACCGTGTAGTCTATCGCAGCCATCCTAGAAGAATAATTCTGGAAGCAGTAACTCAAGTCAGATCAATAACACTTAAGCAGGTCTGAAAGATGGATGAAAGAAAACCACAAGCCATACAGACCTTGAACGGATCAAGTTCGTCTTCCAATGCCAGCATATCTTTAGTTAACAGATTCGGAAACATTTCCAACAGTGGGGCCATGTATTTTTCAGAATTGTAAATCTTTCCAGATGCCAAAAAGATATACGTGTTTTTATCAAAACCCATGCCCCTAAGCATCAATCCAACCTGAGAAGTTTTAAAAAATATCATGCTATGACACAACAATACCAATATCCACAAACCTACAGGCACGTATATAAGAGGCCATGCAGTTACATATTACATAAGCAGATGGTAACTTTATCAAAAACTGATGCTGAGAAGTCTCAATTTCAGGTAAGAAAGGGATCGCGTGTTTCGTATGCATTCACTGGAGTTTCATGGTTGCGTCAATACTTGCTTTCCATTTGGACATTAAATTTAAATTGATAGTGACAAAATAAAAATTTGCATGATAACTCTAAAGAATGCTAAGTTATGGAGCCACAGTTTCTGAGGCCATAAACAATGCAGTTACTTGAAGACCTGTTGTGTTTCCTAGGTTGTAAAATTGAATCCATTCACCAGTCATCTCAGAGCTAGAACAACATATGCACCTACTTATCCACCAACTTTAGTGACAAAGCACTGCTGAAATATTTCCACTTTACTTTAAAATGCCTCAATAAGCATTCACTATATAAAAAAAGGCATGGATTAGCATTCAAAATAGTTTTCTACCCTAGTGTCAAGCATAAGCATGTTACAACTAACTGACCATGAAGATCATGTAAAGAGAACACATGAAATTGAATTTTGAGTATTGCTTTCCAATGGAGCAACATATACAGATGTATATTACCTCTAACGGAGTAAGGGGACACTTCCCATTGAGCCTAATTGCCCCAGGACGTATAGTTCGACCAGGCTTTGTAAACTTTCCTTTCCAACCTCTTTCCCTCGCTGCTTTCATGTCTTTAGCTTCTTGCCATCCACCATCAAATACACAGCATGAGAAAGCAACCATGTCCTGTAAATATGAATTTTCAACCAATTTTAAGATTTAACATTAAAAAAAACACATTGTTAGCAGTAATAGTAAACAAAATCTAGCATCGAAACACTGCTAATTTAATGACAACTAACCTCCTCAAAGCGAAGATGGACAGAAACATACTTTCCACCATGGCTCGCACTGCGTTCTTTCATTCTTGCAACCAATGTTTCTCCCATAGTTAATATGGGATTTGAAAACCTTAAAGCTTCATAATTTGCCAAACATCTAAGCCGTTGAACAGCTGGAGGAACATCAAATGACAAGCGATTTGCAAAAGGAGAAATCCTTATGACCCTGAGATAGCACACAAAAATCAGTGCTTCGAATTAACAGTCACAAACATTGATTCAATCTATTCAACGATTCAATCTATTCAACAGTCAGTCAATAATAAATGCAGTGGGACTCATGAAATGCCATCAGAACATGCCGGTGCCATTCCCAAAAAAATGGCATAGAACCACCAACAAAACTGTAAAACAAGAGAACCAATGTTTTTTTTCAATGTCAATATATGTTCTTTTTGAATGTCTGTGACCACCGACAAATTAAAATAGGAAACCTACAACAGTCACACTAATTCTCCTATGGTTTTATACAAGCATAGGAGAATTACTAGCATAACCCAGACATAACCCTAAACGCTCAAGACACATAACACTCTAAATGCATAGTAAAATTACTAGCATAACCCTTTAATAAAATAATCCAATGTCTTCTATACAAGAGCGTTTTTGTATTTTATAGAACAATTGAATTACTAGATAACCCTTACAATTTGAATTCTTTAGCCTTATCTTCAGGGGCTTTGTTGTAATTCCATCATGGTTTGTTTATTAATATTCTTTAGTCTTAAGGGCATTTTCGGTTTTTGCACTGAAAAAAAAAAACGAAAAAGTTGTTAACACTTGCCTCGCACGCGTTAACCGCTCTGCCGCATTCTGGCGGCGTGGGCAGCTAGCTTCGGCAGTTATAACTGTGATTTCCCTGCATTATTTCATTCATCTCAACATCCTCTTCCTCTATAGGTGCCGCGTGTACGGTGGTTCAGCATGATTTGGCCTAAAATTGTTTTTTTTTCTTTCTTTCATTCTTTTCCTTCTCTTTCTTTCTCGGATTACGTGCTGGCCATGCAAAAGTTCATACCAGCCCTTCCATTTATTTTTTCTTTTGATTCAGCCCCTCTTCTCTTATTTGCAATTGTTTTATTTACATTGATTGTTTCTAATTAGATTTTATTTTCGATTTCATCCCTGATCATTTGATTTTTTTTAATTTGTTTTCAGATTTAGTCCTCATTCTTTTAGTTTCTATTTGTTTTGTTTTGAATCATTTTCTTGATTGATTCATTTTTTTCCCGATTCCACCCCTAGGCATTTATTTTCATTTAATTTTATATCAAATTTGATCGTAATTCTTTTAATTGCTATTTTTTTAATCATTTTCTTAATAGATTTGTTTCGTACAATTCAATCTCTGAACATTTAATTTCATTTAATTTTTATGTCGAATTTAGTCCTAAACCTTTTACTTGCTTTTTTTTTTTTATTGCATTTTTTTTTTCTCAATTTCATCCCTCAATGTTTGTTTGAAAGAATCTTGCTTCTTTGTTTTATCAGGTCTGCCTTTAATGGGGTCACCCCAGTCTCATGACCCAGGTAATAAATCTTAAGGATTAGCCCAGATCGACTTTCGTAATTTTTTAAAGCATTTTTTTAAGTTTTTTTTTTTTACAATGTTTTTTTCGCTTTCCTATTTATATAGACATTCTAATTTCATGTCATAGGTCACATGTTTGATTTGTTGACCCGGGTTAGCTGCTGAGTTCGCTCAAGGCTTTTTTTGTTATTAATTTTTTTTTTTTACTTTGACAAGTTTTTTAAATTTATATTTTAAAATTAGCTTATAATACACTACTTGATAGGACCCGGATCCATAATTTCATAGGTTGCGAGCTTTTTAAAATTTAGCCATGTTTAGAATGTTTGTCTGGGTTTACTTGGTTTTTACAGATGTTTTCAATTTCACCCCTTGTGATTTTTTTAATCTTTAAAATTTGGTCCATATTATTTTTTTCATTAAATTGCATCCTCCTTAGGTTTTTCCTATCAAATTTTATCCTCATTTTTTTTTCTTTTGCAAGTTTTTTTAATAATACTTTTTTACCGATCCCATCTTTCAAAATTAAATTGGTTGAGAATTATACTTTTTAATTGAATTTGGGCAAAAAATTTCAAGGAATGTGACTTTTAGAGATTAAACCAGGTTTAAGAGGTTAACCCTGTTTTTTTCCCTTTTTCTAAATTGATGTTGTCTTATTTTTTATCATCTTTTTTTTAACTTTTGTTTTTTTTTTCTTTTTTTTATTCTATTGAGTTAGCCCTCAACAAATTTTTTTTATATTTCGCCCCCATAATTTTTTAATCTTTCAAGTTTGGTCCTAATTCTTTTAATTGCAATTTTTTTTATTTCATCCTCATTTGGTTTTTTCCTGAAAGATTTTAGCCCCATTTTTTTTCCTTTTTTTTCAAGTTTTTTTATTAATAGTTTTTTCAAAAATTCCATCATTTAAAATTAAATTAGATGACATTAAAACTTCTTGATTGAACCCAGGTTCCATGATTTAACAAGTTGCAATTTTTTAGATTGGACTAGGTTTAGAAGGTTTGCTTGGTTTTTTCTCCTTTTTTAAGCTAATGTTTTCTGTTTTTTTTTTTATTTTTTGAAGTTTGACCCTCTTTTTTTCCTAGTTTTCCTTCATTTAGGTTAGAATTGGGTTGTTTGATAATCTGAATAGACTCGAGTGTGGTTCTTCTTTTTTTTTCGTTTTTTTTGTCAGTTTATTTACTGTTGGTTTTTTTTTTCGTATTGCTAATTTAACCAATGACTTGGAGCTTGAGTTTTTCTTAACCTATCACTTATTTTACATTAAAAAAAAATGTTCGGCCCACGGCAACGCGCGAGCAACATATCTAGTAAATACTAATATTCCTAAATTACTGCAAAACTAAAATAATCATACAATATTAAAATTCCTAAATAGTCAAATAATAATTCCCGTTATTGTTTTTCTCCATTCCTTATCACTGCCTCCCTAAACTTTGAACACTTTGCATCATATGTCAGATACAATAACCCCTCAAGAAAAGCATTTAGAAATGGGAAAATACATTAGTCAGATACAGATTGCTAAGATTTAACATTTATGCAGTGACGCAGACAATTTCAATGTTACATCTCTCTCTCACAATGTGAAATAAATTGGTATAAAGCTATACAAAAAACAAGTGATCGACTAATCACTACTGATTAGATTAATTTGACTTCGACAAACATGCATATATAAATACCTTTAGATTTAAAACATTTTTGTGTAACCACCACGGAGACTGTCCAAAACCACATTTTAAGGCATAAATGAGATGCTATGGGTTATCAGCACAAACCGAAACAGAGAATGAAATGAGGGAGGGGACACCCAGAATGCCTTGCTGTTTAGATGAAACACAGAGTAGGCAAGTTGAAATATGGAAAACTATGTTGTAACAATTAACATTATAGATTTGCCGCTCACCTTTCTTCTAATAGCCTTGGAAGGACAACATCCCTGTAATACTGAACGGGTGCCCATGCTTTTACTCTAAAGTTATGGACATTAGTCATGTTGTTATCATAACGCTCCATAAGGTATCCAGGAATCTTATCAACCACCCTTACAATATTTTCCAATGTACTGATAAAATAGTCCTCATCATAGATGTCTTTGAATTTGCTGCAAAAGTAAAACCCTGAGTTAGCTGCTTTGGTCTGTATGAAAACAAATCTTTATCGCCATTTACAAAAATTATCTCATGAACTGTGGAAAAAAACAATAAAAGGATCTCACTGGCAGATATTGTTGTGCTTTGTTCACAACAAAATCAATAAGTAAGAAAATGAATAAAAATCATCAAATTGTTTGTCCAATTTCAAGTTCTAAAGTGCTCTTTTTTTTCAAATAGAAATATTAGATAACAAATAATTTGCAATTAGATCACTCATTCATGAGCTAGTTCGATGAAAAAGATGAATGGCAGACAAAGGCATCTCCCGGACCAAATGTGCACCTTGCAGAAAGCATAGCAAACATTGAGAGATCAACTTAAATATTCCTAACAAACTATTGAGCTCCAAGAAGCATATTTTTCAATACAGGAGGTAACATGAAACCAGCATGAGATCTCCCACGTATAGGTAGAAGCAAAACAAGCAACCAACCACAATGGAAATCAGTTTGAAAATCAAAATCATCTATCATAATAAATCCATCCACCCTACCCAATGTAATTTCTTTTGACCATATTTAAAATAAACCAAAGCATCTAATTTTCTGTCAAGAAGCCCATTTTATTAAGCATTCAAGAAACTGATATTTCACAAATTTGTGTGCTTGGTTGAATACCACTGAAAAGGCAAATATAAAGGGCAAAGGTAGACATGTATTTTCCCATTACCCAACAAAATATCCATTGTTCATAGCAGCAAAGATCTGCCAAGAAATCCAGTCCACGTGGAAGAAAAGAAAAAAAGTGTGAAGTAGATAGCACATCAACCAGGCTTAAGAAATTACAAAACTGCATGTGGAAAAACATGGCAATTACCAACAACCTAAATCAAAAAATCACATTGGATCAAACCTTACATGTCTGATAAAGCTGCATCATATAGAACTATCCACCATAGCTTGGTCAAATGTTATTACAAGTATGACACAACTGCTAACTTAATCCAAGCCTTAAGTGCCAAAACTACAGCTAACATCAAATGAAGCAAACAGAAAGATCCAAAGTTTAAAAGTTAAGCATATGACAGTTTGATCATCCAGTCAACCTTCAATATGATTTTTTCAAGGCAAATGAATATGCATTTGATTTGTTTATCAATGAAAAATGTCCCTCCAAAAACAAATCACCCAAGCTTCTTAGAAACCAAGTTCGAGTGATTTAAAATTGATTCTATCAAGGACAACTTTTATGGAAGGTCTTCCAAATAGCATACATAAGAGGGCTCTCAGAACGTATTCAAGTAAATTATCTCGATATTAAAATATGTATGGAAGAACCAATGATATTCATCATGTAGATATTAAAATTCAAAGAACTAAACCAAATTATCCATTAATTGAGTACCCGATATATTGTAAATTATCTCCAACAGAAAGCTCATACTTTCTAACACAACTAGTAAATGAAACAATCAACCAGAATCATCAGGACCAAAGGAAGCAAACAGAAAAATCCACAAAACTAATAGAAACTCTAGTGCAATTAGTGTCCTAAAACAAGTTTTCCAGCTCAGACAGAGAAAATGAAATAGTTTTTTTATTATTATTTATTTATAATATGCTTTGCATTGACAGGCATCAATTGAGCATGAGCTGTTGAAAGTTCATTCGATTTCAGCATGCATTTAGGCAGTAAGCTAAGCAGCTTCTTACAGTATTGACCAAATCAGGAAATCTGAGCGTGTATGCAATGCAATAGTTAATTAACAGAGGCCTCTTACAACAGTTAGGTCAACTTATAGTCATAAGAATATTCCAACATCATGAATAACCTTTTATCAGATTAAGCAACTTCAAAAATGAAAAAACATCATCATGACATGGTAAACCTAAGTTACTTCATTAGTTCAATTCAGAAGTCAAACCAACAAATTTTTAAACTTTTTTTCTCTGATATTGCATTATTAGGCATCCGGTCCCAAAACATTACACTGAAGAACAGGTGTTGACGAACCTAGGATCTCTCCAGATGCTATGATAATGAAAGTTAGGAATGAGTAGAGTTGCATTAAGATAGCCCGCCACAGCAACCGCATTGCATATCTACAAGGCTCCACAAAAAATGCATTGAGAATACAAAAGCAAAAATCATGAATGTATACAAATATGAAATAAGAAAAAACAAAGAATGAAACCAACCGAAGTCCTCTGCTGATTCAGGCCACCATTTGCCTCAACATAGATATAACCATTTGATTCAGGTAAGCCTATCATGAAACAACCACAACACTGAAAATCGATAAACATAAAGACAAGCATGACTAGGCACTCAGACAAGAAATCATGTAGGAAAGGAAAAAAAATTGAAAGGAAAAAAAATTGAAAAGAAAAGGTAAACATGGTTACAATGATATTGGCATCTATTAATAGAAGGGAAAACATATTATTCATCATATGGCAGAAAGTTTTTTATTTATTTATTTATTTATTAAGACTGTAACAGGTTATTAAAGATCGGAGCTCCAATAATACAGTGCCTATATTAAAATAACGAAGTTGGTTTTCTGATGCTGCATAGCGGTAAGGGTGACCACAGTGATGCAAGGCCAGAAGCAGCTGAAATTGTATGCAATGATGATGGAGAGCTAAAAATGGTGATAATGGCGATGTAGTGACGTAATATTATGCCAATTATAGACCATGAGACAATGAGAAAATCATAAGTATAATCATATCACAACATGACAGTGGTGAGAATTAGTGATTTAAATGAAAAGGTGAGTGCTTTTGGACATGAAAAAGGTGGTGGGAATGGAATGAAATGAAAATAATACTTTGCATCAAGATTACTCTGGCCATAGATTATTCACTTTGTTTTTTCATTTTAACTTCAAGATTGATGTTCATAAGCAAGGGCAACTATATTGTACTATTCTTTTAGCAAGAAAAACACTCGGTCTCTCCCAACTAAAGAACCCTAGACTGTCATAAACCAAACCTGAGAACTTGAGGAAAGAACTTAAGACGGATAAATCTTTTAAGAGTTCTGTTAAAAAAGACCAGTCATTATCCCATATAAAAAATCAACAAGACATCCTAAGCCAAAACCTGAGATATCTGAATTTCTTTCTAAACAGAGAATGTCACAAACATGACTTCTACAAATGATTGATGGTCAGCACAGTCTCACCATCCCAATAATTTTATTTTTATTTTTTAGAAAAGGAGAAAGGAGGCTCATCAATAGCTTAGAATCTATGAGCAGAGATCATGGGAATTGCAATGTATTGTATGATATTCAGTGTCCTCCTCTGTAAAAAATGAAAACATAATACTTAAACATCACAGTTCAGTTCAGTTAAATCAAGAACCCACCAACAGAGTGCAAGTTCTGATCATTAACCATACAAATACCATACATAATGTTTAGGTATTATGTCCAAAACATAATACCTAAACATTAAAGTCCAGTTAAGTTAAGAACCCACTAACAGGGTGTGCAAGTTATGATCATTAACCATACAAATACCAGCATGTCCAAATTCAACAAGGCCAGGCTTCTTTTGACAGAAGAAAGCAGGCAACTGAATTGCAAAGCATGTGAATTATAAACGGTGAGGAGTCAACCTAATTCCCATGCAGCATATATATTATAAAGCATCAGCAAACCAACTGCCTCACAACGATTGTGACCATATATTCAAACAGACTTTTGATACTCCTGTACCTTCTCTTGCTATCTAGACAAGAATTATGCAGGCCTGAACAGAAACAAATGCAACGCACAACTGCATACAGTACAGCTACTGTTCAAAACTAAGTGTAACAAAGCCTCATTGGCATCTAATTAGGTCTAACTAGGGAAATCATGATTCTACAACCAAAAAGATCCAATGACAATAGCATGAAGTGAAACCCTACAAACTATCCGCATCCCTACATTTCGAAAACCAGATTACTCAAGAGATGTTAAAAAGAAAAGAAAAAAACCATCTGAAGTAAAAGAAATAGCATAATGAAGCTCCTAGACATAACTCATACCTTCGGAAGATTTGTTTATGCACGGCCTCCACTCACCACTTTTATACGAGTTTTTCCACACAGTTGATAGCTGCAATGAATTCAGTTTCATATCAACACAGAGTAATTAACACGCAAGTAAAAAATAAATCGCAAGGATAAAAGGTGACGCAGACATTATACCCTAGATAAATCCACAACAACAAGCCAGGGCCAAGCAGAAACGAAGGAAAACATTTAGAACTATAATAATGAAATTCTTAGCAGCCAGTTCTAGACAATTTTAAGGACATAGCTATAGAAACCAGAGATTGGAGGCAGCAATATCAAGCTGCCCCGTTTAACTAAATAGCATTAAATTATATATGTAGCTAAATCACACTTTGATTCTGATTCACAATCCATGCAATGTCAAACATTACATATTGCAAGCTCTCAACTTTCCAAATGACATAATATGAAGAAAGACAGATAAAACACACCGCATCGGCAGATGAATTATCGGCATCCATTTCCGGTCGAAGCTTCTCGTAAATCTGAGGGCTCCGATAAACCGAACCGGGAGCAGGCTTATGGTCAATTATAGGGCCAACGTCGAACGACACCGTTCCCATGTACAAAAGCATACCAGAAATATAAATGAGAGGAGCGAAAAGGAAAATCCCCTGGCGACGGAGGAGGACGGAGAGGAGGAACCAGGCGAGGCGGTGTGCGAGGTTACGTCCAGGCGGATAGGAGGAAGGAGTGAACCGGCCAGGCTTGGACCGGCCTCCTCCTCCACTGCCGTGACGGTACCTAGGTGAACGGAGCGGCGATTGAGGTGGTGAGGGTGTTGAGTGGCCGCTGCTAGGTATTCTATTGTACGCGTGCATTTAGTGGAATTGTAGTAGTAATTCGATTTGGATCTTCGTCGTTTTGATTACTTCTTTACTACGACGTGTCGTCATGCATGCCTGTGTTTTTGTCTGAGTGCTCTCCCTCTCTCTACGGTTTCTTTCTTGATTTCTCCCCTCTCGCTCTCCCTCTCCCTCTCCCTCTCTTGTTTGTAATGATTTTAGTAGAGGAAAGAAAGACAGAGAGTGGGAGGGAGCACGTGGTAGTGGAGAGCGAGAGCGAGAGAGAGAGAGAGAGAGTTTGGAGTTTATGTGCAAGGAAGGTATATTTTAGGGGGGAATATTTTGATGGTGGGATTGGAGAATGACTTGCAAATGTTGTCCACAACCATGTAGAAAACGTTTTGCTCACTTTCTGGGTTCTGGATTTTTTTTTTAGCGGTTGTATTTTTAAAAAAAAAATTATAAATATATTAAAATAATATATTTTTTATTTCTGCATGATCTAAAAATATTTTAAAAAATTCAAGTTTTTTTTTAAAAAAAGATTTCAAATGTGTTTCCCAGCAGCCTCCAGTATTCAAAGAATAGATTAATGTTGCTTTCTATCTTTTCATTGTTTATTTTAAAAAAGAAAATGAAATCATGGCTTTAAGTTTAAAATGATATCCCTTCACCTCCAAATTCATTCGTCACGATATTCCTATCTTTGATTTGAAAATAAAAAACGAAATTTTTGTGGTTTATGGTTTAGATATTTGTCACGAGCTTAGTGCAAATCCTTTTACAAAAAACCGTGACAACATAGACGAGGTACAATGGAAGATGAGGTCGAGGATGGTATGTTTTTGGATTTTTATGGTAAGACTGTTTCTAGATTCCTTTTTGTATATTTTAATTATGTTTTTTTACATTAATATCAATCAAATTGGTGTACTTACAATAATTATTCGAAATCATTTTAAAATTTTAATTTTAATAATATAATGTCACTAATTAAGCATAGTAAGATTTTCTTTCAATGCTAACGGCACTACTATCTATTTGATCCATCCGGGTATTTTATTTTATTATTTTCAATGTTATTATTGTTTTTTTTTTTTTGTATAATTAATTAATCACATGGAAAAATTGTGTGGATTTTGTCCAGATTTATAGACAGGTTAGCTTTTGCTTCCACTTTCCCAGCGAAGCTAAAAAGAAAAGGGAAGGAATTACTTGTAATCTGCGCAAGGGGCGTCAATCTACAGAAAGGAAGAAAAGGAATTGCTTACAAGGCACTTGTAGTGCAAGTAACCATATGCTAGCAATGCCCATTATTTTAGAAGGAAGCACGTGCCTTGACGAGGCACGGTGGAGTGGCGTCAGTGGCGTGTTGTTGGCTGCCGTTTCCTGTGTGCCTGCCTGGAAGAGCAAAAGAAAAGCACATCCTCTCTCTCTCTCTCTCTCTCTCTCTCTCTCTGCCCCCATCATCACAATCCACAACGTCCAATCTCCCTGCGAACATCCTCCCCTTACTTTTTTTGGAACTTGAATCTCAAGTCATATCATGGTTCACCTCTAAAGAAATTTATTCCCCACGTTCTGATATTTAATTATATTAGTATTGGGTAATATAGGATGATGTAATTAGTTTTTTAATATCAAAACATTAAAATTATTAAAAATACTTATAAAAACATTAATTTAATGAATTTATATATAAAAAATAATTTAAAAAACAAAAGTTATTACATTGCTGACCAAGCATTAAACCCAGAAAAAATATTGCAATGAAAAGAAAATTATATCATGCAGGTATCGATCGTAAGGTTGAAGTGCTATCCAAGAAAGAGTCGATCTCAAATATCTCATTCTAATAAGATAATATCCTAATCATTAAAACATAATAAAAAAAAATATTTAAAGAAACATCTAGCGGCTGCAATGTGTAAACTTAAAGACACTCCTCACGGAAACTTAGAAATCCGGTTAAATTCTTGCAACGTCTCAAGAGATTGGTTCGTGCTTTAATTGCCTGGTCCAATTAACTTGTCTTGTAAGACAGAATAAAAGGATGCTAACTTTAAAGAGGAACATTAGATTTGTACGGCGGCGGAGTTCGGTAAATCAGTTAAAATAGTATTTTAAAAAAATTAAAAAGAAAAATTTATTTAATTTATTTATATTATTTTGATTTATCGATGTTAAAAACAATTTTAAAAAATAAATAAATAAAATTATTTTAATGCATTTCTAAACAAAAAAATATTTTAAACAAACAATCATAAACACAAACACAGCCCGCATAAAACAACAACTCTGATTCCTGAACAAATGATGCCTTTTATTTTAATCATGCCAGATGCATGTGAGCTGGAAATAACGCAAGGATTTTTAAAATCAATGGAAGCAAGCTCATTAATGGGGGATTCAATACGGTGGGATCAGGGATGGTTCATGGATCTATCCAGTTAGGGACTCCAGACACCTTTCCTTACACCGCAGGCTGACAAGCTTAACTAATAGTGGTAATTTAAATATCCAAGCACCCATGAGACAACAGGACATGGGTGTCTTATATATGCAAAGCTACAGTTTTGCCGCTCATGATATCCACCCACATAGCAGAGGGAGCTTCATGTGACGTACATCTCTGACCTCCCAGTCAATTATTTAAGCTCTCCCTGTTTTCCCCTGTTGGTTTGTAATTGCTCTGTCTCGTATATTTGTGAATATGATTTTTCTTTGAGAAATCTAAGATGCTGGAGCTGGCACAGTGGTGATTGTCTTTATATTATTGAGTTTAGATATGATAACAGGAAGAAATCATTAAATCCAAATCCTACATTATAATACAAGAGCAGATGCACGTAAATATATCATTAAATTCAAACTCGAATGTATAATGTAAAAAAAAAAACGTGTAAAAAAAGGGCAGTATGATAACCCCGAATTTTTATTTTTATAAAAAAAGTACACGCAGCACAATTATGAGAGGGCCAAATTGATCTCAGTCAAGACAAGCAAGCTGGGCTCTGAGTACATGCTCCACCAGAACTCCATTCATTGCCAGCCCTGTAAGAACCTGGAACCGTAGAGCATACTCACGAAGACTACGTACAAAGGAAAAATTACACTGAGCATTTTGTAATTAGTTTATTTTTTTATTTACGTTTCATTATTTAAAAAACTATAATTTACATCTTGAATCTTGAATTTTATATATGCATAACATTTTACATTTCCATTACTTTCTACTTAATAACTAAAAAGCTTCTATCTTAAAAACTATAATTTTACAATTAAATTAAAAAACAAATGTACATGATCATCTACAGATCGTTCATGTCTCCAATTTGCCTCCTCCTCCTCCCTCTCATGGAGCCAGAGTGACAAATATAGGGACCAAGTCTTCACTTTCGATAAAGAAGGATTGGATTCAACTTTTTTAGAGGTTTCAATCTGGGGCAAAGAGAAGAAAAGGAATGAAGAGGCAACGCAAGAGTGCTGCCTAGGTGCTGTCTTCTGATCTGTAAGAGACGCCTAAGAAAGTGTCTCTAGATAATCCTTTGGCTCCACGATGGTACACTCTGGAATCAGAGAAAATTAAAATGAAATAAGCTAAAGTTTGCCAGTAAAAGATAAACATTTGGAAGCCCACCTTCGCATTCTCGAGCAGATTTTAAGCCACCGTTTTCTGCTCGTGCATTTCTTCTTTAATTTTCCAGGAGTTACACTAATGGACGTGGACTCAAACATTCACTGTGTCACTGTGTGGGCTTCCACCGGAGTTGGAACCATAAAAGTCACTTGGACATGACCTCATATTCAAGTACCTCGACATGCATCAGCAAAGATAAAAATGGGCATTCCATCTTCCACCCTCGATGCTCCAGATCTGCTCAAGATGTGCCCTTTTTTCAAGTAGAATTAACAAAAGTGGACATCTCCATATCTGCTTTTCGATAACAGGGGTCGTACTTGTTTGTTGCCAAGTCACAGATGAAATCCATGTGAGATTCCAGCAGCGCTGCGCGAGAAAAGACAACTTCTGAAACAAAAGAAATCATGCGACACGTTATTGTGTTCGATCTTGGTTCGAGAAGAGAGAGAAGATCTGTTTGATTAATATTTTAATTTAATACATATGAGAATAATCTGATGATTTTATCAAATTTAAAATTTTATACTAGCCTAGAACATAAATTTAAATTTTTAAAAATAACAAAGGGCCGGCGAGTGAAAAAATAACCGCTACACAGAGTAATTTTACCCATTGCCTGGCTTGCCATTCACAAGGCACACCAAAACATTCCCCACTTGCAAGAGAAGCAATTTGTTACTCAGACGAGGAGACCATTAAATTGACCAACCGATGTCTAGAGCTCACGGTGCTGAAGCAACTGATAACTGACGGGTACAATAAATATTGTTTTTTCACTTACCAGCTAAAGCAGGTGAGGTTGACTTGAAAGGTTGCGTCTCCTTGTGTGCTTAGGAAAAAAGTAGCTCTTCAAACTCGGGGAGGGTAGGGGAAGAGACTGAAAATCAATTTTCATTACGAGTTTTCGAGCATATCTAGGAGTGTTGTATTTTAAAATATTTTTAAAAAATATATTAAAATAATATTTTTTTATTTTTTAAAAATTATTTTTGACATCAGCGCATTAAAATAATTTTAAAATTTTAAAAAATATTAATTTAAAATTTTAAAAAAAAATTAAAACATTTTTAAAATATAAAAATAAATAGGGTGTTCTTCTAACGTTAGCGCAGCCCATGGGATTTGCCACCGAAAGAAGTACCTATCGTTCCAAATCAGGACAAGGACTCGTGTTACGATCACAGGGATTTTATAATCGAATAGCTAATTGGCCAGCTAGCTTATACGTTACCCTTTCTCGTTCAATTACTGTAGTGATATATTATGTTCTTGAAAGCGATTGGTTTTTAAAATATTTTATATTTAAAAATATATTAAAATTATTTTTTTATTTTAAAAAATTTATTTTTTACATAAAAACAAACGGTTATAGAAAAAACTATTTTATCCTATTGTCTTACATTTCTCTCCTCAATCAAAGCCTCACGGAGTGCCTTTAAAAGGACGCGGGTGTGAGAACAGTACTCGGAATCAATCACCAATGGTTATTCTTTCTTCAGAACAGCACAGATCCTAAAACAATCAGAATGGATGCTTCGCAACCATGGTGATTCCAGAAATCGCCATGCCATCATGCGCCTACGAATCACATTCAGAACCCATCCACTCTGTTAACAATTTGAAAATGCAAAAATCTCGAAATCTCAAGATCTCAATCTAAGAACCTGTCACCTAGAAGTCACATCTCGATTTAAACCCAGGAATCATGCTCTCAACTCAGTCTCCATGTCAGGGAGAAACTGAATACGAGCTTTAATGTCCATCTTCCCTGATTATAACCTCATCACAGCTCATATCCTTTAAGCATCTCTTTCCAGGCAATATCCTTATTGTAAATTATGCATAATCTGGGTTTCATTTTAGGTCATGTTTGTTTCTCGAAAAGTAGTTTTTGGAAAATTATTTTTCAAACTTTCATGTATTTGTTTGCCATTAGAAAAGTTGGTCAACAGAAAACACTTTTAGTTAAAGAAAAATTTGGTTTGGTTTCCAGGAAAGTGTTTTCTTGAAAAATTTGGACGGAAAACATTTTCCGGAAGTTGTGAAAAATTTAGAAATATCATATTATTTGCTGATTATATCAAATTTGGTCCTCAAACTTTTGATTGCTATATATATTTTGTTTTGAATATTTATTTTTTAATTTCATCTCTTAAAATTTAATTTTTATATTAACTTTGGTCCTC